>Ga0068872_10001153_pt1 | contig 21357 bp, 15 predicted proteins | sample NOAtaG_7_FD_66441 | JGI IMG/M metagenome (GOLD analysis project Ga0068872, IMG submission 66441) | Freshwater lake microbial communities from Lake Erie, under a cyanobacterial bloom - NOAA_Erie_Diel1S_2200h metaG | ecosystem: Environmental > Aquatic > Freshwater > Lake | place: USA: Ohio, Lake...
AAGCCATCCATCACCGGCATCATCATATCAAGTAAAACCACACTTACCTTATCGGAAGCCAGTTTTTCCAGACATTGTTTTCCATCCATGGCCGTGTGAACCAGGAATTTTTTGGCCTTCAGATAGGCAGACAAGGCGAAAATATTTCGGTCATCGTCGTCCACCAACAGGACACTTATTTGATCATTCATGGTTATTTTTTCAGTGAATTGCTTAGCCAGACCTTCATCAGACCAATCAGCTGATCTGCATCCAGCGGCTTTGTGATAAAATCGGAAGACCCGATTGAAAGGCTCTTTTCACGCTCTTCAGGGTGACTTTTGGCTGTAAGTGTAATAATGGGAATGCTTTTTCCTTTGTCCATTTTCCGGATTCCCTGAATGGCTTCGTAGCCATCCATCACCGGCATCATCACATCCATCAGAACCAGATCTGCTTCCGTGTGCTTTTCCAGAAAATCCAGCGCTTCTCTTCCATTTCTTGCCTGAAATACAATTGCTTTATGGGATTCCAGTAGTTTAGAAATAGAGAACAAATTCTGTTCATCATCGTCCACAATGAGAATTTTCTTGTTTTCCAGGATTCTTCCGGAATCTACCAGAGGACGCAGCACCTTTTGATTTCCGGCTTCTACAATGTAGTTAAAAAACAACCTGATTTCTTCTGCAACATCGGAATAACTTTTTACAATCTTTAATTTGAAAGAATCTTTGAAAGCATCGATTCTTTTTTGATCCATTGACGATAGATAGCTGGATGCCAGTATGATGACAGAAACAGGATTGCCTGAAAAAACGGATTGCAGTTCTTTCAGAATCTCATGAATTTTTACTTTACGGGAGGATACATCCAGAATAATGGCGGAAACCTCCTGGTTCTGCAGTTGTTCGGTTAAGCTGAATCCGGTATCCAGTGATTTTACCTCTGACCCATTGCTGCTAAGAAATTCCTGCATGGCAGCACGATGCTCCTCCTTATCTGAAAACAAAAATATTCGGCCCGAATCCGGTGTTTCTACCGTGTCAAGTGAACTGAGAATTTTCTGTACAGATTCAGAAGTAACCGGTTTGGTGGAAACACTGACAGCACCTGCCTCTTTGCCAATTGATTGTACAATGTCCTCCGAAGAAACTATATGCACCGGAATGCGGCTGGTTTCGGCGAATTGTTTCAGCTCCTTTAAAATTTCCCAACCATTCTTATGCGGAAGATTGATATCGAGGATGATGCCGGAAGGAAGGTACTTTTTGGCCAGAATGACGGCATCGTTTCCGTTCATGGCAACCAGTACGCGGAAACCGCTGGAACGCGCCTCCACCATATACGCTTTTGCCAGATTTACATCATCCTCTACAATCAGAATTGTTTTATCTCCGCTTCCGATGGATTTACGGTCATCATCCAGGTAAACTTCCTTCACAGGTTCCGCTTCCATCGCCGGTACTTCGGCTGGTATGGCTGCGCCGGTTATTGAGGCTAAAGCCGGCATTTTTCTGGCTACCTTGTTTTCAGAATATTGTTTGGGTATGCTGATGCTGAAAGTACTTCCCTCACCAGGTGTACTTTCAAGCGAAATCGTTCCGCCAAGCAGGTGGGCAATTTCCCTGCTGATGGATAAGCCCAAACCGGTGCCTCCATATTTTCTTTTGGTAGAACCGTCTGCCTGCTGAAAGGCTTCAAAAACCAGTGCCTGTTTTTCGGCCGGAATACCGATGCCGCTGTCTTTCACTGCAAAGGAAATCATATCAGGCTCCCGGGAGTTTATCTGCAGAAGCACAGTCCCTTTTTCGGTGAACTTAAAGGCATTGGATAGGAAATTCTTAATTACCTGATCGAGCCTCATACGATCGGTGAAAATGCTGTCCGGACAACCGGACTCAATTTGGATTGAAAAGGCAAGGCCTTTTTCTCTGCTGAGCGGAATGAACAGACCTTCCGTTTCTATTTTGAATTTTTCCAGACTGATTTGCTCCGGATTGATATCCATTTTGCCAGCCTCAATTTTGGAGAGATCCAGTATTTCATTAATCAATTCCAGCAGGTTGTTGCCGGCCTTATTAATTACAGAAACATATTCAATCTGGTCAACTGATAAATTTCCTTCCAGGTTATCCGACATCAGCTTGCTGAGAAGAATAATTGAATTGAGGGGAGTCCTCAGCTCATGGCTCATATTGGCCAGAAATTCAGATTTGTATTTGCTGCTGAGCTCAAGTTCTTCGGTTTTCTTACGAAGTTGTATTCCCGCTTCCGTCAGTTCTTTATTCTTAAGGTTGAAGGCGAAATTCTTCTCCTCAAGCAAGATTCGCTTTTCATCAAGTTCCTTGTTGGATTGCATCAGCTCTTCCTGCTGAACGCGCAATTCCTCTTCCGAAGCCTGAAGTTTCTGCGCCTGAGCTTCCAGTTCAGTATTGGATTCCTCCAGTTCACGCTGGGCCAGCATCAGTGCCTCAGTCTGTCTTTTCAGAGCTTCTGATTCTTTTTGTTTGGTGATGTCAAAACGGATGGCAACTATTTTTTCGATCTCTCCCTTTTTGTTTTTAAAAGGGGTAATAGTGGAATCAACCCAGTAATAATTTCCGTTTTTACTTTTATTGAGAATTTCACCCTGCCAGGTTCTTCCGAGTTTTATGGCTTTCCAGAGACCCGTAAACAGTCCGTACGGCTGCTTTCCTGATTTTAGAATGCGGTGGTTTTTACCAATCAGTTCATCGCGGCTGAATTCCGAGATTTCGCAGAAAAGGTCATTTACATAAAGGATATTTCCCTCCGAATCGGTCTCGGAAACAATGGCAGATTTATTCAGCACTTCAATCTGCTGATGCAGGTTCAGGGAAATTTCTTCAATCCGGGCTTTCTGATTTTTGATGACGGTGATGTCATATGCAATTTTTATTACCTTATAAATTTTTCCCTTCTTATCTGAAACCGGAGTATAGCTTGCCTGCAACCAGATAACTGAGCCATCCTTCGCTGCTCTTGCATATTCGCCCTTGTAGTACTGACCCTTTCTGAGGTTGACCCAAAAATCCCCGTACTCTGTTTCATAGTTTTCCGGATCAGCTGAGAAAAACTTATGATGTTTTCCGATTACTTCCATCCGTTTGTATCGGGTTAATTCGAGGAAAAGATCATTAGCCTCCAGGATAAAACCATCCGGGTCGAACTCCACCATTAAAGTTGCCTTGTTTATGGCATTGATTCTGTTCTGAAGTTCCTGTTCTTTGGAATCCAGTGTATCGAGCAGGGCCTCCAGCTTCTCCTTGGAGAGCAGCGTATTAAGGAAAACCGATACCGGCCTGGAACATTCTTCAAGAAATCCGACTTCATTTGGTGAGAAATTTCCTGGCTTTGCCAGTTCGAGAATGCCTGTAAGATTATCGTTATAATAGAGCGGTAAAATAATCACCGATCCGTTCTCCGGTCTTAGGAGAGAAGCGCGGATGTTGAAATAGGTGGATTCTACATTCTGTAAAATATGGGCAGATTTTTTTCTTATGGCCTGTCCGAGATAACTTTCTCTGATATCAGTATCCTGCGGAATTTCAGCATTGATGCCCGTAGACCAGACAAGATGCAACTTCCCTGTTGATCCCGATGTGTAAAAAGTACCGGCAAAGCAGGAAAGGTAATCAGCCAGAAAGAGAATAAGTTCTTCAGCAAATGTGGCAACTTCCTTCTCTCCCGTGCATAATTCGGCAATGCGTATGTTGCCCTGCTGCAACCAGCTTTCATGCTTATGCTGGCTCAGTAATTCCCTCAGGCTTTCCTGCATTTGCAGGATGGAGTGTTCAACAGAGGAGTCTTTGGAGGTCATGCAACGATTACTTTGGGTAAACATAGGATATTTTCCCAATAGCCATATGACTGCGCAGGAATGCTCCGGATGTAAGAATCAGGTTGCGGATTGCCCTTTTTTACCGAGCAAAAATCCCAGCCATGCCATCGGAAGATAGGCCAGGACGAGGTCTGCCACATTGAACCACAGAGGAGAAGGAAGCATCCAAACCATATAAGCACCCCCTGCCATAAAAAGAAGGCCTATGCTCAGAGCCGGCCACAGGGTATTACTGAGCCGGGCGGCCAGCATGGCGCCGGCCAATGTTCCAAGGGCATGGGCCAGAAAGGGCATGAGAAAGTGCTTTGGCTCCATGAGTTGCATGGCGGCTTTCAGGCCGGCTTCGGTCGTAAGATCGACGCCCGGCGGGGGCGGAATCAGCAGATGACTGTACTGGATGATGCTTCCGTTCAGGAATGCACCCAGCAAAAGCCCTGCGATGGCAGCAAGCAGATTTCTCAGCATTACCGGTATTTTCATAGTGTTTGAACTCAGGATGCCGCCAGTTCTTCCAATGCCAGCCAGGCCATCAGGCCACAGCCGGTTTCCAGTGCAGCCTCATCGATGTCGAAAGTTGGTGTGTGTACCCCGGAGACTATTCCCCTGCTTTCATTGCGGGTACCAAGACGGTAAAAACACCCGGGCATTGCCTGACTATAATAGGCAAAATCCTCTGCTGCCATCCACATATCAAGATCAACCACATTGTCTTTCCCCATGTAGGCAATGGCCGATGCCTTGCTTTTTCTGGTCAGCGCAGGGTCATTCAGCAGAAAAGGATAGCCTTTCCGGATTTCCAGATCTGCCCTGGCACCATATGCGCTGCAGATTCCTTCCGTTATGGCCCTGATTTTTTCATGAGCCCTTGCCCGCCATTCTTCATCCATGGTGCGGAAGGTTCCTTCAAGATACACCGAATTGGGGAGTACATTGGTCACGCCGTTTGCCTCCACTTTTCCGAAAGATAAAACCGATGGAATGGTGGGGTTGGCCGAGCGGCTCACTACCTGCTGAAGTGCTGTAATCAGCTGCGCCATAATTGCTACCACATCCACGGCCTGATGCGGAACCGCACCATGCCCGCCTTTTCCGTGAATGGTCAGGTAGATTTCGTCGGCGCTGGCCATGTAAAGTCCTTCGCGGAAACCTACCTTTCCTACTGCCAGGCCGGGCATCACATGCTGACCCAGAATAGATGACGGCGCAGGATTTTCCAATACACCTTCTTTAATCAGCAGAGAGGCGCCGCCCGGAATACGCTCTTCGCCCGGCTGAAAAATAAGCTTGATGCTGCCTTCAAAATCATTTCTCACTTCCTGCAAAATCCGGGCCGCGCCCAGCAGGGAGGCGGTATGCACATCGTGCCCGCAGGCATGCATTACACCGGGCCGCGTGGATTTGTAGGGAACATTATTTTCTTCGGTTATCGGAAGTGCATCCATGTCTGCACGCAGGGCCAGCACCCTGGAGCCGGGGTTTTTTCCTTCTATCATTCCCACCACGCCTGTCCCTGCAATTCCCGCCTGAAACGGTATTCCCATTTCGCTCAGCCTGACCGAAACAAAGGCAGAAGTTTCCTTTTCCTGAAAGGAAAGTTCGGGATGAGCATGAAGGTGATGCCGCCATTGCTGCACCAGAGGCGCTGTTTCCGCAGCCAGCGATTGAATCCTTGAAATCATGCCTCAAGTATAGGAAAAACCTGCATTCGATTTTCGTACTTGCAGATGCTGGCAAGCCTTGCCACCTTGCGCCCATGCTGAGTTTCTGGGAAAAAGAATCCTTTCTGGAATATGACCTCGTCGTCGTCGGGGGCGGCATCGTTGGCCTTTCCACTGCCTGCAGCTGGAAGGAGAAATTTCCGCAAAAGTCAGTTCTTGTACTGGAAAGCGGCATCTTCCCTTCCGGAGCCAGTACCCGTAATGCCGGTTTTGCCTGCTATGGCTCAGCGGCAGAAATCCTGTCTGACATCCGGGAAATGGACGAAAACAGGGCTCTTCAGCTGGTTGACATGCGAAAAATGGGTCTGGCCCGGTTACGCAGCCGCCTGGGTGATGAGGCAATCGGTTACGAAGAGCTTGGCGGTGGCGAACTTATTCTGGAAAATGAAGACTTTGAATTGGATTCACTGGTTAATCTGAACCATCTGCTCTTGCCAATTTTCGGAAAGGATGTTTTCTCGGCCGACCCAGCTGCACCTATCCGCCTTGGATTTCAGACCGGCAGAATACGCCACTTCATTCGTAACCAGGTGGAAGGGCAAATCCACACAGGGAAAATGATGAAAAGCCTGATGGCAAGAGCCAGGGAACTGGGTGCTGAAATGCTCACCGGTTGCCGTGCCATGAAACCGGAAATGGTTAACGGCCAATGGCGGATTGCCATACAGGACAGCTCTGCTGAGTTTATTTCTGAACGGGTTGCCATTTGCACAAATGCCTTTACCCTCGATTTATTCCCGGAACTGGATGTAAAACCCGGTCGGGGTCAGGTCCTCATCACGGCCCCGGTACCCGGCCTTCGCTTTCGGGGAATTTACCATTTTGACGAGGGCTATTACTATTTTCGAAATGTCGGGGAGCGGGTACTTTTCGGAGGCGGCCGAAACCTGGCTTTCGAATTTGAAACTACTACCAGCATCGTTCTGAATCCTGAAATTCAGAATAAACTGGAATTTTATCTCCGCGAACTGATTCTTCCTCCGGGTACTGAATTCAGCATTGAACAGCGCTGGGCCGGAATTATGGCTTTCGGTGAAGAAAAAACACCCATCCTGAAAGACTGGGGGAACGGCCTCGCAGCAGGCGTGAGGATGAACGGAATGGGCGTGGCAATCGGCAGCGAAATAGGAGAAAAACTAAGCGAAATTCTGCGCTGAGGAAATATTAATCAATCTTTTATTGGCAGGGGCAATTAAAAGGCGTAAATTTGAATAACCTTTGTGCCGGATTTGTCTCTCAAACAATTTTCTGTATCTGCTGGATTGAACAATGCACCTAAATTTTTTATCCTTTTACCTTATCTAATTTTAAATGACCATCCGATTTGAAAAATCAGGCGTCAACTTTTTGTCTGTTCTCAGGAAAAATGTTAATCAGTACTTTACCGATAACAAAATATCTCCCTTCGGAAACAGGGAGCTTTACCTGAAGACCGGGATTCTGGCCTTTGTTTTATTTGCCAATTTTGTTCTTCAGGTTTCAGGTTTGCTGAGCGGATTTCTGCCACTTTTCCTGAGCTATTTTCTTCAGGGAATTGTTTTTGCCCTCATCGGTTTCAATGTGATGCACGATGGCTCGCATTTCAGCTATTCCGGAAACACCCGCATCAATGCCATTATGGCCTATTCGCTTAATTTCCTTGGCGGGATTTCGTTATTCTGGCATCAGAAGCATGTGGTAAATCACCATACCTATACCAACATTGAAGGGGTAGACGACGACATTGATCTTAAGCCTTTCCTGCGTGTTCATGAAGAACAGAAGCACCTGGGAATCCACCGTTTTCAGGCATATTACGCCCTGGCCCTCTACAGCCTCACTTACATTTTCTGGATTTATTACCGTGATTTTAAAAAGTATTTTACCGGAAGGATTGCAGAGGAAACCGAATTGCAAAAGCTCAACCTGCGGGATCACACGATTTTCTGGATTTCAAAACTCGGACACATTGCACTGTTTATCGGGCTGCCATGTCTGCTCGTAGGCCCGCTGCAGGCCATCCTGGGTTACCTGCTTTTAAGCCTTACCTGCGGAATCACCCTGGCCATTGTTTTTCAGTTGGCACACATTGTGGAGGGAACAGAATTTCCGGCCAGAACCGGAGAAGAAAGTTATGATATTGAATCAGAATGGTCCATCCACCAGATCCGCACAACCGTAAATTTTGATACCCGAAACAAGATACTGGGATGGCTCCTCGGAGGATTGAATTTTCAGATGGTGCACCATCTTTTTCCCAGAATAAGCCACGTGCACTATCCGGCCATTCACAATATCATCTGTGAAACCTGCAGGGAATACAATATTCCTTTCATTGAATTCAAAACTTTCCATTCGGCCCTGTTTTCCCATTTCCGCCACCTGCACCGCATGGGGCAGGCTGCGTGAAAATTCAGCTGAGAAAATGGATCGCTCCGGCTTCCCTGGTCTTTTCATACACCGGGCAATCGGGCAGATGAGCCCCCGGCAGGAAACCGGTACTCATCAGGAATTCATTCACAATTTCTCCGCCGGTAAAGCGGAAGTTTTTACGGAATAGAATTGTCCAGGCTGATTTTTCGCGTGGATGATGCTCCTTCAGCCAGTTCAGAAAGCTCCCGTATTTTTGTTGCATCTCCAGAACTCTTTGCGCATTGAAAATGACCGCCTCAATTTTCAGCCGGTTCCGGATGATGCCCGGATCTGATAAGAGTCTGAACTTATCCTCCTCACAGAAAGCAGCAATCCTTGCAATCGAAAAGCCGGCATAGGCCTTCCTGAAATTATCCTCCTTGTTAAGGATGGTTGTCCAGCTCAGGCCGGCCTGGTTGATTTCCAGAATCAGCCTGCCAAAAAGTTCATCATCACTCTCAATGGGAAATCCATAATGAGCATCATGGTAATGATGATGCAGACTTTCTTCCGGCATAGCACGAACAGCCTGACAGTAATGCATGCACAAGAATAGAAAAAATTCCCTGGAAGCCGCCTCCGGTTCAGGGAGGCGGCAGGGGAATTGGTCGGATTCGGAACGAAGGAAATCCTCTTTTTTAGTTTAGTTTATGTACTGTCGGCTGAACCTTCATTCCTCTCTTCGGAACTCAGCCGGATTCCGGAGAAACCAATGCCCGGAATCATTGCCATAATGGATTTCCCTGCATTGGTGAATCAAAGGTGATGACATATATCAGCCAAAACAAGCCCAGTTATCCGTCGGTATGGTTTACTTATCCGATGGTAAATCCGGTATTTTCTACAATAAGATCCGAGTACCTGCCTGAATTGAAATTCAACTGAATATGAAAATCTTACGGTTCCTGTAAATACTGCTCCTATCTTTGCGCTTCTTTTTTACACCATCTTATGAAACTCAGACTCAATTCGGAATTCGGAACATTAAAGGCAGTGCTCATGCACCGGCCGGGCAGGGAAATCGACCGGCTCACACCCTACAACATCACCGAATACCTGTTTGAAGATATGCCATACCTGGAGGTGATGCAGCGTGAACACGATGAGTTTCAGAGTCTGATTAAAGGTGCAACCGGGGCAAAAGTGTACCGCCTGCTGGACCTGCTGATTGAATCCCTGATTGACGATGACCTGCTTATAAAAGCATTTAAAATCGCACTGAAGCCCCATAAACTGGAGCATCTCGCCGAAGACATGATCGGCCGATTCTCCACTCTGGAATGCGCCAACGCCCTGATTGCCGGTGTAAAAGTCAGGGAACTGAAAAGGAAACTCAGTCACCGCTCACTTGATAAACTGGGTGAACATGCCTTCGTAATCACACCCAGTCCAAATTCCTACTTCATGCGCGACCCGGCCGCCGTGGTACAGACAGGGGTTATTTCCTGCCAGATGAAAAATGCCATCCGCACCCGGGAGTCTTTCATCATGAGGATGATTTTTGAAAATCACCCGCTCTTCAAAGAGAATTTCAATCTGATTTACCCTAAGGATACCATTGAAGAAGCTCTCACGGAAAACTATCCCGATATTGAAGGTGGCGATGTAATTGTACTTTCTTCAAAGGCACTGGCCATCGGAAACTCGGAGCGTACCGATTCGGAAGCCATACAGGAAGTGGCAAAAGAAGTGCTGAAATCCGGGGAAGTCGAAAGGGTTTACGAAGTGCTTCTTCCAAAGAAAAGGCATTTCATGCATCTTGACACAGTCTTCACCATCATCGATGAAAATCTCGTAGTCACCTACCCCGATGCCCTTCAGGCTGTAATGGAAACCAGGGTGCACCGGAAAGAAGGTATTGATGAAAATGGAAACACCATTCTTTCCACGGAAGTGCTCAAGGAAAGTCTGCTGGATGTGCTGAAAAAAGAAATCGACTACCTGGAAATCATCCACACCGGCGACGGAAACCCTGATTATGCCAGCCGGGAGCAGTGGTTCGACGGCGCCAATGTGTTTGCCATCGGTCCGAGAAGGGTAATCAGCTACAACCGTAACCGCCATACCAACCGCGCCCTGCGTGAAGCCGGCGTGGAAGTGAATGTGATTCCTTCTTCAGAACTTTCCCGCGGACTGGGCGGCCCGCGCTGCATGACCATGGCACTGGACCGTCAGGATTTTTAAGATGGCTCAACCCGGATCTTTTACTTTTTCGGCACTTTGGCGGGAAATCCCGGCTATCGCAAAAGTTATGATGCCGGGCATTCTGCTGATCTGCCTGTATGTAATCGGGGATTTTATCCGCCTGCTTCAGGAACCAGGACCGCTTAAGCCGGGAGAAGACCTTTATGTGCACCTGGCCTTGCTTGTACTGGTGCCTGCTTCCTTCTTTGCGATGACAGGCCTTTCTTTTGGCTATGCCTATTACCAGCTTTGCAAGCGAAGCGGTCGTAAGCCTTTCTGGAAAAATCTCTGATCGGACAACGGTCCTTCTCTTTTTTTCAGGCCAGACTGCTGTGCACTTTATTTTCACGGCTCAGCATCCTGTGAACCGGACAAGCTGATGCAATCTGCAGCAGACGCTGTTTTTGTTCTTCGCTCAGTTCTCCTTTCAATGAAATGCCCCGGATAATTTCCGGAGCAGAAGCCGCATCCGCTTGTATCAGCCGGCATTCAACCTCTGCATTTTCAAGCGGCCAGCCTTTCCGGGAAGCATACATTTTTAAGGTAATAACCGTGCAGGATACAAGGCCGGAAAGCACCAGGGAATAGGGGTCAGGACCCGTGTCCGCACCCTGCAGATGCACTGGTTCATCTGCCAGAAAAAGATGCTCTCCGCTCTCTATCCGAACCTGATAATCCGGCCCTGTCAGACTTCCGGATGCGCTGGCAAGAACCTCCATTAAGGTCTAAGAATCTATTTTATTGAGATTACTGGCCCTGCGGCTGTAAAGGAAATATACCAGAACACCCAGAGTTCCCCAGATGGCGAAGGCATACCAGGTATGTATGCGGACCTGTGTCATGAGGAATAAATTAAAGCCCATTCCAAGCGTGGCTACCAGCGGCAGCATGGGAGTTTTGTAAGGTCTTTCAAGATCGGGTTCTTTCACCCTCAGAATCCATACTGCACCGCAAACCATGGCGAAGGCAAGCAGGGTTCCCATGCTGCACATTTCGCTGACGGTATTGATGGGCGTAGTAGCAGCAACTATCGAAACAACAAGTCCTACCAGCAGGGTGCTCCGGTATGGTGTTTTAAATTCCGGGTGAATTTTGCCGAAAATGCTGAAAGGCAGCAGTCCGTCCTTGGCCATGCCTAGGAAAATCCGGGTCTGACCCAGCATCATCACCAGCATAACCGAGGTAAGGCCAGCGGTGGCAGCAATAACAATGAGATAGGTAGCCCAGGTAAAACCAACACCTTCAAAGGCAGATGCAACAGGAGCCCGCAAGTCAAGCCGATCGTATTTCACCATGCCGGTAAGGACAAGGGAAACCAATATGTACAGGACAGTGCAAATAATCAGTGATGCTATAATGGCAAAAGGCACATCTTTTTTCGGATTGATGGCCTCTCCTGCCTGAGTGGAAACTGCATCAAATCCAATGTAGGCAAAAAATACAATGGTGGCTGCCGTCACCACACCCGACCAGCCATAATGGCTGTTGCCTTCTGCATCCAGCACTTGTTCGGGAATAAAGGGAACCCAGTTATTGGTATCCACATAAAAGGCACCGGCGATGATGACAAAAAGTACGACCGCCACCTTGAGCACCACAATCAGGTTGTTGGTGCTGGCGGCCTCCTTGATTCCTTTTACCAGAATGGCCGTAACAACCCAGGTAATGAGAAAAGCCGGAAGGTTAAAGGCGTAACCCGGAAGATCGATGCTGGAATAATGGGCCGCGAGGTCGGTCATACCATTCGGACTCGATGCTGCCTTTGCAAGGGTTTCTTTGGCCGAGGCCATATCCATGGAAAGATGCAATGGAAGATGGATGTTGAATAAATGCAGCAGCTTGCCGAAATATCCGCTCCAGCTCACCGCCACCGTAGTGGCACCCATCATGTATTCAAGAATCAGGTTCCAGCCGATGAACCAGGCAAATAATTCACCCACCGTTCCATAAGCATAGGCGTAAGCCGAACCCTCCACGGGCAAAACGGATGCGAACTCCGCATAACAAAGGGAGGCAAACAGACATCCAATTCCCGCAATCACGAAGGCCAGCGCCAGTGCCGGACCGGCATATTCATTGGCTGCAATTCCCGTGAGGGTAAAAATTCCGCCGCCGATGATGGCACCGATTCCGAGGGAAGTAAGTCCCCAGCGGGTCAGAACTCTCTTAAGATCGCTTTTACTGGCATCGGCATGGTAAGCCGAAATGGGTTTTTTTCTCCAGACTGAGGTGTTGATGGCCATGATATTGGTTTGTTATCAGGCTGCAAAATGAATTATTCCCTGACATTTCACAAAAGACCGGCCATGTTCTTCTTTTCCAGAATTTCCCGGAGGAAGGGAAGCAGGGGAGAAAGTATGTTGAGGCAACCCGGACCCATGTCTCTCAGAAGCGGCAGCAGCCATAATCTTCCTTCAAACTGCGTTTCAATTTTTATTCCGATTATTTCCAGCCCATAAAGGAGGGAGCCTAGAATAAAAGCCATCCGGAACAATCCCAGCAGGCCTCCGGCTGCCTGATCCAGCGGGCCAAGCAAGGTTGACCTTATGGTGGAAGCCATCAGGCTGCCAAACCATTTAAGTCCGAAAAAAGCAAGGAAGAAAATCAGCATAAAGGCGGCAAGCGACAGAATCCATTTTCCCTTATCAAAGTATTTCTCAAGAAAGAGCCTCGTTTCATCAAGAAATAAATAGGCCATTGCAACCGCCAAAAGCAGTGCGAGGCTGTTGATGAGTACCAGAATAAAACCGGATTTATATCCGCGGTACATGCTGTAGAGGAGCATGATGCCCGGAATCAGATCCAGGGGATGCAGCGGAAAAGAATCAGAGCCCTGCAAGGAGTCTTTTTACGGTTTCGGAAATGCTTTTTCCGTCGGCAAGGCCTGCAAGGGATTTAGAGGCAGTACCCATTACCTTACCCATATCGGCTGGGCCGGCCGCTCCGGTCTGCGAAATGATTTCCCGGATTTTTCCTTCCAGTTCTTCCGGACTGAGCTGCTTGGGCAGAAATTCTTCAATAACGGAAAGCTCCGCCTGCTCTTTTTCAGCAAGATCGGCCCGACCCTGCTGCCGGTAAATATCCAGTGAATCTCTTCGCTGTTTGGCGGCTTTGTTGAGGATTTTTGTTTCGCTTTCCTCTGAAAGTGAACCACTTCCACCCTCTTTTGTTTCTTCAAGAAGAATCAGGGATTTAATACTTCTCAGGGCCAGAAGCCGGTTTTGTTCTTTAGCCAGCATGGCCGATTTAATGGCGGCGTCTATTTTCAGTTTCAGTGACATGGTATTGTTTATTCTGCGCCCAAAGATACGCCCGGAAGGGAAATACCGGCAGATTTGAAATTCTGTAAAGGACAAATATTTGATTTCACTAATTTAGCTTAGATTTACTCTGTCAGTAATTAATAAAAGGATGTGCAGTTTCGTACGTTTGAAGGATAGCCACAAAGCACTTTTTCTCAAACTTGCATCGCTTTTACTTTTTTTATTTCATACGGGCAATACTAATTCCCAGATTCCTGCCATCCGTCAGCTTAACCTGCGGCAAGGATTGCCACAGTCTGAAGTAACCTGCCTGCTCGAAGACAGCAGGGGCTTAATCTGGGCAGGCACCAGAGGCGGAGGACTGGTGCAGCTGGATGGAAATTCCCTCAGGATATTCAATACGGGGAAAGGACTTGCCAGTGATTTTATCTCTGATGTACAAGAGTTTCCGGATGGAAGACTCTGCATTTCTACCTTTTACGGTGGTATACAGTCCTTTGATGGAAAGAAATTCAGTCCTGCGGTTCTCTTGCCGGAAAATTCCGACCATCTGAAAACCGCTATTTCTGATAACAAACTGGTCTTCGACATACACAATGAAGGAATCACCAGAATTGATTTCGGAAAAAACAGATTTCGGCAATTATACCAGTTTCAACAGCGAATTTCTGATGCTGTTTCGGCAAAACTTCTCGGTAAACGATGGCTTCTGGTATCTACGGATTCCGGTTTGTATTCCGTCGATACAAAATCACTAAGCAGAAGTCTGTTTTTGGGAAGAAAATCGCACCTGAACGGCCGGCTGGTATCCGTCGTTCATGGCCTGAACAGCCATTCTGCCGTGCTGGTTTCATCCGATGGAAAAACAGCTGTACTTGACTTTGAACAGGGCTGGCCCCTGATGTCTGAATGGAAAGATATTCCGGGTCTTGTGCTCAGCAGGGGAGAAGATGTACGCTTTGTCATTTTTGGTATCGGCCAATACATCAAACTGATTTCAACCAGTCGGAACAGGCTCATTTCCTTCAAAACCGGTGTGCTGGATTTATCCCGGATGAACGGCATGAAAACGCCGCCTGTTTCGGCGCTTATTACCGACCGCAACGGAAGCCTCTGGATTGGTACATCGGGTTCGGGAATCTGGATCAGGCCAGTACAGTCTGCACTGTCCTATTCGGAAAATTCACTTCTCGCCAACGGCAGGCTGAAGGCAGTTCTGAAATCAGAAAATGGTGATTTATTCTGCGGCGGAGAAAAAACCGGGCTTATTGTTACCAGAAGCAGAAACAGCAAAGAATCAGTTTGTCTTTTTCCTGAAACGGATGTGTCCGCTGTTTCTGAAAACAAAGAATATCTGTTTGTAGGTACTTCATCGGGACTTCGGGTCCTTAGAAAAAAGGATCTGGTTCAGGAAAATTTCTTCGAAGAGCCCGGAAAAACCATCCGCTTGCACGTGCTGAAAGATGGTCGCCTTCTCATCGGAACTTTCGGAAACGGAGCCTGGATTATGAAACCCGGGGAAAGACCCGAAAAACTGATTCCGAAAGAATCAGGGCTGATGTATCCTTATGATTTTGTTCCTTACAAGCAGGCTGAATTTCTGATACCCTCCAACAGCGGACTCTGGAAATACAATTTATCAAGCGGCATTCCGGAACTTTTCTCGGCCGAATCTGGTTCTCATGAATCCTATTTCCATGGAACCAGAGACCTTAATGGCAATTTCTGGTTCTCAGCCAATGATGGCATTGTTCGGATGCGGGGACGGGAATGGACCAAAGTGACTACCAAAAATGGCCTGAGTTCGGGCCTCATTTACACCCTTAATGCGGATTCCGTCGGTAATATCTGGGTAGGCGGAAGCCATGGACTTGACAAAATAATTCTCGACAGGCAGAGCCGCATCCGGCAAATCATCAATTACGGACCTGAAGAAGGTTTTGACGGCTACGAAGCCAATATGAGGGCTTCCTTTGTTGACCGGGATTTCCTTTATATATGCACCATTCAGGGCCTTTTTGCCATGCCTGTGAAAGAGCCCGGTCTGGATCCTCTTCCGGTAAAACCGGAGATTACCGGCTTTTTTTCCGTTAGAAGAAACCGATTCGACAGTCTTGCAGCCGGCGGAAAACAATGGTATCATACCAATGGCAGGGGCTATCTCCTTCAAGAGCCGGAACTGCTGATTTTTGATTTTAAAAGCATCAATCCGCTTTATCCTTCCAAAATAAAATACAGCTACAGGATTGCCGGAAAAGGAGAAAACTGGAGCAAACCTTCCTACGAAACCAGAGCATCTTTTCCCGCACCTGAGGCAGGTGAATATGCTTTTGAAGTTAAGAGCACTTATGATGGTAATTTCTTCAGCGAACCTTCCAGACTGGAATTCAAAACAACAGTTCCCTGGTACACCGGAAAGTTCGTCATCATTCCGGCTGCATTGTTCATCCTTTTTTTGCTTGGTGTTTACCTCAACCAGCAATCAAAAAAGCCGGAAGCCCGCTCTTTTTTCCGGAGAGACCTGAAATGGTCGGAAAAAAACGGACGGCTTTTCCTGCTCATTTTCACTGTTCTTTTCCCGTTGCTTCCATTTCTGGCTACCAGATTCGACCCCGGTGTCTGCCTGCATCCGGTTGAATCCCTTGTTCTTACTTTAATTCTTGCCTGTCTTTTTTTCCTTTCGGTAAGAAGAAACGCCAATCCGGAAAAAATAAAGCAATTGCTCAGAACAGCCTTTTTTGTAATGGTGGCAGACAGCCTTTTCGGAATTGTTCACAACAATTTCTCTCCATTTTATGCAGGTCTTCTTTTTGCTGTTTCATGCCTTGCCTTCGGCCTCTTTACCAGGCCACTTTTTTACATTCTATATGCCTTGCTGCTGAATGGATTTGCTTTTTTCGCAGCACAGATAACCGAGAATCCTGTATTCAATCCGGTTTCATTCCAGCTTGCCTCTGCTGTGCTTTCCATTGCAATGCTTCTGGTAATGCTGGCAATGAATTCTTCTGAAATCAACCTCCGTTTTGCCGGTAAGGTAGTGAATGAAGGCCCGGTTCTGGTTCTGGCTTTCGATGAAGAAGGAAACCTTGGCTTCACGAGCGGGAACATTGAACCTCTTACCGGATTTAAACCCGACGAGCTTTCGGGTAAAGAGTGGGAAATCAAACTTGTACCCGGGGAGGCTGACCGTCTGGCCATGAATTCCATCATTTCCGATCCGGAGAAAAAAGAAATCCGGATTTCCCTGAAAACCAGAACGGGAGAAAAAAGGGTCTTCCGCTTTCAGGGAAAATCGCTGGATCAGCGTTTCCGGGTACTCCTGGGGGAAGACATCAGTGAAAAAGAATTCCTTGAATCCCGCTTTGAATACCTGGTTGAAAATGCCACCGACTCCATTTTCCTGACGGATACAAAAGGTAAAATATTGTATTCCAATCCCGAAAGCACTTTTATGCTGGGATTGAACAAAGAAGAGCTTATTGGCAGATATTACACGGAATTTGTGGTTGAAGAGTACCAGAAAAGCATCCGGAGTTTTTATGAAAATCAGCTGGCAGAAAAAATCAGCGGATCATACCAGGAGTTTCCGGTTCTCACCCGCGGAAAACAGGTCCGCTGGATGGCTTTTCAAACTTCCCTGTTGTATGAACGGGATGGCCAGTCGGTTGAAGGCCTGCTTGCCATAGGCCGGGATATCACAGAACGCATTGAAACCGAACAACTGATTCTGATCCAGCATAAAAATATTACCGACAGTATTACATATGCCAGCAGAATCCGCTCAGCAATGCAGCCGGAAAAAGACCTGCTTGCCGAACTTTTTACTCAGGTTGCCGTCCTTGATGAACCAAGAGACATCATCGGGGGTGACTTTTTCTGGCTGAGCGACAATGGCCCTTTAAGCGTATTTGCCCTTGGTGACTGCACGGGCCACGGTGTACCCGGTGCGTTCATGACCACCATTTCCATTAGTATCCTGAGGGAAATTGTAAAAGAAAATGAGCAGCAGAATCTGGAAATTCTGCTCGCTGAATTCAACCGCTCGCTCAACCGCTATCTGGGACGAAATGGCAGGGACGAAACCATGGATTTTGCTGAACTGGCGCTGATTTCAATTGATTATGAAAACCGCGACCTGCTCTTCATCAGTTCCGGTATCGCACTTTACCGCCTCAGAAATGGTGAGATCAGTTGTTTCAGGGAAGCCAGCCGTGGATTTGGTTTCCGTTTTGATTATTCCGGCATGAGTCACCGGATTCCGCTTGAGCCGGGTGATGTGTTCTACCTTTTTACCGACGGGATGTATGACCAGATCGGGGGTGATGCAGCCAAAAGACTATCCAAAACAAGGCTCCTTCAATTGATTCAGCAATCAGATGTCTTTCATCTGGAAAAAGGCCTTAATCAGATAAAAAATGGTATTCAGGAATGGCAGGGGAAAAATCAGCAGACCGACGACAGGATGCTGATTTCATTCAGGTTCTGATCCTGAACGGGAATACCGGCGGAAATTGATATTATACATACATTTGCCCGCCTCCTGCAGGGTGGTTCTTTGAATATGAAAAGACTATATGTTTTTATTCTGCTTCTCTTGGCCGGCCCGTCTTTTCTGATGGCACAGTTTGTGGCCGATACCACGCTCAACACCAGGGTTCACGATTTACCGGGAAGCGCTCAGTCTACTCCATTGACTGCCACTACCCAATCCGGCAAAACTTTTATCAGCTGGTTTGACAATAGCAGCGGCCAGTACAACATGCGCATGCAGCTTCTTGATTCCCTGGGCCAGAAAGTCTGGGCCGATACAGGAATTCTGGTCAGCAATTATCCCCAGTCTTCCGGTTTGTATCGCTACGACCTTACCTGTGATCATGAAGGCAATGCCATTGTTGCCTTTCAGGATGAGCGCAGCGGGAGCCTTCAGATTGTAGCTTACAAGGTAAATCAGCTTGGTGAACTGGTTTGGGGAAATACCGGGGTTTCCCTCACCGATTCAAACTCCAACGGATTGGCACCCGTACTTACTGTGATGGAGAACAACGATGTGCTGGTAGCCTGGAATGCATCGGCCGGGGCCGGAAAATGGATTCCGGTAAAAAAACTTCGTGCAAGCGACGGACAGGTGCTTTGGTCTTCCCGAATTTCGGGAGAGGGAAAAAAATTCAGCCGGCCTTCACTGCTTCCCGCTTCGGAATCTTCATTTTACCTTCTGTTTGTAAAAGAGAGCGGCAATTTCCCGGGACTCACTTCGCTAATGTATGCCCAGAAATTCTCAGCAGAAAATATGGCGGCCCTCTGGCAGGATACCCTTCAGGTTTCTTCAAAAAACATTCCCTTTTTCTTTTTTCCCAAAATTGAACCGGATGGAATGAATGGCTTCTTTCTGGTTTTCAACACAGGAAATCCTTCCAATCCCATGCTCAACGATGCTTTTGCCCAGCATGTGGATTCAGCTGCCAACACCTGGACAGACGAGGGCATCCAGATTTCGATGGATGCGGGTGGAAATAAATACAACGGTGGTTACTGCTGGGTCCCTTCTGATACCAGCCTAAGCATTGCACTGCGTATTCAAAATGGAAACCAGACCATGTCGGGAATTTCCCTACAGAAAATCAACCTTGCAGGAGAAAGACTTCTTGGTGAAAACGGACTTGAACTACGCGCGATGAACAGCGACCTTTACACACCGTGGCTGCTGCTCAACTCCGGCGACGGCCTTGTTTGTATTTATGGCATCGGAGGATTTAACAACCAGAAAATTCAGGGACTTAAAGTTGGTTACGACGGACAGGCCCTCTGGTCCTATGATCCGGTAGCAGCTGCCACCGCCAGCAATAAAGATGACCTTTCAGCCGGTCCGTTCCGGAACGGACAAACAGTCCTTGTATGGTCGGAAGACCGCAGCGGAGATGATGGTATCTATGCGCAGAATCTCCGGCAGGACGGGCGATTCGGCAATGGCGGGATTACCTCTGTTTCTGATAAAAATAATATCATTCTGCCAAAAGTAATTCCCAATCCGGGGGAAAGCCAGCGACTGAGCGTTAACGCTTCCGCTAGTGGAACGCTGGATTACCGGATTCAGGATTATTGCGGAAAATTGATTGCTGCCGGATCTGCTCCTCTCCGCAAAGGACAAAATATGATTGCTTTCGGAGACAAGCTGATGCCCGGTTTATTCCTGATTGAAATTCAGTTTGAAGGAAAAATAATTCGCCTGCCCTTCATCCGGAAATAACGCTTACTCGTTTTCCTGTAAATGGAATACATGGAGAATGCGGTGGGCAATGGGTGCAAGCACGATGCCCGTTATGGCAAGCAGGATTACCCCACCATATATCGCATAAAGAGAAACAAAAATTTTGCTTGAATCATTTTCCAGTTTGCTCACCGGGCCCATACCCGTGAGAATCATTGAGGCATTGTAAACCGCATCAACCCAGCTCATTTCTTCCAGGGTGTGATAGCAGGATGCGCCAAAAGCAATGGAAACAGCCACCAGTCCGAAAGCAATCCACATATGCTTGAACAGCCTCAGGTAAAAAGGCCCTGGCTTCAGGAGCCGCTCGCTCTTCTTTTCAAATGCCATTTCAGGGAATCGAAAGGGCAATTTAAAGGGAAACCAGTGTGAAATCAAGTTCAGGTAAAGCAAATTGAATGTAGATTTGCTTTTCCGGTCTGGCCCGGTATTTGATAATTATTGTACAGCATGACAGTAGAACAGATTTACACAGGATGCCTGGCTCAGGGAGCCTATTACATCCGTTCGGGAAACGAGGCCGCCATCATCGATCCGCTGCGGGAAATAAAACCCTATCTGGAAAGGGCTGAAAAAGACGGCGTAAAAATCCGCTATGTGCTGGAAACGCATTTTCATGCAGACTTCGTTTCCGGCCACCTGGATCTGGCCAAAGCTACTGGCGCCACCATTGTTTATGGCCCGCAGGCCAATCCGGGTTTTGATGCACATATCGCAGCCGATGGTGAAATTCTGCCACTGGGAGAGGTCAGCATTCAGGTACTGCATACACCCGGCCATACCATGGAAAGTACCTGTTACCTGCTTCGCGATCAATCGGGCAAAAACCATTGCATCTTCACCGGCGATACCCTGTTTCTCGGCGATGTAGGCCGGCCCGATCTGGCACAGAAGGCTGCTTCCATGACACAGGAGGATCTTGCAGGTTTACTTTTCGAAAGCCTTCAGACCAAAATTCTGCCACTTGAAGATGAGCTCATTGTGTATCCGGGCCATGGTGCCGGTTCAGCCTGCGGAAAAAACATGATGAAAGAAACCGTGGACAGCCTTGGAAGTCAGAAGCAGCGAAACTACGCACTTCGACAGCACGACAAGGCTGCCTTCATCGAGGAGGTGACCAATGGATTATTACCTCCTCCGGGCTATTTCGGACTCAATGTCGCCATGAATAAGGGCGGTTATGAATCCTTTGAAAAAGTATTGTCGAGAGGTATGAAGGGATTTAGCCCGGATGAATTTGAATTGGCTGCCAGCCAGACCGGCGCACTGGTACTTGATACCCGCCCTGCGGATGAATTTTGCCGGGGCTTTATTCCCCGCTCGGTAAACATCGGCCTCAAAGGGGATTTTGCCCCCTGGGTAGGAGCATTGCTGGTTGATGTAAAACAGGAACTCCTGCTGGTTTGCCGGCCCGGTGAAGAAGAAGAAGCCATAACCCGTCTTTCGAGAATAGGCTTTGACCATGTAGTTGGTTACCTGAAAGGTGGATATACCTCCTGGAAATTATCCGGAAAAGAAGAAGACCGGGTAAACCGGATTACAGCCGAAGAATTTGCTGCCCGCTGCAGGAAGGAAGAATGCCGGATTCTGGATCTGCGCAGGGAGGCTGAATACAATACTGGTCATCTGGAAAACGCGGAAAACCGGCCGCTGGATTTCATCAATGACTGGTATTCAAATGCATCAGAACCGGATGGT
>Ga0068872_10001154_pt1 | contig 21353 bp, 4 predicted proteins | sample NOAtaG_7_FD_66441 | JGI IMG/M metagenome (GOLD analysis project Ga0068872, IMG submission 66441) | Freshwater lake microbial communities from Lake Erie, under a cyanobacterial bloom - NOAA_Erie_Diel1S_2200h metaG | ecosystem: Environmental > Aquatic > Freshwater > Lake | place: USA: Ohio, Lake...
CCAGAAATGTCTGCCCGATGTTGTTGACGATCTCATCGAGTGCATCCTGCCGCGCCAATCGCTTGGAGGGTTCGTCCTGCCCGATCTGCCCAGGCAGAAGCACCGAGGCGGTGATCAAGAAACCGGTCGCCTCATCGACCCCTCGCTGGTCGCCGGCGATCTGCTCTTGAATGAAGCGGTTGTAAGAGAGATCGCGATTCCAAGCGTCGATCACGTAATCTCGGTAGGGCCATGCATTGGGTCGCTCGGTGTTGACTTCAAATCCGTGGGTGTCGGCGTACCTCACTACATCCAACCAGTGCTGCCCCCATCGCTCCCCGTATCGTGGCGAAGCCAGCAAGCGATCGACCACCCTCTCGAACGCGTCCTCACGCGAATCCTCCAAAAACTGCTCCATCTCCTGTGGCCTTGGTAGCAATCCCGTCAGGTCCAGAGTCACCCGTCGCAGCCATTGGCTTTTTGTCGCAGGTGGCGATCTCTTCAATGCTTTGGAAGCGAGGACTTCATCCACTAACCGATCGATATCAACCGATCCTGCTGGTACCGTCAGTGGCTGCAAACTCCACCAGGCACTGCGGTCGACTTCCGTCGCTTCATCGATCCCCTCTGGCCAGTTCGATCCCTGAGCGACCCACTGCCGCAGGATCTCCTTCTCATGGGAGCTCAATGGCTCCCCCTCAGGCGGCATCCTTTCTCCTGGATCGAGGCTTTCCACCAATTGGATCAGTGGGCTGCTATCGGGATCTCCGGCAGTCCATGGCTCTCCATAAATCTGCCCTCCCCGCATGGCGGCCGACCTAAGATCCAGTCGAAGGTCGGATTTCTGGCTTTTGGAACCATGGCAACCATAGCATCGCTGTTGGAGAATTGGACGAACTTGCTTCACGAAGAAGTCCGCCTCCTGGGCCACAGCCGTCCTTGCGGTCAGGATGGCAGCCTGAGCGAAAAGGAGGCAAGTTACCAGAGCTACCATCAGGCGAACGGCCCGGTGGTTGATCATCGATTCGGCCTTCCCTGCGATTTTCATCATTGTCGGATCCAGCCGATCGCGTCAGGGGCGGTTGGAGGTTTTGGGAACCGAGACCGAATAGGGCATCGACTTTCCGCCGATTGCGGCGATCAGGTTCTCGGCCGCCATCCGCGCCATCGAATCCCGCGCCGCATAGGTCGCTGATCCGATATGCGGAAGAATAAGACAATTCTCCAGCGACCGCAGGGGGCTATCGGAAGGGAGCGGTTCCGGATCCGTTACATCCAAACCCGCTCCCCAAAGCTTCCCTTGCGAGAGCGCATCGTAAAGCGCCTCCTGATCGACATGCCCACCCCTGGCGGTGTTGATCAGGATCGCCGAAGGCTTCATCCAGGAAAGCCTTTCCCGATTGATCAGGTGTCGGGTCGAAGGGTTCAGATCGGCATGCAGAGTGACAAAATCGCTTTTCCGAAGCAACTCATCCACTTCCACACGCCGCGCCGACTCCAACCCGGCGATCGGCCCGCGGTCCTGTCGCGCCGAATAGAGCACCTCCATCTGCCATCCTCCGTGACAACGCCTAGCCACGGCTTGGCCGATGCGGCCCATGCCAATCACCCCTAAGGTTTTCCCGCGAAGCTCCTGCCCAAGCAGCCCCAGAGGTTCCCAGGTCTTCCACTCCAACCGCCTTACCTGGTCCATCGCTGCCTGCACATGCCTGGCTACGCCAAGCATCAACAACAGTGCGATATCTGCGGTCGCTTCCGTCAGAACGTCTGGAGTGTTGCCGACCTGAATCCCGCGCTGGGTTGCTTGGGCGACATCGATGTTGTTGTAGCCGACTGCGTAATTGGCGATCCCCTTTAACTGGGGCCCGGCTGCATCCATCACTCCCTGATCGATCGTATCGCTCAGCAAAGACAGAATACCCTGACACCCAGCCACCCGGCTTCGCAGCGCTTCGGAAGAAGGGGGCAGTGGATCTTCCCATACATCCACCTGGAAAGCTGTCGTGAGAAGGTCGAGCCCTGCTTGGGGGATCTTTCGAGTGACAAAGACTTTCGGTTTCATTCGGGACGCGGCTCCTTGGCTCCAAGAGTCATAAAGACCGTCAGCAAGATCTGGCGGATTCCATCCGCCGGCTCTCGTGATCCGTCAGGGTGTCTGTGGCAAGAGGATCGGCGGGAACTTGCAAAAAATCGAGACATCAGGTCGGCGGGGTCCCGAGACAGATGATTGTCTTCGACTTGGGGGCGGGAGGGAAGAGAATTCCAGATCTGCCAGAGCGAACGATCGAAGCCAACTGGCGCGATATCCTCAGCCCTCCCACTGCTCAGCCCTCCCACTGCTCAGCCCTCCCACTGCTCAGCCCTCCCACTGCTCAGCCCTCCCACTGCTCAGCCCACTGCCTGACCACCCCACAACTCGATTGCCCCGTTTCTTTATTCCCCCGCTTTCGAGGCACTCGATTGCATTCGGGTTGTCCAGAGGTAACTCCATCTGGGCAGATTCTCCTCCCAGGAGCTTCCCTGATGGTTCTTGGGGATCCAGGAACGAACGGTTTCGTGCAGAGTCAACTGGAGGGTCCACTCCCCCTGGGGCGCAAGAAGATCCACCTCGATGAACGACTCGCAAACCACCTTCCAGATCATGCTGCCTCGAATGACCGGGCTCAGGGTACCCCGATCTCCAGCGATGAGGCCCGCGTAGTCCAAATAGACTTTTCGGTGATCGGGCAACCTCCGGCACCACCCCTTTGGGCAGGTTACTGGGGCATCCAGCCACTCCCAAGTCCAGAGACAATCGTCCGTTTCGAGGAACAAATCGTAGTGGTTCGGTCTTGCGGCCCCAGAATTCATCTGGTGTCGGGAAACCGAAAAGCGGTAGGCTGGCACGCGATTGGTCTGGAAAATCACAGGGCCTCCGTTCCGAAAGGAATGCATTTGCAGGTCGAAGGGAACTTTTTGAGAGCCACAGCTATCACAAGGCTCTAAGGGGTTTTCGTATCGGGAGGATCCGGGCGAATTGACTGAACGCAAAAACTTGAGACTTAGTGGCAAAGGATACGGTTCGGAGGACAGAGGCGACCCTGACGATTGATCGGTGTAGTGGAACCTTGACTGCGGCGCTGAGCGGTGCCTTGCAGCATGGAGGAAAGCGGGCCGTACATGGGCTCGATAATTTGCATCCACTAATTGCTCAATTATATTTTCAAACGTTTCTGTTTTTGCCTGCGAGCGAGATCTATCCCTATTTTTCTTGGGTTTTCGGGCTTTTTGACGAATTCTGCCACCGACTGTCCCCTGGGATTGGCGGGCAGGGGCTGGAAACTTGTCCGATCGGTTGCGATTTGATCGCAGTTTGTTGTTTTCTTATTTTTGAATGATTCATTGCTTCGAGGGTTCGTAATGGCCGTCCGAAGAAACCACTCCGACCGTTCCAAAAACGCTTTCCTTCTTCGGAAGAATTCGGCAAAGCATCAGCAGTCCAGACGGTTGCTTCGCCGCAATTTGCTGGAGGCGCTGGAGTCAAGGCAACTGATGGCCTTCGGCCCGCAATTGATCGGGATCCAGCCCAACAACAGCGATTTGCTGGAAGCGGGGGATGTCCGACAGGTCGCCCCGAGGGAACTGGTTTTTCGCTTCGACGACTCTCAAGTCATCGATGCCTCGACCCTTTCGGGCATCCGAATCACCCGTTCGGGTGGAGACGGAACCTTTGGACTAGCCAGTGGATCCAGCGACTTTGGTAGTGGTGGTCGGGTCGACATCCTTCTTACCGCTTTGTCGACCGGCAGCAGCTTTGAGGTCCGTTCGGTCGCCCAGAATCTGGGGGCCGGTGCGGCCCCCGTGCTGACCATTTCGGGCAACATCATCCAGATCACCCTGAACAACCATCCATCATCGCCGACGACCGGTCAGGGGCTAGTTGACGCAATCAACGCCTCTTCGTCGGTCGGTTCGCGAATCCGAGCGAGCATTCGCGGTGGCCTGTCAACGGCGCCACTAGCCAGTCAGTCGGGAGCCATTCCGGTGGTTCGACTTTTGGGAACCCAGGATGTTCCGGTGCCCGCCGGTGCGATTTTGGTTGGGGATCGCCCGAATGAGAACGAGGTCACTTTCCGCTTTGCTGAAAACCTGCCGGATGATTTTTATCGGATTGAAGTGTTCGGATTTGACGATCCGGCTCGAGGGATCGTCGGCCTGCGATCGGTCAGCACGGTGCCAGGTCGCCAGGGTGAACTGTTTGTTCCCTCCGATCCCAATTCCCGTCAGGATACGATCGACTTCCGCCTCGACCTGGGGCCCCAGGTCACCGGCGTGGTGCCACAACCGGTTTACCGAGAAGCAGGAGTGCTGAAACAGGCGCGGGATACCGTGGTCGTCCACTTCGACAACGACAAGTTGTTGGTGGAGAACGACGCTTTCGGCCAGCCGACTAGCCGTTCGGTGGAGAACCCCGAGTTTTATCAACTGATCTACACGGCAGACACCGTCCGGAACACCGATGACGCGGTCTACCTGCCGTTGACCGCCCGCTACGACGCGGTGGCCAATACGGTCACATTGCGATTTGCCAACGACATCGATCGCCTTCCCGGATCCAATGCCGGCCAGGCCAGTTTCCGTTTGAGGATTGGCACGCGCGAGACCGCTCCGCTGGCACCCGTTCGTTCGGAAGCCGCTGCAACCGCCATCAGCGACCTGAACACCGCCGGTGCGGCACGAGTCCGCTTCACTTCCCGAGCCCTTGGGGAGAATGGAAGTGGAGTGAAGGTTGAGTTTGTCAATTCGATGCTAGGTGGCGATCCGGTGGTCACCGCCTCAGGGAAGACGGTGAGCGTCGACCTGAGAAGTGGTACGACGACGGTGCAGCAGGTTGTTACGGCCCTGCAGCTTTCGTCCGCTTCGGCATCCCTGCTGGCTGCAGAACTGGAGCCCGGCAGCAATCCGGCGGCGGTTGTCGGAAGCCGCCCTATCAACTACTCGCCAATCACGCTTTACGGTGTAGGCAGCACCTTTGACACGGCGACCAATCTGGGCACGATCGGTTCAGCGGTGCAGTCGCAGTCCAGCTTGATTCTCAGTTCCGCCATCGACCCCGTCGAAGAAAAGCTCGACAACCTTGGAGCCAGCGACGACCCCGGACACCGGCAATTGGCCGAAGAGGTTGGGGATGGCTACGCCCAGCACATCAACGACGATTTTGGCGCCGACCGGACGGCTGGGGTAAAGACGGTTTTCTACAACTTTAAGACGATCTACAGCAACGACACCAACGGAAATCCGCTGGTCAATGCGATCACCGACAAGCAGAAGCAGCGCGCCCGCGAATCGCTCTCGATGTGGGCAAATTATCTGGGGGTTCAGTTTGTCGAAACACCCGACCAAGGAATCACGATCGCGACCGGAAGTTTCTCCGGACTGCAGCAGGTCTCGGGAACGAGAGTTAGGACAGAGTCACAGGTATCCTTTGGTGTCCGTATCGATCCGACGTTCCAATCCTCGATGTTGGTGATGCAGGCATCGCGAGTTTGGAATGACAACTACGGCGAAGATTGGTCCCGCACCTCCGCTGCGGCCTTTGGGATGCTGCTAGGCCTGGAGCATGCCGGGGAACTGGACAACAGCAGTCTGATGCGACTGAGCCCTTCGTTCCTGAATGCCAATGCGGACGGCGTGAACGACTTCGAACCGATTTTCCCGTCCAACCCCGATGTTCTTCACGGCCAGTTCCTCCATCGCACCGACAGCAACGATGTCGATCTCTATCGGTTCGATGTCGACTTTGGAAATGACGACCGCGTGGGGCTCTTCGTAGCCGAAACGTTCGCCGAGCGGCTAGGGCAGAGCAGCGAGGCGGACACGCTGCTGCAACTTTACAAAAACACCTATGCATCGGCGACCAGCAATTTTGGCGCCGACAAGGGATTGCAGATTCGGCTGGAATCGACACAACCGGGCAAGCTTGGGAATAATCTTCGGCTGTTCGTCACCAAGAGCGACCGAGGGGTGGGTGCCGGAACCATCATCAATGTCTTCGACAATCTGGTGACCGTCGATCTGAATTCCAATAGCGGAAGTGAAACCACCGCACAGCAACTGGTCGATTCGCTCAATGCCGACGCTGCCGTGCGACAGTATTTCAAGGCGACGCTTTTGCAGGGATCTCCATCCACGAAGCTTGGCAACCGCGACCTGACTTACTCCCCGATCGTGCTTCAGGGTGGCGGCATGGAATTGGTCGCCCAAAACGACGACTATTTCAGCGAAGACTCCTATTTGAAGGCGAACCTTGGCAGCGGCATCTACTACATCGGTGTCAGCTCCACGGGCAACAATAAGTATGACGGCGTCCTGGACGGCACCGGATCCGGTGGACGGACTCAAGGCAATTACGAGTTGCGGCTGACTTTCCGGGCTCAGGTCGACACGGTCGATGCGATCCAAGATATCGCAGGCAGCCGTGCAGAAGATCTTTCGGTGACGTTCGATGGGGACGGCGATGGCATTCCCGGAGGCACCTACGACTTCTGGTTCCAAACCCGGCCGCTCAATCGCGTCCTGGAGTTCACGGCAGGTGCCTACGCCGGACTGGAGGGCAAGACGATTACCGTCACCGGTGCGACGGGAGTGATCCGCCGCTTCGAGTTTTCGTCAGATGCCAGTGTGGCCATTGGCAATATCGCCATTCCCTACACATCCAGCAGCACCCAGGGGGCATTGGCCAATGCCCTGGCTGCAGCGATCAACAGCCAGTCAGTCCTGGGAGTTTCCGCGCTCGCCAATGGTGCCAAACTGGTACTGACCGGCGAACGAACGGTGCAAACTTCCCCTGGATTGCTGGGCCTGGAAATTCAAGGACGAACCATCTTTGTCGACAAAGCGGCCGGCCCGAACGCCGACGGTTCGTTACTGCGCCCCTTCAACAATATCGCCGGGGCGGGAGTGCCCAATGCGTTTGCTGCCGCACAGCCCGGTGATATCGTCCGCATCGTCGGCAACGGGGGTGGTGACGGTCGACTGGAGACGACATCGGACAACTTCGCTTACGAGATCGGTCTGGGATTGCTTCCCGGTTCAGTGCTCTCCGATGGAACTGCGATGGAGGTGCCAAAAGGCGTCACTGCGATGATCGATGCGGGCGCAATATTGAAACTGCGTCGCGCTTACATCGGAGTGGGAAGCACGACTCTGGGAGTCGACCGCAGTGGCAGCTCGCTGCAGGTGCTGGGAACTCCTAATTTGACCGATCAGCGCGGTGCGTTGGTGCGCGACACCAATGGCAATGCTGCGGGTGGGTCGGTGGTCTTCACCTCCTGGCTGGATGAAACGGTTGGATTGGATAACTACCAACCAACGACTACCCCGGCCCCTGGGGATTGGGGAGGCATCTCCTTCTTGAGCGACTTGGACCGAGCGTCTGGGCGAGAGGATCTCGAAAACGAAGGGATATTCCTCCGCTACGTGAATCAAGCGGACCTGCGATTTGGTGGTGGTAGCGTCGTCATCAATTCGGTCCAGAAGGTGGTCAACCCGGTCGAAATGTTCGATGTCCGCCCGACCATCACTTTCAATAAAATTAGCCGCAGTGCCGATGCGGCTTTGAGCGCTTCGCCCGATGCATTTGAAGAGACGAATTTCCACGAACCCCGCTATCAGGTCAATGGTGCGTTCACCAGCGACTTCGATCGAGTCGGCCCAAGGATCCATCACAACCAGTTGACCGGGAACTCAGTCAACGGGCTTTTCGTCCGCGTTCCAACTCAGGCAGGGGAATCGACCCGACCGCTTTCGGTTGCGGGGCGATTCGATGATACCGATATCACGCACGTGATTTCTGAAAACATTCTGATCAATGGAACCCCGGGCGGTGCGCTGCTCGACACCACCATTCCATCCAACAGCCTCTTCGCCATGTCTCCCGCAACCGGCGGCGACATGGTCCCCGGAACATACAACTACAAGCTCTCGTTCATCGATCGATTCGGCTATGAGACTCCCCCTTCGGATGTCTCAAGCGATATCACACTGATCGCAGGGCAGACTGCCATCCAGTTCACCGGACTGCCTTCGGTCAGTGGCGACTACGTGCAGCGTCGGCTGTATCGAAGCAACAATATTGGCGTCGGTCCTTATGACCTGATCGCAGTCCTCAACGCCAACGACAACAGCTACCTGGATCTGGGCGGTAGCTTAGGGGGCAGACTGCTTCGGGATCGTCCAACGGTCAGCGATGTACTGCTCTCCTCAGGCGGCGCAGGCTCCCTGGCAGCGGGCAGCTACACCTACCGTATCGTCATGATCGACCAAGCGGGCCGCGAAAGTCTGGCATCCAACGCCACGGCATCAAGGACTGTCGGCGCCAACGGCTCCATCATCATTTCCAACATCCCTCTGACGCAGGAAGGCTACGCAGGACGCAGGATTTATCGAAGTGCTCCTGGCGGAAGCGGTCCTTTTGTTCTTGTCGCTCAGTGGATGGACTCGAATCAGGCTTTCCTTAGCCAGCTTACCGACCGTGGATCGAATCTAGGAACGACTCTGGCTCCCACCAGTCTTGGCAACCTGCGAGCCCGTTTGGATGCCTCGCTGGTGGTCGATCCCGGGACGGTGGTCAAGATGGAAGGAGCTAGATTCGAAGTTGGCTTTGGCGCGCAAATGTTGGCCGAAGGAACCGACGGACTGCCAGTGGTCTTTACCAGCAAGCTGGACGATCGATATGGAGCAGGTGGAGCCTTCGACACCAATAACGATGGCTCTCAAACCACCCCCCAGCCACGCGATTGGGGTGGAATCTACGTCGCCGGAACTTCGAATCTAAGCCTTGATTACGGCGTGGTTGCCCATGCCGGTGGGGTTACGAGGCTGGAGGGCACGTTCCGTGCATTCAATCCGATCGAATTGCAGCAAGCCTCTGCCAGAATCGCGCACACGCTCTTCATCAACAATGCCAACGGCGTAGGCGGCCAGGGCCCTGCGGACCGACTAGGTCGCTTGACCAACAAGGAAGCGACGATTTTCGCTCGGGGCACCCAGCCGGTGATTTTGGAAAACACATTCATCAACAACCGTGGTAGCGCCATCACCATCGACGCCAACTCGTTGATGGAAGTCGAACTGCCCGATCCTGGGCGGATGACCGGATCGGCAGGCCGCGCAGACCAGTACAGCACCAACCGTGGCCCACTGATCCGAGGCAATCGGCTCTTCAATAATCAGCTCAACGGCCTGGAGATTCGCGGCGAGCGGCTCAACACTGCCGGAGCCTGGGATGACACCGATCTGGTGCACGTCCTGTTTGACTCGGTGATCGTCGACAACCTCCATCACGTCGGTGGCCTCAAGCTTTTCAGCTCGCCCACCGAATCGCTGGTGGTCAAATTGGCCGGATCAGGTTCCAACTTCGATAACAACGCGGGCACTGGCCTGACTGCCCGGGGGACTCGAACCAATATCAGCGACCGTGTTGGAGGCACGCTGGAGATTATCGGTCAACCTGGCTTCCCGGTGGTGCTCACCAGCCTCAAGGACGACACGGTCGGTGCGGGTCTGCAGCCTGATGGCCGACCGCAGACCGATACCAATAACGATGGCATTGCATCGATTCCTGTCGCAGGGGATTGGCGCAGCGTTCTGCTCGATCAGTACTCGCACGATCGCAACGTTTCCACGGTGCTGGAGGCCGAATCGATCAAGGCGATCGCACCGGGCCCCAACGGCACTGTCAACAGCGCTCAATTCCTAGGAAACTTGGCAGCATCCCCTTCGAATTCTGACGAAAACCTTCGCCTGGGATTCGTGATCCAGGGTGTCATCAGTCAGACCGACGACGTCGACATCTACAGTTTCACCGCGGAAGCGGGGACCGAAGTGTGGCTCGATATCGATCGAACCAGCAAGGAACTGGATGTCGTCATCGAAGTGCTCAACGCCAATGGAGAGCTATTGGCTCGAAGCGACAACAGTTTTGATGAAACCATCGATCCCAGCCAGTTGGTCGTCGGGTCGCTGGTCGATCCCAACTTGGTCAACATCATGCCCACTCGCACCCAGGGCCAGTTGCGGACCAATGCCAGCGGCTTGATCAAAGATGACTACTCCTTCAACATGAAGGATGCCGGTCTGCGGATGGTGCTTCCAGGGGCTGTGGGAGTCCGCAGCACTTATGTCTTCCGCGTTCGCAGTGCATCGCTCAATGCCGATCAGTCCGGAGCGGGACTGACCAAGGGAACCTATCAGGTCCAGGTTCGCACCCGGGAGGCGGACGAGTTTGCTGCCTCCACGGTGCAGTATTCGGACATTCGCTACGCCACCAATGGGGTTCACATGCGAGGTCTTCCTCTGCATTCCCCGCTGCTAGGTGAGGTTCAGGAAGACGAAAGCGCTCGAAGTACATCGGCGGCACTTGCCAACAACGACAATCCTTCGGTTGGCGCCAATCCAGGTTCCCGCCCGCAGTATGTAGGGAATCTGCTGCAAAGCGACATGGGAGCTATCAGTATCGGTGGACGTCTTTCCTCCGCCGCAGATGTCGACTTCTATCGCTTTGAACTGACGGAAGGTCGCTTGGTATCTTCCGGTTCCAACCCCATATTCCATTCCGTTGTTTTCGACATGGATTATGCGGACGGTCTGAACCGCGCCGACACATCGCTGGCCCTCTATCGCGTCACCGGCTTTGGAACTTCAGAAACCTACGAACTCATCCACATCGGCGAAGACAGCAACATCACCGATGATCGTCGCCGCCCGCAGGCTCTCCAGGATCTGGATGATCTGTCCCGAGGTTCGGTTGGAGCCAAAGACCCATTCATCGGCCCGGTCGCACTTGCATCGGGGACGTATCTGCTTGCTGTGACAAGTGCCGCGAGGACCCCAGCAGCATTGGCCAATGCGAATGTCCGGCGTGCACCGGTTCCATCGGTCAAGCGAATTGCGGAAGACAGCCTGGAAAGCCTCCCACTGCAGACTGGTGCAGCCCCGTCGCTGCCCCAGCTTTTTGATCGTACTTTCACTGGTGGCACCGACCCGCGAAACCTCTGGCACCTCTCCAACGCTCAGGCTGGAGTTGCTGGACACCGTGGAAGCCAGAGTTTTGCCTTTGCGACTTCAGCAAGCAAGTCGATTTCGCAACTTGGTGGAGCTGTCGGGGATCTCGTCTCCAATGCCTTCAACCTGGGAGGCTACTCTGCATCCGATCTGCCGGTCCTTTACTTCAATTACCAGCTGTCCTCCGATACCAACGACGTCTTTGATGTCTTGGTTCGCAGAAGCAACGGTACCGAGACCGTGGTCGCGACCAATCGCACTCCAACCCCCTCGACAGCCATTGGGCTCACAAGCGGCGGACAGTGGTTGCAGGCACGTGTCGATCTCTCCAGCTTTGCTGGCCAGGATGGATTGAGACTTGTCTATCGCTACAACACGGTTGGTGATAACGCAGAAGGGACAGGTGTCCATGTCGATGATTTCGTTATCGGCTTTGCCGAACGAGGCGAAATCATCACCAACACCTTGTCCGACGCGACTTTCAATACACGGTCTACGCCAATTGGAAGCGTTCTGACGGGTGAGTACCAGGTGGAGATTCGCAAGGCGGAAGACTTCTTCACTTCCACACTCCTTTCCGGCCTGACGCTGGAGAAGGCCTGGGACACGAACGACCGCTTTGCTCAGCAGACAACTTTGGTGGCTCCTGAAGGGCGTCTGCTGCGGGATGGTGACACGTTTGATCTGAGCGACGGCAGCACCAAGATCACCTTCGAATTCACCACCGACAACGTCGTGGGTCTTGGAAATGTGCAGATCCGCTTCCTGCCAACCGATAGCGCGACAGTGGTAGCCCGAGCCATCCGGGATGCAATCAACAACCCCAGCGTGCAATCGCGACTGAAGGTACAGGCCGCATCGACTGGCGGGATCGCATCTGGCAACATCGGCGGCGACGCTCGGATCGATTTGCTGGGACGCGCCTCGGGGGACTTCCGGGTTTTCCAGCCTCAGTCCCTGCTGATCCGTAGCCAGACGAACAACCCTGTCACGTTGCGAAATGAAATTCTTGGGACTGGCCTGACGGCCACCAACACGGTCGCTCCCGGCTACACCGGCGGCACCCAGTCCGCCGCTCTTGCGACTTTCAATGGCGTTGACGGGATCCTCCTGTCGACCGGCAATGTCGCAGGGGCTCGTGGCCCCAATACGTCGGATCGAACGAGCGGCATTTCGAGCAATACTGGCGATGCGATGACCAACGCCGCGCTGGGTGTCACTACCACCGACTCGACCGTCCTGGAGTTCACCTTCCAGTTCGGAAACGGAAATCAGGGAGGAGATCTCTACCTCGACCTGATCTTCGCTTCGGAAGAGTACAACGAATTCCTGGGACGTGACGCTGTTGCGGTCTTCATCGATGGGGTCAATTACGCAGTCGTTCCTGGGACGTCCTCTCGCATTGGCACCGGCACCATCAATGGTGGAAACCCGCTGGGCCAGGGTGCCACGAATCCCCAGCTGTTTGTCAACAACGACCCGAATGATGCAGGGGTCGCTTTGCAGGGTATTGGGTTCGATGGCTACACTCTGCCACTGACAATCGAGGCACTGGGACTTGGGGCTGGCGAGCATACGATCCGAATCGTGGTTGCCGACACCTCCGACAATGGTGGTGACAGCGCCCTGTTTATCGCCAGTCGATCGATGTCGACCACCAAATCGGTACGAACCTGGAATGGACTGGAAGCGATCTACCACACTGGAAAGAGCGACCAGAATGTCAATCGCGATCAGGGCTTGGTGATCGTCCAGAACAACTTCATTCGCCACGCTCGCGATTACGGCGTTTGGTCGGATGCCGGAGATCGACTCCAGGATCCTCGTGATGTGGTGACTGGCACTGTTGCTGCCATGATGCAGAACCTGCCACCGCTGGTCGGTACCGGAACGGGGGCAGTGAGAAATCTTCGGGAACTAAACAACAAATTGGTGGGTGGCTTTGCTCCAGGAGTCGTGATCCAGAATAACGTCCTGGAGAGCGGTGGCCTGGGGGGTGTCCACGTGCAGGGTGAGAATCCGATCTGGATGATCACACCGACGCGAATCGGCGCCAATGAACCACCCCCAACGCTGGTCGAAAACGCCGAAGGCGACCAGTTTGGATGGTTCATCGACGACGGCGATGTGATGGTGATCGATTCAGGTCGCATGCGTGCCCGAATGGAATTCGAGGACATCGCAGGGGGACAGAATCCCGGCAACGGTACCTATGGTAGCGGGGTCGTCGGCGGGAATGGCTGGCGAGACACCAGCACTCCGGTCTACTATCGCGAATCGACCGGTTCTCAGTATCTTCGCTTCCCCAACACGGTGTTTGGTTCCACCGCCATGGAAGTGATGCAGTCGCTACGAGATTCGATTCTGGGAAGCATCCTTGTCACGAACGGGACAACTCAAAACGTCCGCGCCACGGTAGCTCCTTCTTTGTTGGCTCCTCTCACTGGAGCTTCGCAGATAGCAAGCGCTGGCTATCCGAACTACTACAACCGACCTGCGGTCTATCTGGAAGGTGTGACGAACATCTACTGGGAACCTCAGGTGGGTGGCCGTCCATTCGATATTCGCAGGGTCGATGTAGCAGAAGGTGCCCAGCCTTTTGTCCGTATCGTCAACAATACCGTCTACGGAAGCGACGGCCGCGCTTCCTTTAATGGTGGGTCTCCGGTTGCCGAACCGAATGATACGATCAGCACGTCGGTTCAGACGTGGCAGGGTACGGCACACAATCCGATTGCCTACACCGCTAACGGAGTGATCGGCGATAGCTCGCAGTTCCGTGCCAGCGCCACGCACGATGTCGACGTGTATCAATTCAAACTGGATGTTGGCGACCGGGTCCGGATCGATATCGATTCGGCAGGTCCGCTCGATTCCGTCCTACGCATCTTCAACAGCCAGGGAATCGCGCAGACTTTCCGTGACTCGCGTGGCAACCTAGTGACGATCAGCAACAACGATCCGGCACCGGGTGAAGCTCCTTCGAACGATCCCTACATCGATTTCACCGCGACGCAGCCTGGCGTTTATTACGTTGGCGTCAGCAGCTCCGGCAACAACAGCTACGATCCGCTGTCGCTGGGCAACCGCACCAATGGCAACTCGACGGGTGCCTATGCGATCAACCTCCAGGTGATGCATCCGCAGAAATTCACGATCACGGTCGAGGACTTCAGCCAGTATCAGATCGGCGATACCTTCACGATCGGTCAGGTCGCTGACTTCGCTTCGGGTACCAATGAAGTCACCTTCGAGTTGGTCAACGGCAATGCACCGCAGCCGGGGAATATTCCAATTGCGATCAACAATGAGTATCGAGCACCGGATATCGCTCGTGCGATCGCCCTTGCCATCAATGCCGGCAACGGTGGCAATCCCGTCCTGCCGAACATCCAGAACATCCCCAATGGAAACTTTGGTTTGGCTAGCCCCATTGGCGCCGTGTCCGCCATCGCCCTGGGCGGCATTTCGGGAGTGCAGGGTGGCCTGCCTCTCTTCGGACGACGTATTGACGGTTCGTTCCCGACTCACTCAGGTCTGGGGATCGGGCATGACCGTACGGCTTCAGGACAATTGAGCTCCACGTCGCTAGGGGACGGGACCACCGAGCGGTTTGTGGTTATTTCCAATGCGGCCTACATTCGTGGCAACGGCGCTTTCCTGGTCGATCCTGACTTCAACGAAGGGAACAACCTCGACCAGCTTTATCCAGAATCAGGCATTCTGGTTTCCGAGGGGGCCAGCCCGACGATCCTCAACAACGTTTTTGTGAACGTGCAGACGCCTGTTGTCGATGCGGAAAGCCGCACCGTGAATGGGATTTCGGCACCCTTCGGTACCAATGCTCTGAACGACCCGAAGCCAGGCGAGGTGATCCTTTCGGGTTCGATCTATCAGTTCACTGAGTCGGGCATCGCTGCAAATCGGTTGAGTCAGGGAATCGAAACGAATCCCACCAACATCCCAAATACAGGATTGGACTTCAACACAACCGTTCCCGGATCGACCCGCGTCTTCGTCAACGCTCAGGGCAGTCAATTCCTGCCGGCCCGATTTTCTCCGGTAATCGACAGCAGCATCGACTCGCTCCAGGAACGCGAAAGCTTCCGAACGATCAAGCAATCGATGGGCATCTCCAACTCGCCAATTCTTGCACCCGAACGAGATGCCGCGGGTCTGCTGCGGGTCGACGATCCTGAGGTGTCGACACCTTCGGGCCTGGGTGCCGACGTCTTCAAGGACCGCGGCGCTTTGGATCGACCGGAAGCGGTGGGCCCGACGGCTCATCTGGTCATCCCAGTCGATAACGACTCGGCAGGAAATGATCGCGACCGCGCCGAATCGTATGTGGAGCTAACGCAGGGAGTGGTGCGGGAGTTCCGAATTCAGTTGAAGGGTCCGAATCTGACCGAACTCCTGGTACCCAGCCGCAGCGTGACGCTTTTCGAAGATGGCCGGTTGCTGCGAGAGGGAATCGATTATGTTTACGCGTTCAATGAAACAACCAATGAGATCATCCTGACACCGCTGGCTGGCGTCTGGCGTCAGGGAAGAGTCTATGAGATTTCTTTGAACAATAAGGACCGCTTTGTTCTGGAAGCACCACGCGGTGACCAGATCGAAGATGGGGACCAGTTCACCATCACCGACGATGCCAACGGAATCGTCTACTTCGAATTCGACAGTGGCTATCAGATGCAGCTGCCTCGCGGTCTGCAGATGACGGTGCCCCTGGCCGGCGGTGCTGCAGGCGGTCTGTCGGATGGGGATCGTTTCTCGATCGACGATGGACGCGGAGAAATCTTCTTTGAGCTGGATCGCAATGGAACGGTTCTGGCCGGCAACATCGCGATTCCTTTCACCAGCTCCGATACCCGTGAGATCATCGCGCAGAAGATCGTCGACGCAATCGCCGGCTCCTCGGCTCGCGTCACCCCGCGACTGCTACCCGGCGGCGTTGTCTATCTTGGATCGGTGGCCAATGTCCGACTGAACACCACGTTCTCCTCACTGAGCCAACCGAACGCAACCTGGGGCCTCAAGGTTCCCGCACTGGGGGCACGTCCAGGCGGAATCACCGACGGCCAGATGTTCTCGCTGACCGATGGATTGACGACGATCACCTTTGAGTTTGATACCGACGGCGTCATCAGCAACGGAACGACGATTATCGATACCTCAGCCGCCAGCACTGCGACGGATGTCGCCGTGCAGATGCTGCAGGCGATCCAGCGAAGTCCTCTGAAGGTTCAAGCTCAGTTGATCGGTAGCGATGTGGTCTACCTTGGGCTTCCGGCCAATGGCGATGCGTTGATCATGAGCAGTCGTCTAGCACTGGTGGGAGTTTCGCGGACGATCTCGGATGGCCAGTCCTTCTCGATCACTTACGCAGGCGTCACCAAGACTTTTGAATACACCACCGATAGCAGTGTCGCGGCTGGTCGGATCCCGATCCCGTTTACGGTGACCGAGACACAGGATGAGATTGGTACCCGTACTGCGCAGATCATCAGAGATGCCAATTTGGATCTAGATCCTTTGCACTTGAGCAATGGAAATATCTCGCTGGGTGGTACGGTCGACCATCAGGTCTCGGTGGCGTTGGCCCCAAGCATCGGGCTTTCGGGTACCCCCGGTGTCGCTCCGAAAACGACGCTGGAAGTGGTCGGCTCCCTGGTCCTCCAGGTACCGATTCGAGGCGGTCAAGATGTGGTGGATGACAGCTTCTTCCGCATCACCGCCAACGGTGTCACCGTAACCTACGAGTTCGACCGCAACTCCAGTGGCCCAACGGTTCCAGGTAACGTGGTCATTCCTTACGGAAGCACCAGTTCGGCCAACGACATCGCCACCTCGATGGCGATTGCCATTCGCAACAGCCTCCCTTCGATCAACGCTCAGAATATTGGAGCAGGGCGAGTCGATCTGGGGCTCCTCCCGGACTCGGCCGTATCGGTCGGCAATTCGGCTCTCAGCAAGCGCCGAGGCAACGTATCGGATGGTGAGTTCTTCACGATCACCAACGGCACGACATCGGTCACCTTCGAATTTGACAACGTCAGCGTCGGCAACGGATTTGTCGCTGGCCGAACTCCCATCCTCTTCAGCAATAACAGCACGCGAGAAGAAGTGGTCGCCGCGATGAAGGCGGCGATCGAAGGTAGTGCCCTGGGACTTCAGACGGAGATTCTGGCTGGAACTCAACTTCGATTGCTCGATAATCCTCGTAGCACCACCGACATCACGCGAGCTCCAAGCCTTGGAAAATCGGGTGTTCCAGGGGGAGCCAACGCAGTTCGCTTCGCCCAGGACGCGAATTTCACCTCCGATCTCGTGGCCGATCAGATCTACCGAGCCATCAATTCGGCGTCGAATACGACGCTGCAGGCGAAAAAGCGAGGTGGAAACACGCTGTTCCTTGAGCATGCGATCACCGTCAGCCCCGAGATCAGCAGCTTCTTCATTCGCGCCATCGAAGACTTGGCAGGAAACGATCTGCAGGCCAACCGGATCAACGACGAGACGCAGTTTACGATCCTCATGCCGGGAGCGCTTCTGGACTACGGCGATGCTCCAGATCCATTCAGCACCACTCTGGGACGCTACCCGACGCTGCACGACAACAACGGTGCCCGGCACGTGGTCTCCAGCCGCGGATTGTTCCTGGGAGCGACCATCTCGGGAGATGAAGATGGGAACCCGACACCAACGGCCGATGGCGACGCTAGCGACGACGGGGTCTCCTTCACCTCGGAACGGAACCCGACGGGCTTGTTCAACCGACACGTATTCACCGATATTACGGTCACGCTGTCGGCCCCGGGTTTCGTTGATGCCTGGGTCGACTTCAGTGGCGACGGAGACTGGGACGATCCGGGTGAGAAGATTCTGAATGGCGTCGAATTCTTCGGAGACAGCCTGACCCAGACCTTTGCCGTCCAGATTCCTCCTACTGCGCCCGAGCCGATCGCCAAGACGCAGTCGTTTGCAAGGTTCCGAGCCAGCGGAGTGGGAGGCTTGCTGCCGACCGGTCTTGCGGTAGATGGCGAAGTCGAAGATTACGCCGTGATTCTGGTTCCAGGTACTCCTCCGATCGCGGTCGATGACCAGTATGTCATCAACGAAGATGAAAGCTTGGTCACCTACGATGCCACGGGTCAGGACACCCCGAACTTCCCAATCGATGATGGCGTCGCCGCCAACGATGAAGATGCCGATGGCGACACCCTGTCGGTGACACTGGTGGAAGGTCCCAAGTACGCTCAGTCATTCACGCTGAATCCTGATGGCACCTTTAGCTACACACCACTACCTGACTTCTTTGGCGTAGATTCGTTCACCTACCGCGTTCGTGATGCGGAACTGACATCGAACAACATCGCGACGGCAGTCATTACGATTCGCGAGGTCAACGACGAACCGATTGGTGGTGACGACAGTTACATCGTCGACGAAGACAACACCCAGCGTTGGAATCATTCCCAATTGCTGCTCAACGACCTTCCTGGCCCTCCTAACGAGTCAAACCAAGCGCTGAAAATCGTTGGCGTCTCGGCGGTTTCGGCTCGTGGTGGATCGGTGATGCTCAGTGGTACCGAAGTCATCTACACGCCGCCTTCGGATTACTCGGGACCAGATTCTTTCACCTACACGATCGAAGACAATGGAACCACCAGCGGCACACCCGATTTCCGGCAAGCGGTTGCCACGGTCAACCTGACGGTTCGAGATGTGAACGATCCACCGATCGCCGAGACTGACTTCCTGGAGACGCTGGAAGATGTTGCGATCACCCGATCGAAAGACTTCTTCTTGCTCAACGATCGCCCCGGTGGACCGAATGAATCGTGGCAGACTCTGAGGTTCCTGGGAGTCGAAACGGCTAGCACGGCAGGGGGCAGCGTGGTCTTCAATGGCACGAATGTCACCTACACGCCGCGGAAGGACTTCGTCGGTACGGATACCTTCTTCTACCTCATTGAGGACAATGGAACTTCGGAAGGGCGCCCCGATCCTAAGCAGGCTCGAGGTACCGTTTCGGTCACCGTCGTACCGATCAACGATGCTCCATCGGTCATTCTGCCTCTAGGGACGCTGAATGTTCTTGAAGATGCGCCAGATCGAGTAATCGAACTGCTCAATCACTTCTTCGATCCCGATATCGCGACCAACGGCGATGAGTTGAGATTTGAGGTGGTTAGCAATTCGAAGCCGTCTGTGGTCGTTGCATCGATCGTCGGCTCGCAGCTCACACTGCGATTCCTACCAGACCAGAACGGTACGGCGAACATCTTGATACGTGCGACCGACAAGGCAGGAGAATCGGTCTCGAATCTCCTCACCGTGATTGTCGCCCCCGTGGATGATGCACCGATCGTGTCCGTCGCGATCCCTGACCAGCAGGTGAATGAAGACAGCCCACCTATCTCGATCGACCTGTCGAATCACTTCACCGACGCGGACATCGCGACCAACAACGATGTGCTGACTTACTCCGTGGTGAGCAATTCCAATAGCTCGCTGGTGACCACAGCACTGACCGGATCGGTGTTGACCCTGTCGTTCGCACCCGATGCCTCGGGCCGAGCGACGATCACGGTTCGCGCTACCGACAAACGTGGCTTCTCGGTAACCGATACGTTTGACGTGGTTGTCTTGTCGGTGAATGATCCACCGCGTACTCAGCCTGATTTCTACAATGCACCTCAAGGCGGAACGATCACCACCACCGACGCGACTGGCAATGCAACGCCAACGATTGTCGACAATGGAGTGCTCGCCAACGATTCCGATCCCGAAGGGGATGCGTTCACCGCAGAACTGGTTCGCCAACCGACTCGCGGCACCGTAGTGCTCAATCCAAACGGCACCTTCACCTACAACGCACTTGGAAGCTCCGGTGAGACCGATACCTTCACCTACCGTGCCCTTGATGCTCGAGGGGCGGTCAGTGTCGAGACATTGGTATCGATCCGCATCGGACCTCCACTTCCGCCTCGGCATCAGAATCCGTTGGAAGCCAGGGACGTCAATGCGGATGGATTCGTCTCCCCGATCGATGCCCTGTTGGTGATCAACTTGCTCAATGCGCAGGGCCCATCGGTCCCCGTCAGCACACTGCCAGATCCGCCTCCTTATCGCGACGTCAATGGGGACAACCTGATCACTCCGCTAGATGCGATCCTGGTGATCAACTTCCTCAACGGCGGAAGTGGCGAAGGGGAGGGCGAAGGGGAGTCAACCGGCCAGATTAGCGGTTCTGCCGAAGCAATGGGCGTTGGGATCGGATGGCAGTCGACGGTCAGCCGCGTGGCAGAGAACTCGGTTCTGTCGCTCGATCGTCCCGTCGCTACCTCGTCCATGACAGGTCCACGCCGACAGGCAGCACCTCAAGAACTGGCTCTTGCTTCGTACCTAGCCTCTTGGAAGGCCCAAGAGAACGACCCGCTGGAAACATCGATTGATACCATCGTCGATGGCACGACGCTAGAAGAAAGTCTGTTGGTCGACGAACTGCTGAAGGATTGGATGGATTGATACAGAACGGCTTTTGGTCGGTCATTCGCAGGCAATTTGTCCGGCGGGCAACCACGAAAGCTAAACCGATCTGGGAAGTAAGGTGGCCCTCAGGTTGCTTTGCTGCCCATATCAAACCACAGGCGATCTCAAGCGTGATACCTTGAGGTCGAACCGCTTGTTTCGAAAAAGATACTTTGTTGTTGTTCTTTTCTCATTCCTGCTGATTCCATCGTCCCCGCCCGCATTGGGATGGGACGCATATTTTCGCCAAGGGTTAGTTGCATGGGTAGCAGTCACAAAAATCGCCCCGCTGTCGAATCCCGGGAATCCCAACTTCGCCGTGAGAAGTTTCGCCGCTTGCTCCATGAAAACCTGGAGCGAAGGGAGTTGATGGCGACCAATGCCGCCGCTCCGATCTTTGCTCCCGGCACCACCGATCAGTACGTCCGGGAATGGATCGACAAGCTGAACAATCCGGGCGATGGCAACAACGGTCAGTTTAATGCGCCCGGACAGCGCTGGACCAATCCCGTAGGCGGCGCCGGAAGCGCCATGGGCGACACGGCAACGGTCACCTGGAGTATCGTTCCCGACGGCACGCTGGTCCTCGATCGTATCAACGGTGGATCGGACAAGCCTAGCAACCTTATTGCATTCTTGGATGGCATCTACGGTGGCGGCACTGGCGCTGTCTCCCAGCGCCCGTGGTTCCCTATAGTCCAAAGGGCATACGATCAATGGAGTCAGATTTCGGGGATCAGCTACGTCTACGAGCCTAATGACGACGGAGTGGCAACCAGCGGAAGTACGAA
>Ga0068872_10001156_pt1 | contig 21350 bp, 17 predicted proteins | sample NOAtaG_7_FD_66441 | JGI IMG/M metagenome (GOLD analysis project Ga0068872, IMG submission 66441) | Freshwater lake microbial communities from Lake Erie, under a cyanobacterial bloom - NOAA_Erie_Diel1S_2200h metaG | ecosystem: Environmental > Aquatic > Freshwater > Lake | place: USA: Ohio, Lake...
TTCGCCCGCTGCGGCCTCGCCCTCGTCACCCCGATGTGACCCGCGCCGCTCCGGCGGCTCCGCACGAAGCCCGGGCACGCGCGAGCGTCCCGGGCTTCGTCGTTCCGTCGGGACGCGCGCTCGGGGGACGCCGCCCTCCCAAGCGGGGCGCGCCGAGCCGGGGCCCTGGCAGGTGGCAGCCCGGCCGGCCGCGCTATGCTCGCGGCGATGCTCCGGCTCTTCGGTCTGGCTCTGTCGCTGTCCCTCTGGGGCGGGACGGCCCTCGGACAGCGCGTCTATCCCGAGGAGCTGCCCACCGAGGCGAGCGCCGGGCCGAGCGAGGCCGAGCGCCTGGCCCGCGCGGCCACGCCGGCGAGGCCGCCCCGCACCGACTACTCCGACCCGCACCTGCCCGTGTACTTCCGCGTGGGGTTCGGCGTCGGCGGCGCGTTCTCCGCCTCGCTCGACGACGCCCTCGCCTCGCACGCCTTCGCCCGCAGCCCGATCCTGTTCCAGGCGAACGTCTCCATCGCCGGACGGATCTTCCCCTGGCTGTGGCTGGGCGGTCGCCTCGGCGCGACCGGGCGCGGCTGGGCGCGACGCGACGGGCTGCCGGCCGCGAGCGCGACGGGCTACGACCTGCTCGGGCTGATCCACTTCCGCGGCCAGCTCGGCCGCGTCTTCGAGCTCGGCGGGATGCTCGGCGGCGGCCTCGGCGTCGGCGCGCTGGTCATCAACGACGTCGCGACGTTCGGCGCGGCGCCGCGGATGATGGTGGCCGCCGAGATCGGCTTTCGCATCGACACCGGCATCCGCCTCCTGCTGCACGGGGAGCTCGGCTACTTCCCGCTCTTCGATCTCGACCGCTACGGCTCCGATCTCGACTTCGGCGGCGGCACCCTGAGCGTCGTCGTGGAGGCACGCCTGTGAAGCGCTCCCTGCCGGTCCTCGCTGCGTTCGCGCTCCTCGTCGCCGGCTGCCCGCGCCGCGCCGACTACGCGCTGGTCGACGGCTTCGAGGACCTCTGCGAGGGCGGCGTCCCCTGCCTGTGGTCGGTGCAGCCCGGCAGCACGGGCCGGGCCACGACGATCGAGACGCTGCCCGGTGACCACGCCCTGCTCCTCGAAGGCGGGCCGATGGCGATCCTGCGCGAGGCCCCCGGGGTCGAGCGTGCGGTCAGCACCGATTCGACCCAGCTGGTCGCCGATCTCAGCCTGCGCTGCAACGTGAGCGAGGAGCTGATCGTGGAGGCGACGGTGGAGTCGGTCCTGAGCGGCGAGCCGCTCACCCTCACCGGCTCGGTGTTCGCCTCCGGCGTCTGGTACGGCACGGTGGACGGCGTGACGCTCTACTCCGACACCGGCAGCTCGACCTTCTTCACCGACGTGCTGTCGGTGCGGATCGTGAAGTCCGGAGGCGGCAACTGCGAGCTCGCCTACTTCGCGCTGCGGCTCTCGAACGGCTTCGACTGAACGACCGAGCCCGGCGCCGCCGTGGGGCGGGCCGGGCTCGGGACAGTCCTTGCCGCTGCGGGCGCGCTCAGTCGTGCTGGGCGGAGGCGGCGCGGCGGAGGTAGGCCGGGATGTCCAGCGTCACCTCGTCGCCCAGCGCCGCAGCGCCGAACGCGCGGCCGGTCGGCGCGGCCATCGCCATCACCCGCTCCTCGGGCGGGAGCGAGCGTCGGGTCGGCACGACCATCGAGGGGCTCGAGCTGCGGTGCTCGCGCGGCGGCTCCGAGCGCGCCGGGACCACGCTGCCGCGCGGTGCGTGCATCGACTGGGTGATCGAGAGCGGCAGCGTCGAGGCCCGGCGGACCGGCGCGGCCGACTTGCTGACGACCTCGCTCATCTGCGTCCGCTCGATGTCGAAGCCGGTCGCGATGGCGGTGACCTTCACCACGTCGCCCATGTCGGGATCGGTGAGCAGGCCGAAGATGATGTTCGCGTCCTCGTGGGCCGCCTGCTGCACGAGGCTCGCCGCCTCGTTGATCTCCTTGAGCTTCACGTCCGGGCCGGCGGTGAAGTTCAGCAGGATGCCCATCGCGCCGTCGATCGAGATCTCGTCGAGGAGCGGGCTGTTGATCGCCATCTCCACCGCGTTGAGCGCGCGGCGGTCGCCCTTGCCGTAGCCCGTGCCCATCAGCGCGCGGCCCTGCGACTGCATGATGGTCTTCACGTCCGCGAAGTCGACGTTGATGACGCCGTGCTGCGTGATGAGGTCGGAGATGCCGCGGACCGCCTGCACGAGCACGTCGTCGGCGCGGCGGAAGGCCTCGAGCATCGAGAGGTCCTCGTCGAGGAAATTCAGGAGCTTCTGGTTCGGGATGGAGATGATCGTGTCCACCGCCTGCGCGAGCTCGGACATGCCGTACTCGGCGTTCTTCATCCGGCGCTTGCCCTCGAAGAGGAAGGGCCGGGTCACGACGCCGACCGTCAGCGCACCCATGTCGCGCGCGATCTGGGCGATGATCGGCGCCGCGCCGGTGCCGGTGCCGCCGCCCATGCCGGCGGTCACGAAGACCATGTCGGCCCCGCTCAGGGCCTCCTGGATGCGCTCCATCTCCTCGAGCGCGGACTTCTTGCCCACGTCGGGGTTCGCCCCGGCGCCCAGGCCGCGCGTGAGGCCCGAGCCGAGCTGGATCTTCGTCGCCGCCGGGCTCGCCTCGAGCGCCTGCGTGTCGGTGTTCGCGGCGATGAACTCCACGCCCTCGAGACCGTTGTGGATCATCGTGGCGAGGGCATTTCCGCCACCGCCGCCGACGCCCACGACCTTGATCCGCGCGCCCATCGGCTCATCGTCTGCAAACTCGATCGAGAATCCCATGTGTGCCTCCCGAGGCTCTGTCCTGTGAGCGGGGTGAAACCTGCTGTGCGGGGCTCCGGACCGTCCGGACCTCGCTCGATGGGCTGCGCCGCGCTTCGCCTCGCGCCGCTGCCCGACGTCGTCGTGCTCAGAACACTTCCTTGAACCACGCCCCGAGGCGCGAGCTCCAGCCCGGCCCCTGCTGCGCGATCGCCGGCACCGTCACCACCTCGCGGCGCGGGCGCATCCGAACCTGCTGGGCCCCGTACTTCACCAGGCCCACCGCCGTCGCGTAGGACGGACCGCGGACCACGTCCACGAGGCCGCCCATGCCCGCGGGCTGCCCGAGGCGCACCTGGTGGCCGAGGATCTGCTCGGCGATCGGGCCGAGGCCCTCGATCTGCGCGGTGCCGCCGGTGACGACGACGCCGCTCGCGATGTGACGGCCGTAGCCGCCCTGCTCGAGCACGTGCGCGACCTGCTGGAAGATCTCCTCGACGCGGGGCTCGATGATCGAGCAGAGATCCGCGCGCGGGACGCTGCGAGCGGCGCGGCCGCCGACCGAGGGCACCTCGACCTGATCGCCGTCTTCGACGAGCGAGGGGCTCGCGCAGCCGTACTTGATCTTCACCCGCTCCGCCTCGGCGATCGGGGTGCGGAAGTAGTGCGCGATGTCGTTCGTGACGTTGATCCCGCCGACGGGGATGACGCTCGTGTGCACCACCGCGCCGTCGACGTAGACGATGATGTCGCTCGTGCCGCCGCCGATGTCGACGAGCGCGACGCCGATCTCCTTCTCGTCGCTCTCGAGCACCGCCTCGGCGCTCGCGAGCGGCTCGAGCACGACGTCGGCGACGTGCAGGTTCGCGCGCTCGGCGCAGCGGCGGATGTTCTGCACCGCGCTCGAGGCGGCGGTGACGATGTGGACCTGCGCCTGAAGGCGCACGCCGTTCATGCCGACCGGCTCGCGGATCCCGCCCTGGTCGTCGACGATGTACTCCTGGGGCAGGACGTGAAGGACCTCGCGGTCCGAGCCGAGCGGGATGGCGCGTGCCTGCTCGAGCACGCGCTCGACGTCCTCGCGCTTGACCTCGCGGGCGTTCACCGCGGCGACGCCCTCCTTGTTCATCCCCGCGACGTGGCTGCCGCTGATCCCCGCGTACACCGAGCGGATGTCGACGCCCGCCATCGTCTCGGCCTGCTCGACCGCCGCGCGGATCGCCTGGACCGTCGACTCGATGTTGACGACGACGCCGCGGCGTAGCCCGCGGCTCGGGACGGAGCCGACGCCGATCACGTCGAGGCCGTCCTCGGTCACCTCCGCGACGATGGCGCAGACCTTCGTCGTTCCGAGGTCCAGCCCCGCGATGATCTCGTTGCCTTCGGTGCCTTGCATGGTGGGTCCGTCCGTGGGCCCCCGGCGAACTGGATCGTTCGCGCGAGCCTGGGCCGACCGATACCCTCGGACGCCGAGCGGAGACAAATTTTCGGTGCACGCCGTCCGGCGGCGCGGGGCACCTCAGTCGGCGCTGAACGAGAAACTCGCGCCCATGCGCGGCGCGGAGAAGCTCGGGAACCGAATCGCCGCGACCCGTCCCTGCACGCAGCGCTGGAATTCGGGCGAGCCCGCCCGCACCGAGCTGCCCATCACCGCGCCGCTCCCGCCGATCGCCATGTCGATCCGCACCCGGCCGAGGCTGCGGCCGCCGCGGAGCTCGGCGGACACGCAGCCGAAGAACGAGTCGATGTGGCCGTTCATCACGCCCGCGACCTGCGCCGGCGAGAGCCGCGCCTCACCGCCGCTGCCCGTCGCGTCGCCGATGTCGACGACCTCGTTCATCGCGTCCTCGTAGGAGCGACCCGCGCCCCCGCCCCCGCCCCCGCCCCCACCGCCTGGCCGGCGGCCGCCGCCCGCGCGCCGCGGAGGCTCCTCGAGGATGCCGGCGGTGCCCTCGATCTCGACCTCGCCGCGCTCGTAGAGGTCGGCGAGGTTCGCGCTCGCGATCTCCTCCTCGCTCTCGGCCTGCCGGCTCAGGAAGAAGCCGACGGCGACGAGGGCGGCCGCCACGAAGACCGCGCCCGCGACGAGGAATTTCGCCGCGTTGCCGACCTTCTCGGTCTTCGCCGACTGCACGAGCGCCTGCTGCTCGTCGATCGACTGCTTCTTGAGACGCCACTGCTCGGCGAACTCGGCGAAGTCCGGGTGCTCCGAGATCTTCTTCCGCTCGCCGGTGTCCATGTTCAGAAGGCCGTCGCCGCCGACGAACTCCCCCTTGCCGATCAGGGCGACGAGCTCGCGGCCGCTGAACGGTCCGTGGTCGAGCCCGGCCTTGGTGACCATCCAGCGCGCCGCGTCGCTCTGGCCGATCTTCGCGATGAGCGCGCCGAGATCGACCTGCGAGGTGCGCGGCGCCGGCGCGGCGCCGTCGAGCGGACCCGAGAGCCGGCCCCCCGCGCCGATCGACGACGCCAGCGAAGGACGGAAGTCCTCGTGCAGCGAGACGCGGGCGCCGACGGCCGGGACGGCCTCGCTCGCCATGGGCGGCGGGCGGCGCGACTTGCCCGAAGCGTCGAGCTCGATGTCGATCTCGAGCGAGGCGCCGACTCCGCCCGAGCCTGCGACGAGCGCGAGCGCCGCTCGAGCGGCCTCCTCGGCCGAAGCGAAGCGGGCGGCCGGATCGGGCGCGAGGCACCGCAGCAAGAACGCGTCGGCGGCCGCGGTGGCCTCCGGGTGGGCCGCGGAAGGCGGCACGAATTCCGAAGGCGAGCGGCCGCAGACGAGGGCGTAGAAGACCGCGCCGAGCCCGAAGATGTCGGAGGCGACGTAGGGCGCTGCGCCCGCACGCAGCTCGGGGGCGAGGAACATCTGCTCGGAGTCACCCAGCGCGGCAGACCCGCCGAGGAGCGCGGCGCGCGTCACCCCGGCCTCGCCGAGCTTCACCCGGGGGCTCGCCCACACCACCGCGGGCCGGACGCCTCCGTGCACCGCGCCCTTGGCGTGCAGCGCGCCGAGCGCCTCGGCGAGCTGCGCGGTCGCGCTCACCGCATCCGCGAAGGAGACGTGCCCCGCACCGAGCCGCTTTCGCGCGAGCTCTTCGGCGAGGTTCGCGCCCTCGATCCACTCGGTGGCGACGTAGCGGGCGCCGCTCTTCTCGATGCCGGTCCCGAAGGTGGATGCGAGGTTCTTGTGGGTGATCGGCGTGACGAGCTTCACCTCGGCCTTCAGTTGCTCGTCGGAGGGCGCGCGCAGGCCGGCGGGCAGGACCCGGAGCGCGATGGGCCGCTTGGTGCGCTGATCGATCGCGCGAAGGACGGTGCCGAGGGCGTCGGTACGCACCTCACGCTCGATGGCGAAGCGACCGCCGACCACCTGGCCAGGGGCGAGCGGGGAAACGGGGTCGCTCGGGGCGGGGTCCTGCGTCATGGGCCGAGGAACGTAGCGGAGATCCCGGGACCACTTCAACCGCCGCTGCGAGACCGCGGCCATCCCGAGAGGTACGCTTCGGGCCTCCCCATGGACCACTGGCCCTTCTACCTCGGCGGCGCCGCCCTCGGCGGCGTGGCCCTCCTGCACTGGCTCGTCGCCGGACGGCTGATGAGCGTCTCGAGCCGCTTCAGCGCGCTCGTCGACCGGCTCCGCGGCGTGCGGCCCGAGTCGAGCGAGACCAGCCTCGAGCACCTCGCGTTCTTCGGTGGGCTCATCCTGGGCGGCCTCGTCGCGAGCCTGCTCGCCGGGACCTTCGCGCCGACGCTCTTCGATCTCGGCCCGGGCTTCCGGCGCCTCTTCGGCGACGACCCGGTGCTCACCGGCGCGATCGTCACGTTCGGCGGCGTGCTCGTCGGCTTCGGCACCCGGATGGCCACCGGCTGCACCTCGGGACACGGGCTCTGCGGCGTCGCGCGCTTCGAACGGGGCAGCCTCCTCGCTACCTGCGCGTTCTTCGGGAGCGGCGTGCTCGCGTCGTTCCTCTTCGAGGCGGTGCTCTCGTGACCGCGATCCCGATGCCGCTCCGGCTCCTCGCGCTCGGCGCGCTGCTCGGCTTCACGCTGAGCCACGTCGGCTTCACGTCGTGGGACGAGGTGCACGCGATGTTCGTCTTCGCCGACCTCCGCATGTTCCTCACCTTCGCGCTCGGCGTCGGAGGCCTCGCGGGCGCGTTCGCCTGGATCCGCCGGAGGAGCGCGCCGAACTGGCCGCCCCGCCCCATCCACCGCGGCACGCTCGCCGGCAGCGTGCTCTTCGGCGTGGGCTGGGCACTCGCAGGCGGCTGCCCCGGCGTCGTGCTGACGCAGCTCGGCGAGGGCAAGCTCTACGCGCTCTTCGCGCTCGCGGGGATCGCCCTCGGCAACGGGCTCTACGGGGCCTTGCTCGAGGCGCGTGTGCGCACGGACCGGCAGCCCGCCGCTGGCTGAGGCCGGCTCAGGCGGTCCCGGTGAGGTACTCGCGGTAGCCGATGCGGGCCGCGGTCTCGGTGCGCTCGACCGGGGTCATCGCGAGCCAGCCGCAGAACGCGCGGCACGCCGCGACCACGCCGGGAGCCGTGTCGGCGAGCAGGCCGAGCTCGACGAGGCGGGTGTGGGTCGCGGGGTGGAAGAAGCGCATGCCCACGAACTGGTCCTTGCGACGCAGGACCTCCGCGAGCTCCGGGAGGTGGTGGGCCTCGACGTTCACCGCGAGCACGGCGCCGCCCGAGAGGTGTCCCTCGATGGTCGCGAGCGTCGCCCGACGGCCCCGCGCAGGTCCCGCGCTCGACTCGAGGACGAGGTCCGAGCCGCGGACCGCCCCGAGGTCGTGCGCGAAATCGATCCGCGCCCGGACCACGGCGCGCTCCGGCTCGTCGAGGTGGCCTGCGTCGACCTCCCAGCCGAGCCGCCGATCGATCCGCTCGAGGGCGAGGGTGCCGTCGCCGCGGTGGGCCCGCACGAGGGTGACCGGGACCCCGACGCGGGCGACCGCGATGGCGATCCCGCACGAGACCGGACCGGCGCCCACGATGCTCACGCTGCCGAACGACACGGCTCGATGGTGGATCCGACCCGGCCGATCCGTCAACGCGCGAAGGCTGCGCGCCGCTCACTCGATGACCGAGTCGATCACCTCGATCGGCGTGTCCGCGTGGTTCGAGATCTGCGGATAGGTCGGGTACCACGAACCGCCGACGTTGTCGGTGATCGTGGAGCGCTCGATGCGGATGTTTCCGGTGTGATCGTTGGACACGAAGAAGATCGCGCTGCCGTGCTGGACGACCTCGTTGTGCTGCACGAGCGAACCGCACAGGGACAGCGTCATCGTGTTGCCGTCGTTGTAGATCGCGCCGCCGCTGCCTCCGCCGGGGGTGCCCGCCATGGACGGATTGCCGCCCGCGCCGATCGCCTCGTTGTGGCTGAGCACGCTGTTGAGGACCGTCCACGACACGCCGATGCTGCTCAGCGCACCGCCGTTGCTGCCGACGTTGCCCCAGCCCTCTGCGCCGCCGAAGGTCGAGTTCACCACGAAGACGGGCCGGCCCCCGGACTGGCTGAACACGCGCACCGCGCCGCCGCCGACGTCGGGTCCGGTCGCGGCGCACACGTTGCGGAAGAAGCGGGAGTTGACGATGCGGAGGCGGCCGCCCCGCGCCCAGATGGCACCGCCCCCGTCGAACTCGGTCTCCCCGGTGGAGTCGCCGTCGACGAAGGTGAGGTTCTGGACCGTGAGGCGCGGGTGGTCCTGGTCCTGGCAGTGCGACGTCGTCCAGCGGAGCTCGGGGTCGCAGGTGTTCATGTAGAGGATGCGCGTCGTGCCGCCGCCGCTGAGCGTCACGAGCCCGCCGCCGTCGATGACGATCTCGGGCCCGGTGTCGTTGAAGATGCGGGCAGGCCGGTCGAGCGTGATCGTGTGCGGCATCGGCCCGCAGTCGAACGTGACGACCCCGCCGAGGGCCACGGCGTCGACGAACGCGTCGGCGGTGCAGCTCTCCGGCGTCCCGGTGCCGACGACCGTGCGCGGCGCGCTCGCGTCGGCGAGACCTGCCTCGACCGGGACGACGCAGCCGCCCGCGGGGTTGCCGGCGGGCGGGCCGCTCGCCGGATCGGTGAGCGGATTCGGCGTGTCGGCGCTGCCGCCGTCGAGGGGCGCGTCGGGCACGCCCGCTCCGGCGTCGCAACCGAGGAAGAAGAGCGCGGCAAGCCAGGACGTCGTCGGACGCATCGAGTCCCGAGGATAGCGCGGCGACGGCCCCGAGAACGCGAGCGGCGCGGACCGCTCTCGCAGGCCGCGCCGCACGCTCCCCGGTCCGACGCCAGGCTCAGTTCGAGTCCTCGAACTCCGCGTCGATCACGTCGCCCTGGGGCTGCTTCTTGCCGCCCGCCGCCGGGCCCGCGCCGCCCGGCGGTGCGCCCGGACCGCCGCCCTGCCCGTAGGCGACCTGCGCGATCTCGGCCATCGCCTTCTCGAGGCCCTCGGCCCCGCGCGCGATGGCGTCGTGGTCCTCCTTGTCGATCGCGCTCCGGAGCGACTTCACCTTCGCCTCGATGTCGGCGATCTTGTCCGCGGGGACCTTGTCCTTCACCTCGGAGAGGGCCTTCTCGACGCCGTAGCAGAGCTGGTCGGCCTTGTTGCGGGTCTCGACCTGCTCGCGGCGGCGCTTGTCCTCGGCCTCGTGCTCCGAGCCCTCCTTCACCATCCGATCGATCTCGCCCTGGTTGAGGCCCGAGCCGGCGGTGATGGTGATCCGGTGATCCTTGCCCGTCGCCTCGTCCTTCGCGGTGACGCTCAGGATGCCGTTCGCGTCGATGTCGAAGGTGACCTTGATCTTCGGCATGCCGCGGGGCGCCGGCATGATGCCCTCGAGGTGGAAGCGGCCGAGCGAGCGGTTGTCGCGGGCCTGGGCGCGCTCGCCCTGCAGGACGTGGATCTCGACCTTCGTCTGGCTGTCGTCGGCGGTCGAGTAGGTCTCCTCCTTGCGGGTCGGGATGGTGGTGTTCCGGGGGATCATCACCGTCATCACGCCGCCGAGGGTCTCGACGCCGAGCGAGAGCGGGGTGACGTCGAGCAGGACCATGTCCTTCACGTCGCCGCTCAGCACGCCCGCCTGCACCGCCGCGCCGATCGCGACGACCTCGTCCGGGTTCACGCCCTTGTGGGGCTCCCGGCCGAAGTACTTCTTCACCCGCTCCTGCACCAGCGGGATGCGCGTGCTGCCGCCGACGAGCACGACCTCCTGGATCTCGCTCGGGCTCTTGCCGGCATCCGAGAGCGCCCGCTTGGTCGCATCGAAGCTGCGCTCGACGAGGTCCTCGATCATCGACTCGAGCTTCGCCCGGGTCAGCTTGATGTTCATGTGCTTGGGGCCGCTCGCGTCGGCGGTGAGGAAGGGCAGGTTCACCGTCGTCTCGAGCTTGCTCGAGAGCTCGATCTTGGCCTTCTCCGCCGCGTCCTTGAGCCGCTGCAGGACCATCTTGTCCCGGCTCACGTCGATGCCGGTGTCCTTCTTGAACTCCGCGATCAGGTGGTCCATCACGCGGTGGTCGACGTCGTCGCCGCCGAGGTGCGTGTCGCCGTTCGTGCTGATGACCTGCACGACGTTGTCGCCGACCTCGAGGACCGAGATGTCGAACGTGCCGCCGCCGAAGTCGTAGACCGCGATGACCTCGTCCTTCTTCTTGTCGAGGCCGTAGGCGAGCGCCGCCGCGGTGGGCTCGTTGACGATGCGCCGCACCTCGAGGCCGGCGATCTTGCCCGCGTCCTTGGTGGCCTGACGCTGGGCATCGTTGAAGTACGCCGGGACGGTGATCACGGCCTCGGTGACGGTCTCGCCCAGGTAGTTCTCCGCGGCCTTCTTGAGCTTGCGGAGCACGTGGGCGCTCACCTCGGGGGGCGCGAGCTCCTTGCCCTTCACCTCGAAGCCCGAGTCGCCGTTGCCGCGGCGCGCGACCTTGTACGGCACCCGCTTGGCCTCCTCGGCGACCTCCTCGAAGCGGCGGCCGACGAAGCGCTTGGCGGAGTAGATCGTGCCTTCGGGATTCGTGACCGACTGGCGCTTGGCGATCGTGCCGACCAGGACGTCCCCCGAGTCGTCCCAGGCCACCACCGACGGGGTGATGCGGTCGCCCTCCTCGTTGACGATGACCTTGGCTTCCTTGCCCTCCATGACCGCGACGACCGAGTTCGTGGTTCCCAGGTCGATGCCGATGATCTTTCCCATGGCCGCGTCTACCTCTTCCTTCCGCGCTCGAGCGGAGCGCCTTCGTCGTTGCTTTCGTGGTTGCTCCCGTCCCCCGGCGTCCGGGAGCGTGAAAGCGGCGCCACCCTAACCAGGGCCCTCTGCCGGTCAAGCGGGCGCCTCACGGCCCGACGCGAAGCCGTGAAGAAACGTCTCCCGGCGTGCACCACCAGCGGGCCGCGAGCAGAACCGGGCCACGATGCGCGCCGCCGTCTCGGTCTCCGCCGCCTTGCCCCTCGCGCTGCGCGAGCTGCCCCCGCGCCCGCTGCGCCGCGGCGAGGTGCGGGTCCGGACCGGAGCCATCGGGGTGAACCCGGTGGACTGGAAGATGCGCGAGGCGGGCCCGCTCTACTTCGCCTACCAGCTGCTCGGCCCGGGCGGCGGCTTCGTCCCGGGGATCGACTTCGCCGGCTCCGTCGTCGAGCTGGGCCCGGGGGCGAGCGGGCTCGCGCTCGGCGATCGCGTGGTCGGCGGGACCGACTTCTCTCGCGGCCAGCGGGGCAGCTACGCCGACGAGGTCGTCGTGCGGCCCGACCAGTGCGCGGTCCTGCCGCCCGAGGTCTCGGACGAGACCGCCGCGTGCCTGCCGGTCCCGGCCGTGACGGCGTGGATGGCCCTCTCGGAGCGCAGCCGGCTCGGGCCGGGCAAGAAGGTGCTCGTCCTCGGCGCAGCGGGCGGCGTCGGCCTCGCGACGCTCCAGCTCGGCGCGATGATCGGGGCCTCGTGCGTGGGGGTGTGCTCGACCCGCAACGTCGCACTCGTCGAGGCCGAGGGCGCGGTGGCGATCGACTACACGAAGGGCGACGCCCTCGCTGCGGCGGCGGCCTTCGGCCCCTACGACCTCGTGCTGCACCTCGTCGGGACCGACGTGTACCCGCTCGCGGCCTGCCGCGCGCTGCTCGCACCGGGCGGGCGCGTGGAGCTCGTGGTGATCCGGCCCGCGGACTATCCGTTCCTGCTGCTGCCCTCGGTGGGCACGCTGCTCGGCGCGCCGAACCGGGCCCGGCTCACGCCGCTCGTCGAGGCGGCCGCACGGGGCGCGCTCCGCCCACGCATCGAGGCGATCCTGCCGCTCGCCGAGGCCGAGGAGGCGCACGCGATCAGCCGACGCGGCAAGGTCGTCGGCAAGCTGCTCCTCCGGCCCTGACGCGGCGCCGGCGGGGCAGCTACGCTCGCGCGATGAACGGCCCAGAGGCATGCACCGACGTCTGTTTCGTCGCGGGCGCGGGCCACTCCGGCTCGACGCTGCTCGGCTACGTGGTCGGGGCACACCCCTCGGTCACGTACGCGGGCGAGGCGCGCAAACACCTGTTCTTCGGCAACCTCAAGAAGCCGCTCCGCAAGCGGGCCTGCAAGCGCTGCGGCGAGGACTGTCCGGTCTGGGGCGGGCTCGAGGTGCCGGCAGGGAGCGACGTCTACGAGGCGCTCGCCCGCCGCACCGGCAAGCCGCACGTCCTCGACTCCACGAAGAACGCCGAGTGGGTGCGCGAGCGGAGCGAGGCGCTCTGCGGCCGCGGCGTGCGGGTGCGGCTCCTGTTCCTCATGCGGGACGGGCGCGCGGTCGTGGCCTCGCGCCTGCGCAAGGAGCCGGAGCTCGGGCTCGACGCGCACACGCTCGCGTGGCGGGCGCAGATCGAAGCGGCACGGGCGCTGGTTTCGGGCTTCCCCGGGCCGGTGCATCCGCTCCACTACGAAGCGCTCGCGAGCTCCCCCCAGGCGGAGATCCAACGCCTCGCGGACTTCCTCGGGCTGAGCTTCGATGCCGCGATGCTCGCGCCGTGGGCGAGTCCGCAGCACCCGCTCGGCGGCAATTCGGGGACCCAGGCGCTGCTCGCGAGCGAGCCCGCGAAGGAGCCTGCGCTCGCCGCGCCGGGGGCCCACACCGCCGCCTACTACGCCGCCCATCCCCGGGCGTTCGTGCTCGATCTGCGCTGGCAGCAGGAGCTCGATGCCGCGGCCCGCGCCCGCTTCGCGGAGCTCGCCGGCGAGACGAACGAGGAGCTCGCCTGGGAGACGGACGCGCCACAGCGCCCCGGTTGACGCGCTCGATTTGAATCGACCGACGTTTCACGCCGTCCGGTAGAATCCGCCCGTGGCCGAGCTCTTCCTCTCCGGCAACCAGCGCTCCGGCAAGACGCTGGTGCAGCTGATCCTCGCGAGCCACCCCGAGATCACGATCAGCCCCGGCACCAACGTCATCGCGAAGGTGCTCTACGGGCACCGGCACGATCGGCCGCTCACTCCCGAGGCCCTCCGCGCGGTGCGCGCGGTGATGCAGAAGGACCGCAAGCTGAAGGCGTGGCGGGTCGATCACCGGGCCTACCAGGCGCTCGTCGCCGGCTACGCGGAGCGCCTGCCGACGCCGAAGCAGTTCGTGCACGATCTGATGTCCTTCTTCCGCGACCAGACCAAGCCCGGGGCGCGCTACGTCGGCAACAAGAAGGGGTGCTACTGCCGCGAGGGCGACCTCGTGAAGCGGATCTTTCCCGAGGCGAAGCTGGTCTTTCTCCTGCGGGATGCGCGGGGCGCGGTGGCCTCGATGCTCGAGACGCAGCCCGAGCACGACCTCGAGTCCGCGGCGCTGCTCTGGACGTCGAAGGCGCAGCGGATCCGGACCATCGCGGCGGCCTTCCCGCGGGACTGCTTCGTCGTGCGCTACGAGCGCCTGGTCGCCGACCCGGAGGCCGAGAGCCGCGCGCTCTGCCGGTTCCTCGGCCTCGACTACGCGCCGGAGATGCTCTCGGGCTACCGCACGAACGACGCCATCCGGCACGCGACCGACACCACGCACCACGAGACCTACCAGGCGATCACCACCTCGATGGTGGACGCGTGGCGGAGCGACCTCCGCCCCGAGCAGATCGAGGCCATCGAGGGCATCGCCGGCCACGAGCTCGCGGCGCACGGCTACGCGCCCACCGTGCCGCGCGAGCGCATGGAGAAGTCGGCGCGCGCGCGCTACCGCTGGCTCCGCACCCGGGACGCTGCCTCGTTCTGGCTCGCGCACGAGCGGCGCAAGAGGGCCATCGGGTGAGCGCCGAGGGCACGGCGGAGACAAGCGGGCTCGCGCAGGTCTGCTTCGTGGCGGGCGCAGCCCACTCGGGAAGCACCCTGCTCGGGCTCGCGCTCGGCGCCCACCCGCGGGCCTTCTACGCCGGCGAGGCCGACAAGAGCGCGCTGCTCGCCGACCCGAGCGCGAAGGAGCGCAAGCGGACCTGCAAGGTGTGCGGCCCCGGCTGTCCGGTGTGGACCGGCCTGGCCTGGGGTGGCGCGCGCACGCTCTACGACGCGCTCGCGGAGCGCACCGGGCGGGCGTTGCTCGTCGACTCGACGAAGCGGGTCGACTGGATCGACGCGCGGCTCGGCGAGCTCGCGGGCAGGCCGGTGCGGGTCTCCCTCGTGGACCTGCGGCGCGATCCGCGGGCCATCCTCGCCTCGCGCCTGCGCAAGGCGCCCGAGGCCGGCGCGCGCGCACACGCCGAGACCTGGGCCGCGCAGCGGGCGGCCGTCGAGGCGCTCGCGCTGCGCTTCCCCGGCGACGTGCACGCGGTGGACTACGAAGCCCTCGCCGCTGCCCCGGAGGCGACCCTGCGCGCGCTGACGGCCGCGCTGGGCCTCTCCTGGGACCCGGCTGTGCTCGACCCCTGGAACGCGCCGCAGCATCCGATTGGCGGCAACGCGGGCACCCAGTCGCTGCTGGTCGGCGCGCGCACCGCGCCCGGCGGGGCGCTCGCCGTGTCCGGGGAGAAGGGCCGCTACTACGGGTCTCATCCGCGGGCGTTCGTGCTCGACACGCGGCACCTCGACGAGCTCGGCGCCGACGCGCTCGGTGCCCTCGACGAGGTCCTCCGCGAGCGTGGACGAGGCCCCAGCGCGAAGGAGGCGACGTGATCGAGAGCAACGTGGGACCGGGCGGGGAGATCCGCGAACTGCCGGGCAGCTGGGGAAAGCCCGGTGAGAAGCGGATCGACCTCGTCTTCCGCACGATCGGCGAGCGCACCAGCGACCTCGCGCTCGAGCTGGCGCTGCGGCACGTGCGCCCGCACCGCGCCTTCGTCATCGACCGGGTCAAGCCCTTCGCCGCTGCGGTGAGCCGCATGCTCGAGCTCCGGCACGAGGCCGAGGCGGTCGTCCACATGGACGCCGACTGCCTGATCCTCGAGGACATGCGCCCCTTCCTCGAAGCGAACGAGCGGCCCTACGTCGACTGCTATGTCGACGATCGCTTCCGCGGGCGGATCCACTGCGGCGTGCACATCACGCGCATGGACGTGGTGCGCCGCATGGCGAGCGTGCCCATCCCCGCCGACGACATGGCCTACGTGCTGCGGCCCGAGTCCCGCCTGCGGAACCTCGCGCTCACCGACCTGAAGCTGGAGAAGGAGCTGAAGAGCTTCCGCATCCTCCACGATCACTTCCAGCGCTACACCGACATCTTCGCCAAGTACGCGCTGCGCGAGCTGAGGAGCCGTACCGAGTTCCAGCGCAAGCGCCTCGACGCGGCGACGGCGCGCTGGGGCGCGGGCACGGACTTCGACGTCGCGCGCGCGGCGATCGCCCACGCGGCCCGGGTCGTCCCGCCGGGAGCCAAGCCGAAGCACGTCGAGGCGTACATCCACAACCTGCCCCACACCGCCGAGATCGAGCTCGCGCGGATGGGCCTCGGCGGGCAGCCGCCGCTCACGATGGACGAGGTCGAGCGCAGCATGGGCAACGGTCCTACCCCCTTCACCCGCTGGGAGCGGGGCAAGAAAGTCTTCGGCCTCGGGCTCTCGCGCACCGGCACGCGGAGCCTGTCATCGGCGCTGCACGTGCTGGGCATCGACGTCGTGCACTACCCGACCGACGAGGCGAGCTTGCAGGCGATGGTGCGGGGCGATGGCGCCTTCCCGCTCCTCGATCACTTCGACGGGCTCACCGACATCACGACCATCCCGTTCCTCGAGGAGCTCGACCGGCGGTACCCCGGCGCGAAGTTCGTGCTGACGGTGCGCGAGAAGGCGGGCTGGCTGAAGTCCTGCTCCAACCACTGGCGGGGACGCACGCCCTTCGAGCCGGTGGTCAGCCCCGAGCACGGGACGCACATGGAGATCCGGCGGTTCCTCCGCGCCGCGGTGTACGGCAGCTACGACTACGCGCCGGAGCGCTTCTCGCGCGTCTACGACGAGCACGTCGCGCGGGTGCGTCGCTACTTCGAAGGTCGCCCGGGTGACCTGCTCGAGCTCGACATCTGCGGCGGCGAGAAGTGGGAGCGCCTCGCGCCCTTCCTCGGGCTCGACGTCCCCGACGCGCCGTTCCCGCACAAGGGCAAGAAGCTCTCGGAGCGGATGGCCTCGCTCGAGGTCGACGACTGATCGGCGTCAGCCCTCGGCGGCGGGGGCCTCGTCGGGCTCCCGGGGCCCGCGCGCGGGCAGCGTCTCGGCGAACCCCGCAGCCTGGAGCTGGAAGAGCCGCTGGTAGCGGCCGCCTTCGGCCATGAGCGACTCGTGGGTGCCCTGCTCGGCGATGCGACCCTGGTCGAGCACGACGATCCGATCGGCGGAGCGCACGGTGCCGAAGCGGTGCGAGACGAGGATCACCATCTGCGTCGCATCGTCGCCGCGGGTGGCCTCGCGGACCTGATCGAAGAGGCGCGACTCGGCCTCGGGATCGAGCGCGGAGCTCGGCTCGTCGAGCACCAGGACCGAGGCGTCGGGGCGCATGTACGCCCGCGAGAGCGCGACCTTCTGCCACTGTCCGCCGGAGAGCTCTTGTCCGCCGCGGTTCCACTTGCCGAGCGGCGTGTGGTAGCCAGCCGGCAGGGCCGAGAGGATGGGATCGGCGAGCCCCCTTTCGGCCGCCTGCCGCCACGCCGCCTCGTCGTGGAAGTGGGTCACATCCCCCGCGCCGACGTTCTCGCCGGCCGCGAGCTTCAGGCGCAGGAAATCCTGGAACACGAGGGCGAAGCGGCGGCGCAGCGCCGCGGCGTCCCACGCCCGCACGTCGAGCCCTTCGAGCCGGATGGTGCCCTCCTGCGGCGCGTAGAGGCGCAGCGCGAGGCGGAGCAGCGTGCTCTTGCCCGAGCCGTTCTCGCCGACGAGCGCGACCAGCTCGCCGGGCCGTACGCGGAACGACACGCCGCGCAGCGCCGGGGCGTGCGCCCCCGGATAGGTGAACCACACGTCCTCGAATTCCAGGCCTGCAGCCGGATCGGGGCCGTGCTCCGCGCCGCCCTTTGCGCCGGCCGGCTCGAGCGCGAGGAAGGACCGGAGATCGACGAGGTAGAGGTGGTGATCGAGCAGGCCGCCGAGCGTGACGAGCACCGTCGCGACGCTGCTCTGCGCCTGCCGGAAGAGGGCGAGGTACATCGTCATCTCACCCACGCTGAGGTGCTCGTGGATGGTGCGGCGCACGATCCACGCGTAGCCGAAGTAGAAGAACCCCGTGCCGACCGCGTTCAGCACCGTGCCGGCGAGGCCGCGCTGCACGGTGACGCGGCGCGCGTCGTCCTCGATCCGCTGCGAGAGGTCGCGGTAGCGGCCGAGCAGGGTCGGCCCGAGCGCGTAGGTGCGCAGTTCGGTGGCGGCGTCGTCGCGGGTGAGCAGGTGCTCGAGGTACGCCTGCTCGCGGAAGGTGGGCGAGCGGCGTCGCTGCTGGTCCCACGCCTGCGCCGAGAAGCGGAGCTCGGCGACGAACGCCGGCAGCCCCGCGAGGAGCACGATGGCGCCCGCCCACCACGAGAGGTGCGTGAGGAGCGCGACCGCCGAGAGGATCACGACGCCGGTGCGGGCGAGGGTGAAGAGCGCGACGACGAGCTCGTAGGGCCGCGTGGCGGCGTCCTTGCGGGCGCGGACCATGCGCTCGTTCGTCTCCGGCTCCTCGAGCTGCGCGAGGTCGAGGGAGACCGCCTTGTCGAGGAGCAGCCCGCCGACCGCGTGACCGAGACGGAGACGAAGGAGCGACTGCGCGGTGGTCGCGGCGCGCTGCGCGACGAGCAGGGCGACCGCGAGCGCGGCCTCGAGGCCGACGAAGCCGAGCACCGAGCTCTTGCCCGCGGACCAGGACGGCTCGCCGCTGGCGAGTTCGTCGACGACCGCATCGACGATCTGACGGCCCACCCACGCGATGGCCGCCGGCAACATTCCCGAGACGACCGTCGAGAGCGCCAGGACGAGGACGAGTCGGGGCGCGGCGCGGTAGGCGACGCCGATCATCCACCCGCTCGCCTCGAGGCGTCCGGCCCAGCCGCCGGTGCCCGGGCCCGCGCCGACCTCGCTGGACGTCGCCTTCGGAGGCGCGACGGGGTCGGGCAAGCTCGCCATGGTGCTGCTTTCCGATCCCGACCCCACATCGGTCAAGGGAAAGCTCGCGGGCGCCCTCCGCGCTCGCCGTCGAGGGCGCTCCCTGCGGGCATGGCCTCGGACCGCACCCGCTGCGAGCGCGGAGGGCGCCTCGTGCTGCGGAGCGGCGCGACACCGACGCCGCGGTCAGCCGAGCGAGGCCGCGTGGAGTTCACGCTCGGCCTCGCGCAGATGCGCCGCGAGCGCGGCGGGCTCGGGGATGGCGTCCTCGTCGGTGTGCACGCCCACGAAGATCTCGCCGCAGTAGCTCAACAGGGCGATGCCGACCGACTGGTGCGCGAAGAGCGGGACCATCGGATAGAGCTCCGCGAGCCGCGCCGGGCCGAGGTAGAACGGAACCGGCGGCCCCGGCACGTTCGTGACGACGAGGTCGAAGGGCCGAAGGTGCAGGGCCGCGGCGAAGGCCACGCCGACGAGGCTGGTCGGGCCGAGGTCGGCGAGCTCCTCGACGAGCTCGATCGCCTCGACCTCGTGCGAGGCCTGCTTCAACGCCGCGGTGTCGGCCCGGACCGCGGCGTGCCGGGCGCGCGGGTCGGCCAGGCCCACCGGCAGGTGCGCCAGCACCATCGCGATGCGGTTGCCCGGCGCGTCGCCGCCGCGGCGCAGGTTCACGGGCACGAGGGCGCGCAGCGTCTCGGGGGGCGCGTCGCCCCGGGCGTGGAGGTGGCGGCGGAGGCCCCCCGCGACGATGGCGAGCACGGCGTCGTTCACCGTGCCGCCGAGGGCGCGCCGGATCTCCTGCACTCGCGCGAGCGGCCAGCGCGCGCTGGCGAAGGCGCGACGCGGACCGACCGCGCGCGAGCTCAGGGGGCGCGGCGCCGCGGGCTCGAGCGCCCGCCGGAGCAGGTGGACGAGGCCGCGGGCCGAGCGGAAGGCGCGAGCGCGCTCGGAGGTCGCGAGCGCGACGAGGCGTGCGCCGAGCCGCGGCAGCTGGGCGAGCCGATGGGCGAGCAGCTCGCGGGCCACCTCGCCGGCGCCGGGCGGGGGCGGGCCCGCGCCGTCCACCGGCGCGACGGGCTCGATGGCGCGCGGCGCGAGCGTGAGCAGACCGGCCAGGACGCCGATCCCCGCGACCCCGTCGGTCATCGCGTGGTGCACCTTCGCGACGAGCGCGAACCGGCCGCCCTCGATGCCCTCGACCGCCCAGAGCTCCCAGAGCGGACGGCGGGGATCGAGCGGCAGCCCGAAGAGGTGGCCGACCAGCGCGTGCCATTGCGACGGGGTCCCGGGGCGCGGGACCGCGACGTGGCGCACGTGCTGCGCGAGCGCACATCCCGAGGCGGGGCACCACGCCGCGCCGAGGAGCGGCACCTTGTGCAGCTGCTGCCGGAGGCGCGGCGTGCCCCCGAGGGCGCCCGCGACCACACGGCGCACGGCCTCGACGTCGAGGGAACCATCCGCCCCGACGAGCCCTGCCCCCTCGAAGATCGCCACCGCGCCGACGTGCATCGGCAGCGCGGCCGACTCCACCGTGAGGAACGCGCGATCGAGCGACGAGAGGACCTCCGCAGAAGGACGCATCGAACACACCCTGTGCGCGGCCGCCGGCGCGGCTGGCCCGGATCCCACGCGCCTTTTGCGCGCCGGGGCTCTTTGGTACACCCGGCGCATGCGACGAGAGCAGCGGGACCGCGCGGAGCGCCCGGAGACGAGCGAGCCCACGCACGAAGAACTGCAGCAACTGGCGGCGCAGCTCGCGCACCACGAGGCGGTGTACCGGGCGGGCCGGCCGGAGATCCCCGACGCGGTCTTCGACGAGCTGATGGACCGCTACGTCGCGCTCGCGGACGCGCTCGGCGTGCCGGCCGAAGAGCGGCTCGATGCGCGTCCGGGGGCCGAGCACACCGAGGGCTTCGTGCAGGTCGAGCACCGCGTGCCGATGCTCTCGCTCGAGAAGCTCACGCCGAGCAAGAAGGACGGCAAGGGGCGCGACCTCTCGCTCGGCGAGCAGCTCGCGCAGTGGGTCGAGCGGCGGCGTGAGGACGTCGAGCGCCCGGCCGGCGCCCTGCCGCTGATCGTCGAGCCGAAGGTCGACGGCATCTCGGTCTCGCTCGACTACGAGGCCGGGCGCCTCGTGCGCGCGGTGACCCGGGGCGACGGACGCCGCGGCGACGACATCACCAAGCAGGTGCGTGCCGCGGGCGCGGTGCCGACGCGCCTGAGCGGCCTCGGCGGCAAGGTGGAGATCCGGGGCGAGCTCTACTGGCCGCGCTCGCGCTTTCGCGCCTACAACCAGGCGCTGATCGACGCGGGCGAGGAGCCCCACGCGAACCCCCGCAACGGCTGCGCCGGCATCATGAAGCGCAAGGAAGTCGCGGGCCTCGAGCGCGCCGGCATCGCCTCGTTCCTCTATCAGGTCGCCTGGACCGAGGGCGTGAGCCTGCCGCCCACCCAGAGCGAGACGCTGCGGTGGCTCGAGGCCGCGGGCGCGCCGGTCTACGTCGAGTCCTTCACCGTCTGCGCGAGCCCGGCGGAGGTGATCGCCTTCTGCGAGAGCTGGGAGCCGCGGCGGAGCGCGCTCGAGTACGACATCGACGGGATGGTCATCAAGCTCGACGAGCTCGGGCTCTACGCGCGCCTCGGGGGCACGAGCCACCACCCGCACTGGGGCGTGGCCTACAAGTTCCCGCCCGAGCGCAAGACGACCACCGTCCTCTCCATCGAGGTCTCGGTGGGCAAGAGCGGCAAGCTCACCCCCATCGCCTACCTCGAGGGCGTGGAGCTGGCGCAGACGACGGTGACCCGGGCCAGCCTGCACAACTTCGTCGAGCTCGAGCGCAAGGACGTCCGCGAGGGCGACACCGTCGAGGTGGAGAAGGCCGGCGAGATCATCCCCCAGGTGGTGCGCAGCGTGGCCCACGCCGAGGGCAGCCGGCCTTTTCCCCGCCCGACCCACTGCCCGGCGTGTGCGAGCCCGGTCGTCGTCGAGGACATCTTCATCTCCTGCCGGAGCCCGACCTGCCCGGCCCAGCTCGAGGGGCGGCTGACGCACTTCGCGAGCCGGCGGGCGATGGACGTCGAGGGG
>Ga0068872_10001162_pt1 | contig 21258 bp, 20 predicted proteins | sample NOAtaG_7_FD_66441 | JGI IMG/M metagenome (GOLD analysis project Ga0068872, IMG submission 66441) | Freshwater lake microbial communities from Lake Erie, under a cyanobacterial bloom - NOAA_Erie_Diel1S_2200h metaG | ecosystem: Environmental > Aquatic > Freshwater > Lake | place: USA: Ohio, Lake...
GTCGGAGCGCGTGGGCAGGAAGCTGCCCTACGACACGATCGCGCAGCTGCGCCAGCGCCTGGCCGCCTCGAGCGAGGTCTTCGCGCGGGTCGACGAGCTCGTGCCGGCGGCATGGGGCGCGTTCGGCGCCGCCGGGCCCGTCGACGCGACGCCGTTCCGCTCGCCGGTGTCCAACTTCCACATGACCTGCGCGATCAGCCGCGTGTCCGAGACGATGGCGAAGTGCGTGGCTGCGCGGCAGGCGGCTCTCGATCCGAGGACCGGCACCGATGGCTGACTTCATCCATGGCTATGCGCTTCCCGGCGCCCTGATCGTCGCGAAGATCCTCGCGCTGGTCGTGCCGCTGCTGGTGACCGTCGCGATGCTGACCTACGCGGAGCGCAAGGTCATCGCGGCGATGCAGCTGCGCAAGGGCCCGAACGTCGTCGGTCCGTTCGGCCTGCTGCAGCCCTTCGCCGACGCGCTGAAGCTGATCACCAAGGAGACCATCATCCCCGCGGGCGCCAACCGCATCGTCTTCATCATGGCGCCGATGGTCACGTTCCTTCTCAGCCTCGTCGCCTGGGCGGTCATCCCCTTCGCGCCGGGCTGGGTGATCTCCGACATCAACGTCGGGATCCTCTACCTGTTCGCGATCTCCTCGCTCGGCGTCTACGGCATCATCATGGCCGGCTGGGCGTCGAACTCGAAATACGCGTTCCTGGGCGCGCTGCGCTCGGCGGCGCAGATGGTCAGCTACGAGGTCTCCATCGGCTTCGTGATCATCACCGTGCTGCTCTGCGTCGGCTCGCTGAACCTCCAGGACATCGTCAAGGCGCAGGCCGGCGGCATCTGGCACTGGCACGCCTTCCAGCTCATGCCGCCGCTGCTGCCGATGGCGGTGATCTTCTTCATCTCCGCGCTGGCCGAGACGAACCGCTCGCCCTTCGACCTGCCGGAGGGCGAGTCCGAGCTCGTCGCCGGCTACTTCGTCGAGTACTCGTCGATGTCCTTCGCCCTGTTCTTCCTCGGCGAATACGCGGCGATGATCCTCATGAGCGGCATGACCAGCGTTCTGTTCCTGGGCGGCTGGGATTCGCCGCTGCCCTTCGCGCCGTTCACCTGGGTACCCGGGCCGGTCTGGTTCTCGCTCAAGATCGCGTTCTGCCTCTTCGTCTTCCTCTGGGTGCGCGCGACGCTGCCGCGCTACCGCTACGACCAGCTCATGCGGCTCGGCTGGAAGGTGTTCCTCCCGCTCTCGCTGGGCTGGGTCATCCTGACCGCCGGGGCGCTCGTCGCCTTCGACAAGCTGCCCAAGCCCTGACGCCCACGCAGGCATCGCCATGATCGAGAACCGCTCCGCCCGCACCTGGCTCCTCTCCGAGATCGTCTCGGGGCTGGCGCTGACGCTGAAGTACTTCTTCAAGCCCAAGGTGACGGTGAACTACCCGTTCGAGAAGGGGCCGCTCAGCTCGCGCTTCCGCGGCGAGCACGCGCTGCGGCGCTACCCGAACGGCGAGGAGCGCTGCATCGCGTGCAAGCTCTGCGAGGCGGTCTGCCCGGCGCTCGCGATCACGATCGAGGCGGAGCCGCGCGCCGACGGCTCGCGCCGCACGACGCGCTACGACATCGACATGACGAAGTGCATCTACTGCGGGCTGTGCCAGGAGGCATGCCCCGTGGACGCGATCGTCGAGGGCCCGAACTTCGAGTTCGCGACCGAGACGCGCGAGGAGCTCATGTACAACAAGGACAAGCTGCTCGCGAACGGCGACCGCTGGGAGACCGAGCTGCAGCAGAACATCGCCGCCGAGGCGCCCTACAGGTGACGGGCGGCGAGGGGGATTCGAGGTGACGGAATGATCCAGGCGCTTGCCTTCTACCTGTTCTCGGGCGTGCTCGTGGCCTCGGCCGCGATGGTCGTGGCCGCGCGCAACCCGGTGCACTCGGTGCTGTTCCTGATCCTCGCGTTCTTCAACGCGGCGGCGCTGTTCCTGCTCAACGGCGCCGAGTTCCTCGCGATGATCCTCGTCGTCGTCTATGTCGGCGCGGTCGCGGTGCTGTTCCTCTTCGTCGTCATGATGCTCGACATCAACTTCGCCCGGCTTCGGGAGGGCTTCCTGCGCTACCTGCCGGTGGGCGGCGCGGTCGGGCTCGTGCTGCTGGCGGAGCTGTTGCTCGTCGGCACCGCGTGGGTCGACGCCTCGTCCAGCGCGGGCCTGCGCGCCGCGCCGGCCGCGGCCGACGTGCACAACACCCGCGCGCTGGGGCGGCTGGTCTACACGCACTACGCGCTGGTCTTCCAGGCCTCGGGCCTCGTCCTTCTGGTCGCGATGATCGGCGCCATCGTCCTCACCCTGCGGGCGCGCCCCGGCGTGCGCCGCCAGGACATCCCGCGCCAGCTCGCGCGCACGCGCGAGTCCGGCGTCGAGGTCGTCAAGATCCCGCCGCGGACCGGAGTTTGAACCGATGACCATCGGCCTCGGCCACTACCTCGCGGTCGCCGCGATCCTCTTCACCCTGGGGATCGTCGGCATCTTCCTCAACCGGAAGAACGTGATCGTCATCCTCATGTCGGTCGAGCTGATGCTGCTCGCCGTCAACATCAACCTCGTCGCCTTCTCGGCGCACCATGGCGACCTCGTCGGGCAGGTCTTCGCCCTGATGGTGCTGACCGTCGCCGCGGCCGAGGCCGCGATCGGCCTCGCGATCCTCGTCGTCTACTTCCGCAACCGCGGGACGATCGAGGTCGAAGACATCAACCTCATGAAGGGCTGACGGGCGTCGCGATGCAGACACTGGCCTTCCTCGCGGTCTTCCTGCCGCTCCTCGGCTGCGCCCTCGCGGGCGCGCCGATCCTCGCCGGCGCGCGCGGCCATGGCGTCGACCGCTGGGCGCAGGTCTCGACCAGCGCCTGCGTCGCGATCGCGGCGCTCTGCTCGGTGGCGCTGTTCTGGACGGTCGCGCTCAACCACCAGCCGCGCAGCTTCGAGCTCTTCACCTGGATCGATTCCGGCGCCTTCGAGGCGTCCTGGGCGATCAAGCTCGACGCGCTCTCCGCCACGATGCTCTGCGTGGTGACGATCGTGTCGACCTGCGTCCACGTCTACTCGATCGGCTACATGGGGCACGACCCGGCGATCCCGCGCTTCATGTCGTACCTGAGCCTGTTCACCTTCTTCATGCTGATGCTGGTGACGGCCGACAACTTCGTGCAGATGTTCTTCGGCTGGGAGGGCGTCGGCCTCGCGTCCTACCTCCTGATCGGCTTCTGGTACGACCGTGAGTCCGCGAACGCGGCCTCGATCAAGGCCTTCGTGGTGAACCGGGTCGGGGACTTCGGCCTCGCGCTGGGGATCTTCGGCGTGTTCCTGATGTTCGGGTCGGTCCATTTCGACACGGTCTTCCAGGCAGCGCCCGCCAAGGCCGGCGAGACCATCTCGTTCCTCTGGTTCGAGGGGCACGCGCTGACCATCCTCTGCCTGCTGCTCTTCGTCGGCGCGATGGGCAAGTCGGCGCAACTCGGCCTGCACACCTGGCTGCCGGACGCGATGGAGGGGCCGACCCCGGTCTCCGCCCTCATCCACGCGGCGACGATGGTGACCGCGGGCGTCTTCATGGTCGCGCGCCTGTCGCCGATGTTCGAGCTCGCCCCCGCGGCGCTGCACGTCGTCTGCATCGTCGGCGCGCTCACCGCGATCTTCGCCGCCTCGGTCGGCCTCGTGCAGAACGACATCAAGCGCGTCATCGCCTACTCGACCTGCTCGCAGCTCGGCTACATGTTCTTCGCCGCGGGCGTGTCGGCCTACTCGGCCGCGATCTTCCACCTGATGACCCACGCCTTCTTCAAGGCCCTGCTGTTCCTGGGCTCGGGCTCGGTGATCCACGCGCTCGAGGGCGAGCAGGACATGCGCCGCATGGGCGGCCTCGGCCCCAAGATCCGCATCACCTACTGGCTGATGATGGTCGGCAGCCTCGCGCTCGCCGGCATCGGCATCCCCTTCGTCTTCGGCTTCGCGGGCTTCTACTCGAAGGACATCATCCTCGAGAGCGCCTTCGCCGCGCATTCGGGCCCGGGCGCCTTCGCCTTCTGGCTCGGCATCGCCGCCGCGGCCATGACGGCCTTCTACTCCTGGCGCCTGCTGTTCATGACCTTCAGCGGCCAGCCGCGCGGCGACCACCACGCCCACGAGCACGCGCACGAATCACCGGCCGTCATGCTGGTCCCGCTCTACGTGCTCGCCTTCGGCGCGATCTTCGCGGGCGTCGCGGGATACGCCTACTTCGTCGGCGACCATCGCGCCGAGTTCTGGGGCGCGGCGATCAAGGTCCTGCCGGAGAACGACTCCGTCGAGCACGCCCACCATGTCCCCGTCTGGGTGAAGGTGCTGCCTCTCGTCGCGAGCGTCGCGGGCATCGGGATGTCCTGGGGCCTCTACATCCGCAACCCCGAGGTGCCCGCGCGGCTCGCCGAGCGCTTCCAGGGCCTTTACCGGTTCCTGCTGAACAAGTGGTGGTTCGACGAACTCTACGACCGCCTCTTCGTGAAGCCGTCCTTCGGCCTCGGCATGGCCTTCTGGAAGAAGGGCGACGGCGCGGTGATCGACGGCCTGGGGGCGGACGGCCTCGCGGCCAACACGCTCGCCGCCGCGCGCCGGGTCAGCGCCCTGCAGACCGGCTATGTCTACCACTACGCCTTCGCGATGCTGATCGGCGTGGTCGCCTTCGCGACCTGGTATCTCGTGCGCGGGTGAGGGGCCGACCATGAACGCATCCTGGCCAATCCTGAGCCTCGTCACCTTCCTGCCGCTGGTCGGCGCGGGGCTCATCCTCTTCGTCCGCGGCGACGACGAGACCGTCGCCCGCAACGCGCGCTGGGTCGCGCTGTGGACGACGCTCGCGACCTTCCTCGTCTCGCTCGCGCTGTGGACCGGCTTCGAGCGCGGCACGGCCGCGTTCCAGTTCGTCGAGAAGGCGGAGTGGTTCCCGGGGACCGGCATCGCCTACCACATGGGCGTCGACGGCATCTCGGTCCTGTTCGTCCTGCTGTCGACCTTCCTGATGCCGATCTGCGTGCTGGCGTCCTGGGAGGCGATCGAGCACCGCGTGAAGGAGTACATGATCGCCTTCCTCGTCCTCGAGACGATGATGGTCGGCATGTTCTGCGCCCTCGACACGGTGCTGTTCTACATCTTCTTCGAGGCCGTCCTGATCCCGATGTTCCTGATCATCGGCGTCTGGGGCGGGGCGCGGCGCGTCTACTCCGCCTTCAAGTTCTTCCTCTACACGCTCGCCGGCTCGGTGCTGATGCTGGTGGCTCTGCTCTACATCTACGGCGACGCCGGCACGACCGACATCACGAAGCTGATGGGGCACGGCTTCGGCCGGCAGGCGCAGACCTGGCTCTGGCTGGCCTTCTTCGCGTCCTTCGCGGTCAAGGTGCCGATGTGGCCGGTCCATACCTGGCTGCCGGACGCGCACGTCGAGGCGCCGACCGCCGGCTCGGTCATCCTCGCGGGCGTGCTGCTGAAGATGGGCGCCTACGGGTTCCTGCGCTTCTCGCTGCCGATGCTCCCCGAGGCCTCCGTGGCCTTCACGCCGCTCGTCTACACGCTCTCGATCGTCGCGATCGTCTACACCTCGCTGGTCGCGCTGGTGCAGGAGGACATGAAGAAGCTCATCGCGTACTCCTCGGTCGCGCACATGGGCTTCGTCACGCTCGGCATCTTCACCGGGACGCGCCAGGGCATCGACGGCGCGCTCTTCCAGATGCTGAGCCACGGCGTGGTCTCCGGCGCGCTGTTCCTCTGCGTCGGCGTCGTCTACGACCGGCTGCATACCCGCGAGATCGCGCGCTATGGCGGCCTCGTGGAGCGCATGCCGCGCTACGCGGCCGTGTTCATGCTCTTCACGATGGGATCGGTCGGGCTGCCCGGGACCAGCGGGTTCGTGGGCGAGTTCCTCGTCCTCGCCGGCGCCTTCCAGTCCAGCACCTGGGCCGCGGCCTTCGCCGCCCTCGGCGTGATCCTCGGCGCGGCGTACATGCTCTACCTCTACCGCCGCGTCGTCTTCGGCAAGCTCGAGCGCGCCGACCTGCGCGACATGCTCGACCTGTCCCGCCGGGAGGTCGCGATCTTCCTGCCGCTCGTCGCGGTGGTGCTCTGGATGGGGATCCAGCCCAAGCCGGTCCTCGACGTCTTCTCCGCCTCGGTGGACCAGCTCGTCGCCCGCTACCAGCAGGCCGCCCTCGAGCCGGGCAGCCGCGTCGCCTCTCTCGCGGATTGAATGCGATGAACGTTCCAGCCCTCTCCCTCGGCGCGGCCCTGCCCGAGCTCTTCCTCGCCCTCTCGGCGCTCGGCCTGCTGCTCTACGGGGCGATCGCGGGCGAGGGGTCGTACCGTCGCGTCGCGGGCCTCTCGATCGCGGCGCTCGCGGCCGCCGCGGCGCTGCTCTTCTCCGGGGCCGGCCCCCGCAGCGTGGGCTTCTCCGGGCTCTTCGTCACGGACGGCTTCGCCACCTTCATGAAGGCGCTGGTCCTTCTGGGCGCCGGCCTCGGCCTCGTGCTGTCGCTCGACCACAACCGCCGCGAGGACATGGAGCGCTTCGAGTTCCCCATCCTCGTGCTCTTCGCGACCATCGGCATGATGCTGATGATCTCGGCGTCGGACCTGATGTCGCTCTACCTCGGCCTCGAGCTGCAGAGCCTGTCGCTCTACGTCATCGCCGCGTTCCGCCGCGATTCCGTCAAGTCGACCGAGGCGGGCCTCAAGTACTTCGTCCTCGGCGCGCTGTCGTCCGGCATGCTCCTCTACGGCGCGTCGCTGGTGTACGGCTTCGTCGGCAGCACCGGCTTCGAGGCCATCGGCAAGGCGCTCGCCGCCGCGGCGCGGCCCGGCGAGCAGGTGCCGCTCGGCATCCTCTTCGGCCTGGTCTTCGTGCTCGCGGGCCTCGCCTTCAAGGTCTCCGCCGCGCCCTTCCACATGTGGACGCCCGACGTCTACGAGGGCGCGCCCACCCCGGTGACGGCCTTCTTCGCGATCGCCCCGAAGGTCGCCGCGACGGCGCTGCTCGTGCGCGTGCTGGTCGAGCCCTTCGGCCCGCTCGCCGCGCAGTGGCAGCAGATCGTGTGGTTCGTCGCCGTCCTGTCGATGGCGGTCGGCGCCTTCGCCGCGATCTGGCAGACCAACCTCAAGCGCCTGATGGCCTACAGCTCGATCGGCCACGTGGGCTACGCGCTGGTCGGCGTCGTCGCCGGCGGCAAGGCCGGCATCGCGGCGGTCGCGCTCTACCTCGCGATCTACCTTTTCATGAACGTCGCGGTCTTCGCCGTGATCCTGTCGATGCGCGTACAGGGCAGGTCGGTGGAGCGCATCGAGGACCTCGCGGGGCTCTCGACGACGCATCCGCTGATGGCGGCGGGCCTGGCGGCGTCCATGTTCGCGATGGCGGGAATCCCGCCGCTCGCGGGCTTCTTCTCGAAGTTCTACGTGTTCGAGGCCGCGGTGCGCTCTGGCTTCTACGTCCTCGCGGTGGTCGGCGTCCTGACCAGCGTCTTCGGCGCGTTCTACTACCTGCGCATCGTGAAGATCATGTACTTCGACGAGGTGAAGGAGGCGCTCGACGCGCGCGTCGCGCCGTCGCTCACCGGCGTGCTCGCCATCGGCAGCCTCTTCACTCTGCTCTTCTTCGTCATGCCCGGCCCGCTCGTGCGCGCGGCCCACGCCGCCGCGGCCTCCCTCTTCCCGTGACCGCCGCCGCATGACGGCGGGCGAGCCGGCCTTCCACGAGGCCAGCAGGGTCGTCTTCGCGGCCGAGGTCGGCAGCACCAACGACGAGGCACGCAGGCTCCTGCTGGCCGGAGCGCCGGCCTGGACCCTGTTCTGGGCCGGAAGCCAGTCCGGCGGCCGCGGCCGCGACGGGCGGGCCTGGTCGAGCCCGCCTGGCAACCTCTACGCGTCGCTGGTCCTGAGGCCGCCCGGGGCGCCTGCGCGGGTCGCGCAGCTCGCCTTCGTCGCGGCGGTCGCGATCGGGGAGGCGTTGCAGGGCATCCTGCCGGCTGGTCGCCGCGTGAGCCTCAAGTGGCCGAACGACGTGCTCGCGGATGGACGCAAGGTCGCGGGCATCCTGCTCGAGAGCGAGGGCGCGCGCGCCGACGGGGTCGATGGCCTCGTCGTCGGCTTCGGCGTGAACGTGGCGAGCTTCCCGGGGGAGGCGCGGCTGCCGGCGACGTCGCTCCGCGCCGAGGGCGCCGGCGACATCCAGCCGCGCGAGGTGCTCGCGGCATGCCTGCGCGCGCTGCGCCACCGATACGACGCCTGGGCGACGCAGGGCTTCGCGCCGGTGCGCGCCGCCTGGCTCGAGGCCGCCCACGGGCTCGGCGCGCCGGCGATCGCGCGGCTTCCCGACCGGGAGATCCGGGGCACCTTCGCGGGGCTCGCGGAGGGCGGCGAGATGCTCCTCGAGACGCCCGACGGGCCGCGCCGCGTCTCGGCCGGCGACGTGTTCTTCGCGCCCCCCGCGTGATAGGCTTGCCGCCATGCTGCTGGTCATCAACGCCAACAACACGACGACCAAGTTCGGCGTCTTCGATGGCGACGCCAAGCGCGGCGCCTGGCAGATATCCACCAACGCCAGCCGGACGGCCGACGAGTACGCGTTCTGGCTGACCGGGCTGATGGCGCTGGCGGGCCTGCGGCGCGAGGACATCGACGGCGTCGTCCTCGCAAACGTCGTGCCGCAGACGGCATTCCCCCTGAAGAGCCTCTGCCGGACCTATTTCGGCGGCGATCCGCTCGTGGTCGGCGAACCCGGCTGCGACCCGGGCATACGCATCCTCATCGACCGGCCCGAGGAGGCCGGGGCGGACCGCATCGCCAATGCCGTGGCCGCGCGCAACCGCTACGCCACGCCCGCGGTCGTGATCGACCTCGGCACCGCGACGACCTTCGACGTGATCGACGCCGACGGCAACTATTGCGGGGGCGTCATCTCGCCCGGCATCTCGCTGAGCTTCGAGGCGCTCTACAACCGCGCCGCCAAGCTGCCGCGCGTCGAGATCCGACGCCCGCGCCGTGCCATCGGGCGCACCACCGTCGAGGCCATGCAGTCGGGCATCTACTGGGGGTATATCGGCCTCATCGAGGGGACGCTGCGGCGCATCGAGGACGAGACCGGCCTGCCGCACACGGTGATCGGCACCGGCGGCCTCGTGCCGCTGATCGCGGACGGCACCTCCGCCATCCACCATGTCGACCAGGACCTGACGCTGCTCGGGCTGGTCGACATCCATCGCCGCAACCGCGGCTGAGACGCGAGGGATCGGGAGCGCAGGTGGACTGGCACGCGCGTTTCCTCGACCGCAGGTCGGAGGAGGTCTTCTTCGTCCCGCTCGGCGGGTCGGGCGAGATCGGCATGAACCTCAACCTCTACGGCCATCGCGGCAGCTGGCTGATGGTCGACTGCGGCGTGACCTTCGGCGGCGAATCCCAGTCCGGCGCCGAGGTCATCGCGCCCGACACCGCCTTCATCGAGGAGCATCGCGACAGGCTGGCGGGGCTGGTGCTCACCCATGCGCACGAGGACCATCTCGGCGCCGTCCAGTACCTCTGGCGGCGGCTGCGCTGCCCGGTCTGGGCGACGCCCTTCGCCGCCTCGGTCCTGCGCCGGAAGCTCTCGGAATCGGAGTTCCGCGAGGACATCGGCCTCACCATCGTGCCGCTCGACGCGCGCTTTCGCGTGGGCGCCTTCGACGTCGAGATGGTGCATCTCACCCATTCGATCCCCGAGCCGATGGCGCTCGCCATCCGCACCGCCGCGGGGACGCTGCTGCATACCGGCGACTGGAAGATCGATCCCGAGCCGCTGGTCGGCGGCGGGATGGAGACCGCACGCCTGGCGGCGCTGGGCGCCGAGGGCGTGGTCGCGCTGGTCGGGGATTCCACCAACGCGATGCGCGAGGGCGAGGCAGGCTCGGAGGCCGACGTGCGCCGGGCCCTCGGCGCGCTCTTCGCGCGGCAGGAGGGCCGGATCGCCGTGGCCTGCTTCGCCTCCAACATCGCGCGGCTGGAGACCATCGCGCTGGCCGCGCGTGCCGTGGGCCGCGACGTGGCGCTGGTCGGGCGCTCGCTCTGGCGCATGCACGAATCCGCGCGCGAGAACGGCTACATCGATGCCTCGATCAACTTCCTGCGCGAGGACGAGGCGGGCTACGTGCCCGCCGACCGCCTCGTGCTCGTCTGCACCGGCAGCCAGGGCGAGCCGCGCGCCGCGCTCTCGCGCATCGCCTCCGACGAGCACCCGCACGTGACGCTCGAGCGCGGCGACACCTGCGTCTTCTCCTCGCGCACCATCCCCGGCAACGAGCGGCCGGTGCTGCGGCTCAAGAACCAGCTCGCGGCACTGGGCGTGGCGATCGTCGACGACGAGAACGCGCCCGGCGACCTCGGCGGGCCGATCCATGTCTCCGGCCATCCCTGCCGCGGCGAGCTCGCGCGCATGTACCAGTGGGTGCGCCCGCGCGCCGCGATCCCCGTGCATGGCGAGGCCCAGCACATGCAGGCGCATGCCCTGCTGGCGCGGGACTGCCAGGTCCAGCACGCGCTCGTGCCTTCGAACGGCGACGTCATCCGCATCGCGCGCGACGGCGCGCCCGAGAAGGTGGGCGAGGTCCATTCCGGCCGCCTCGCCGTCGAGGGCGACCGCCTGGTGCCGATGGATGGCGACGTGATCCGCGCGCGTGGCCGCATGCTGTGGAACGGCGCGGTCATGGCGACGGTGGTCGTCGACCGCAAGGGACGGCCGATGGGCGAGCCGAGGCTCTCCGCCCCGGGCCTGGCGGAGGAGGACGAGGAGGCGCTCGACGACCTGCGCGACGCCGCCGCGGACGCCCTGCGCAAGGCCGGGCGCGGCGCGGACGACGCGGCGCTCGAGGAGGCGGTGCGGCGCGCCATCAGGCGGCGTGCGCGCGACGCGCTCGGCAAGCGTCCCGAGGTGCGCGTGCATCTCGTCCGCGTGTGAGCGGCGCACTATCTTCCGCGCCGATGCCTCAACAGCCCGGGACAAGCCCCATGCTCGGACGCCTCAACCACGTCGCCATCGTCGTGCCCGACCTCGCGGCCGCCTCGCGCGTCTACCGCGAGACGCTGGGCGCGCGCGTCTCGGAGCCCGTCGACCTGCCCGAGCATGGCGTGACGACGGTGTTCGTCGAGCTCGACAACACGAAGATCGAGCTGCTGCATCCGCTCGGCGCGGCGTCGCCGATCGCGAAGTTCCTCGCCGAGCACGCCTCCGGCGGCATGCACCATGTCTGCTACGAGGTGGAGGACATCCTCGCGGCGCGCGACCGGCTCAGGGCCGCGGGCGCGCGCGTGCTGGGCGACGGCGAGCCGCGGATCGGCGCGCATGGCAAGCCCGTGCTCTTCCTGCATCCCCGCGATTTCTGCGGCACGCTCGTGGAACTGGAGCAGGCATGACCCCGTCGATGGGCTGGGCGACCGGGATCGCCATCTACATCACCATGTGGTGGGTCGTGATCTTCGCGGTGCTGCCCTTTGGCGCGCGCCCGCCCGCGCAGATCGGCAAGGGCCATGCGCCCAGCGCGCCGGAAAGCCCCAGGCTCGGCATGAAGATGCTGGTGACGACGGCGATCAGCGCAGCGCTCTGGCTCGCGCTCGAGCTTTCCGTGCGCGCCGAACTCGTCAGCTTCCGCGACATGGCGGCCAGGTGAGCGGCGAGGGACGTCCCCGGAAGGAATGAAGCCCGGCCTTCCTTGCGGAATGCCGGGCTCCCCGTGGCGTGTGCTTCCCTAGACCTGGGCCTGCGTTATTGCCTCTTGGGCGCGCAGTTTAGGCCGCGAGGATAGGCAGGCTGCCTCGCGGGAGTCCAGTTTGAACTGGGCGGCGGCCGGCTGGACCGGGTTATCCACCGTCCCCGCGACCCAGGCCCCCGTTCCGGTCTATACGGCATTCCCCATGAGCGACGCGCTCCCCGATTCGGCGGCCGGTACCGGCGGCGCCAGCCAGCACCGCGTCCCGGTCATGCGGGCCCATGGCCTGTCGAAGCGCTTCGGCCAGGTCGTCGCCAACGACCGGATCGACCTGGATGTCGCGCCGGGCGAGATCCACGCGCTGCTCGGCGAGAATGGCGCCGGCAAGTCCACGCTCGTGAAGATGCTCTACGGGTTGCTCCAGCCGGATTCCGGCCACGTGGAGTGGATGGGCCGCCGCGTGGTGATCGCCGGGCCCTCGGCCGCGCGCGCCCTCGGCATCGGCATGGTCTTCCAGCATTTCTCGCTCTTCGAGAGCCTGACCGTGGCCGAGAACGTCGCCCTGGCGCTGCCGCGCGCCGCGGCCGATGGCCTCGCGGGACGGCTCGCGGAAGTCTCCCGGCAATATGGCCTGAGGCTGGAGCCCGACCGCCCGGTCCATGAATTGTCGGTGGGCGAGCGCCAGCGGATCGAGATCGTCCGCTGCCTCCTGCAGGACCCGCGCCTGCTGATCCTCGACGAGCCCACCGCGGTGCTGACGCCCCAGGAGGCGGAGCAGCTCTTCGCGACGCTCGCGCGCCTCGCCGCCGAGGGCAGGGCCATCCTCCACATCACGCACAGGCTCGACGAGGTCCGACGCATCTGCGCGCGCGCCACCATCCTGCGCCATGGACGCCTCGTGGCGACCTGCGACCCGCGCGCCGAGACACCCGCGAGCCTGGCCCGGATGATGATCGGCGCCGACGCGGACGCGCTGCGCCGGGACGAGGCGCCGCCCGCCGTGGGCGAGCCCAGGCTCGAGCTTCGCGGCCTCGATCTTCCTGCGCCCAGCGAGCATTCCATCGCCCTGTCTTCGCTCGACCTCGTCGTGCGCGCGGGCGAGGTGGTCGCGATCGCGGGCGTCGCCGGGAATGGCCAGTCCGAGCTCTTCGCCGCGATCTCGGGAGAGACCCGCGCGGGCACCGCGGGCGCCGTCCTGCTCTCGGGGCGCGAGGTCGGGCTCATGGGCATCAACGCGCGCCGCCGCCTCGGCGCGGCCTTCGTCCCGGAGGAGCGCATCGGCCACGCCGCCGCGGCGCGGCTGCGGCTGTCGGAGAACGCGATCCTCACGGGCCACGCCCTCGACGCGCGCGCCGGCGCGTGGATCGTCGACCGCCGCGGCGCGCTCGACCACGTGGACCGCGTCAGCGAGGCGTTCGACGTGCGCAAGGGGCGGCGCGATCCCGAGGCCGCCTCGCTCTCCGGGGGCAACCTCCAGAAATTCGTCGTCGGGCGCGAGATCCTGCGCGACCCGGCGCTGCTCGTCGTGTCGCAGCCGACCTGGGGCGTCGACGCCGGCGCCGCCGCCACGATCCGTCGCGCGCTGGTCGCGCTGGCGCGCCGCGGCGCCGCGGTGCTCGTCATCAGCCAGGACCTCGACGAGATCTTCGCGATCGCCGACCGCATCGCCGTGATCCACGACGGCCGGCTCTCGGCGCCTATCCCGGCGGGCCGCATGACGGCGGAGCGGCTCGGCCTGCTGATGGGCGGCGCGCAGGCAGGGGCGGAGGCCTGAGATGGCGTGGATCGTCCTCGAGAAGCGCGCCGAGCCGTCGCTCGCCATGACGTTCCTGTCGCCGCTGGTCGCGATCGCGCTGACGCTCGCGTCCAGCGCAGCCATCTTCGCGGCGCTGGGCAAGGATCCGCTGCCGGCGATGCACGCCTATTTCGTGGCACCGCTGGTCGATCCCTGGTCGCTTCAGGAACTGGTCGTCAAGGCGACGCCGCTGGTGCTGATCGCGACGGGCCTGTCCTTCTGCTACCTCTCCAACAACTGGAACATCGGCGCCGAAGGCCAGTACGTCATGGGCGGCATCTTCGGCGGCGGGGCGGCGCTCGCCTTCCACCAGACCGGCTCGCCGCTCGGGCTTCCCGCGGTGATCGCGATGGGCGCTCTGGGGGGCGCGTTGCTCGGGTCGATCCCGGCGCTGCTGCGCATCCGCTTCTCCACCAACGAGATCCTGACCAGCCTGATGCTGGTCTATGTCGCCGAGCTGCTGCTGGACTGGCTCGTGCGCGGTCCATGGCGCGACCCGCGCGCCATGAACTTCCCGCAATCCGTCGCCTTCGACGTGGCGGTGCCCATCCTCGTCGAGGGCAGCCGCATCCACCTCGGCGCCGCGCTCGCCGTGCTCGCCTGCTGCGCGGCGGCGTTCGTCCTTGGACGCACGATGAAGGGCTTCGAGATCCGGGTGATCGGGCAGGCGCCGCGCGCGGCGGCCTTCGCCGGCTTCTCGCCGGCGCGCGCGACGCTGCTCGTCTTCGCGCTGTCGGGCGCGCTTGCGGGCATCGCCGGTGCGCTCGAGGTGGTGGGGACGATGGGCCAGCTGCGTCCCTCCATCTCGCCCGGCTACGGCTTCGCGGCGATCATCGTCGCCTTCCTCGGGCGCCTGCACCCGTTCGGGATCCTGTGCGCGGGGCTCCTGCTCGCGCTGTCCTACCTGGGCGGGGAGAACGCCCAGATCATGATGAAGATCCCGCTCGACGCGACGCGCGTGATCCAGGGGCTGCTGCTGTTCTTCGTGCTGGCCTGCGACCTGCTCGTCCTGCACCGCCTGCGCCTCGCGCGGCGCGGGACGGCGTGAGGGGCCCATGGACCTCGCGACCGCCATCCTCCTGACCGTCGTCACGGCCTCGACGCCGCTGCTGCTGGCGGCGATCGGCGAGCTCGTGGTCGAGCGCTCCGGCGTCCTGAACCTCGGCGTCGAGGGCATGATGATCATGGGCGCCGCCTGCGGCTTCGCGGCGACGCTCGCCACCGGCTCGCACGTCGCCGGCGTCGCGGTGGCGATGCTCGCGGGCATGGCCATGGCCGCCATCTTCGGCCTGCTCGTGCTCGGGCTGGTCGCCAACCAGGTCGCCTGCGGCCTCGCGCTGACCATCCTGGGGCTCGGCCTCTCCGGCCTCGTGGGGCAGGGCATGGTGGGGCAGAGGGTCGACCCGGTGGGCCCGGTCGACATCCCGGGGCTCGGCTCGCTGCCGGTCGTCGGCAAGCTCGTCTTCGGCCTCGACCCCTTCGTCTACGCGTCCTTCGCGCTGGTGGCCGGCACCTGGTGGTTCCTGTCGCGGACCCGCGCCGGGCTGGTCCTTCGCGCGGTCGGGGACAACCACGCCTCGGCCCATGCGCTGGGCCACGACGTGCGCCTCGTCCGCTTCGCCGCGCTCATGTTCGGCGGCGCCTGCGCCGGACTGGCCGGGGCCTATGTCGCGCTCGTCTACACGCCGTTCTGGGTGACCGGCATGACCGCCGGGCGCGGCTGGATCGCGCTGGCGCTCGTCGTCTTCGCCTCGTGGCGGCCCTGGCGGCTGCTGTTCGGGGCCTATCTCTTCGGGGCCATGTCGATCGGCCAGCTCCACCTCCAGGCCATGCGCGGGGCGTTGCCGGACTTCCTCGTCCTGCCCGGGCAGTTCTGGTCGGCGCTGCCCTATGCCGCGACCATCGTGGTATTGGTCCTGATATCCCGTTCGCGCGGAAGGCGCGCCTCCGAGCCTGCGATGCTCGGGACGCCCTTCTCGCCGGACCGTTGACCCCCCCAGCACCCACAAGGAGGATGAACAGGATGCGACGTAACTTCATCGCGCTCGCGGCGGCAGCCGTCGGCGCGCTCGCGATCGGCGCAGGCGCCGCGACCGCGCAGCAGAAGCTCAAGGTCGGCTTCGTCTATGTCGGCCCGGTGGGCGACTTCGGCTGGTCCTACCAGCACGACGAGGGCCGCAAGGCCGTGGTCGCCAGGTACGGCGACCGCGTGGAGACCACCTTCGTCGAGAAGGTCTCCGAGGGCCCCGACGCCGAGCGCGTGATCGAGCAGCTCGCCCGCTCGGGCCACAAGCTCATCTTCACGACCTCGTTCGGCTACATGGAGCCGACGATCAAGGTCGCGCAGCGCTTCCCGAACGTGTGGTTCGAGCACGCCACCGGCTTCAAGCGCGCGCCCAACGTCGCGACCTACGACGCGCGCTTCTACGAGGGGCGCTACATCATCGGCCAGATCGCCGCGAAGATGTCGAAGACGGGGACGATCGGCTACATCGGCTCGTTCCCGATCCCAGAGGTCGTCGCGGGCATCAACTCCTTCATGCTCGGCGCGCAGTCCGTGCGCCCCGACATGAAGATCAAGGTCGTGTGGGTGAACTCCTGGTACGACCCGGGCAAGGAAGCCGACGCGGCGAAGACCCTGATCAGCCAGGGCGCGGACATCATCTCGCAGCACACCGACAGCGCCGCGGCGATGCAGGTCGCGCAGGAGCGAGGCGTCTTCGCGTTCGGCCAGGCCTCCGACATGATCAAGTTCGGCCCGAAGGCGCAGCTGACCTCGATCATCGACGACTGGGCGCCGTACTACGTCGAGCGCGTCGGCCTTGCCCTCGAGGGCAAGTGGACGACGGGCGCGGTCTGGGACGGCCTCGACAAGGGCAAGGTCAAGATGGCGCCCTACACGAACATGCCGGACGACGTGAAGAAGATGGCCGAGGGCACCGAGGCGGCGATCAAGGGCAAGACGCTGCATCCCTTCAAGTGCCCGCTCGTTCGCCAGGACGGCACGACGGTCGAGTGCAAGGGCGCGGGCCATCTCTCGGACGAGCAGATCGCCAGCATGAACTTCTACGTGAAGGGGATCGACGAGAAGATCCCGAACTGAGGACGGGTCGTCCCGCGGGACGCGAGGTGGCATCGCGCCGCCCGCGTCCCGCGGGTTCCCGATGTCGCGCGCATGAGGATCCTTTCCGTCCTTTCCGTCGCCGTCGTCGCGCTCGCGGCCCCGTCGGGTGCGCGCGCGCAGACCATCGTCGTCGACAGCGCGGCCTGCCGGACCCTCGCGACGCACCATCCGTCGCCTGACGTCGCCTATCGCCCCGGCGTCGACGTGCGCGGCCGGCCGGTGGCCGGCGCGGACCTCGCCCCCTCGGCGCCCGTGCTGTCCCCGAGCTTCACCTTCGACCTGAACGTCGACCTCGCGCCCTACCTGCCGGCGGGCTCGCGGCTGTCGATGCCCCAGATGGGCGTCGGGCGCGTGACGCTCGGCCCGGACGGCAAGGTCATGTTCAACGGCCAGCAGGTCGGGCAGGGCGATGGCGCCGCGCTCGCCGCGGCCTGCCGGCGCGTCGCGCCGCGCTGACGCCGCGCGCCGGCCGCGAAATTGCCTCCGCCGGGGGCTTTGCCTAGATTGCCGGCGCCCCAGCGCCCCCCACGCCAGACACCAGGAGCGAGACCTTGCGCCTCAGCCAGTTCTTCCTGCCCACGCTCAGGGAAACGCCCACCGAGGCGCAGATCGTCTCGCACCGCCTCATGCTGCGCGCGGGCATGGTGCGCCAGCAGGCCGCCGGGATCTATTCCTGGCTGCCGCTCGGCCATCGCGTGCTGACGAGGATCGCGCAGATCGTGCGCGAGGAGCAGGACCGGTCCGGCGCGCAGGAGATCCTGATGCCGACGATCCAGCCGGCGGAGCTCTGGCGCGAATCCGGTCGCTACGACGACTACGGCAAGGAGATGCTGCGCATCACCGATCGCCACGAGCGCGAGATGCTCTACGGCCCGACCAACGAGGAGATGGTGACGGAGATCGCGCGCGCGTCGTTCCGCTCCTATCGCGACCTGCCCAGGAACCTCTACCACATCCAGTGGAAGTTCCGGGACGAGGTGCGGCCGCGCTTCGGCGTGATGAGGGGCCGCGAGTTCCTGATGAAGGACGCCTATTCCTTCGACGCGGACCCGGCGGGTGCAAGGCACTCCTACAACAAGATGTTCATCGCCTACCTGCGCACCTTCGCGCGCATGGGGCTGAAGGCGATCCCGATGCGCGCCGACACCGGCCCGATCGGCGGCGACCTCAGCCACGAGTTCATCATCCTCGCCGAGACCGGCGAGAGCGCGGTCTTCGTCGACCGCGACTTCCTCGACCAGAACCTGCTCGACCTGCCCGTCGACTACGACGATGTCGCCGGGATGCAGGCGGCGGTCGACCGGTGCACGGGCTTCTACGCCGCGACCGACGAGAAGCACGATCCCGCCGTCGCCGCGAAGCTGGGCGACCGCCTCGTCGGCGCGCGCGGCATCGAGGTCGGGCACATCTTCTACTTCGGCACCAAGTACTCGGCCGCGATGGGCCTGTCGGTGCAGGGGCCGAACGGCGAGAAGATCGTGCCGGAGATGGGCTCCTACGGCATCGGCGTCTCGCGCCTCGTCGGGGCGCTGATCGAGGCGAACCACGACGACGCAGGCATCGTCTGGCCGGCGGCGGTGGCGCCATTCGGCGCGGGCGTCATCAACCTGCGCGTCGGCGACGCGGCCTGCGACGCGATGGCGGGCGACCTCTACGCGCGGCTGCGGGCCGCGGGCCTCGACCCGCTCTACGACGACCGCACGGAGAGCGCGGGCGCCAAGTTCGCGAACATGGACCTGATCGGGCTGCCCTGGCAGCTCGTGGTCGGCCCGCGCGGCGCGAAGGCCGGCACGGTGGAGGTGAAGGACCGCCGCAGCGGGGCGAAGGAGGAGCTGTCGCTCGACGCCGCGCTCGCCAAGCTGACCTCGCCGCGATGACGCCGCGCCGCCCAGCCGCCGGCGCGCGCTGATGGCCGCCTTCGGCGCCTTCGAGCGCATGATGGCGTTCCGCTACCTGCGCGCCAGGCGGCAGGAAGGGTTCATCTCGGTCATCGCCTGGTTCTCGCTGCTCGGCATCGCGCTCGGCGTGGCGACGCTCATCATCGTCATGGCGGTGATGAACGGCTTCCGCGCCGAGCTGCTTGGCCGCATCGTCGGGCTGAACGGGCACGTGACGATATACAGCCTGGAGGGCGGCTTCTCCGACTACGAGGCCGTCGCGGCGCGCGTGCGCGGCGCGCGCGGCGTCGTCTCCGCCTCGCCGCTGGTCGAGGGGCAGGTCCTCGCCACGGCGAACGGCGTCGCGTCGGGCGCGATGGTGCGCGGGATGCGCGCGGCGGACCTCGCCGCCCGGCCGCTGGTCTCCGGCAACCTCGTGCGCGGCTCCTGGGCGGGCTTCGACGAGGGCGACGGCGTCGCCATCGGCAGCCGGATGGCGCAGAAGTTCCGCGTCGGCGTCGGCGACCAGATCACGCTGATCTCGCCGCAGGGCAACGTCACCGCCTTCGGCACGACGCCGCGCATGCGCGCCTATCGCGTCGCCGCGATCTTCGAGGTCGGGATGTTCGAGTACGATTCCGGCTACGTCTACATGCCGCTGCAGGCGGCGCAGGTGTTCTTCCGGCTCGGCGCGGGCGTCAGCGGCGTCGAGGTCATCGTCGCCGATCCGGACCGCATCGCGCCGGCGAGGCGCGCGATCGCCGACGCGGCGGGGCCGGGCGTGCGCGTCTTCGACTGGCAGCAGGCCAATGCCAGCTTCTTCGGCGCGCTGCAGGTCGAGCGCAACGTGATGTTCCTCATCCTCACGCTGATCATCCTCGTCGCCGCCTTCAACATCATCTCGTCGCTGATCATGCTGGTGAAGGACAAGTCGCGGGACATCGCGATCCTCCGCACCATGGGCGCGGCGCGCGGCTCGGTGATGCGGATCTTCCTGATGGCCGGCGCGTCGGTCGGCGTGATCGGCACCGCCGCCGGCTTCGCGCTCGGCGTCGCCTTCTGCACGAACATCGAGACGATCCGGCAGTGGTTGCAGTCGATGATGGGCTGGCAGCTCTTCCCCGCGGAGATCTACTTCCTGTCGCGCATGCCCGCGAAGATGGACCCGGTCGAGGTCGCCTATGTCGTGGCGATGGCGCTGGCGCTCAGCTTCCTCGCGACCGTCTACCCGTCCTGGCGGGCCGCGCGGCTCGACCCCGTCGAGGCGCTCCGCCATGAGTGACGGGGCGCCCGCGCTCGAGCTCGATGCCGTCGTGCGGCGCTACCGGCAGGCAGGCGGCGCGCTCGAGATCCTGCGCGGCGCGTCGCTGCGCCTGATGCCCGGCGAGGCGGTCGCCCTGGTCGGCCCCTCGGGCGCCGGCAAGTCGACGCTCCTGCATGTCGCGGGGCTGCTCGAGGCGCCTGACGCGGGGCGGGTGCTCGTCGACGGCCAGGACGGCGGCCGGCTCGGCGACCGCGAGCGCACGCTGTTGCGCCGCCGGGCACTGGGCTTCGTCTACCAGTTCCACCACCTGCTGCCGGAGTTCTCCGCGCTCGAGAACGTGATCGTGCCGCAGATGATCGCCGGCCGGCCCCGCCGCGAGGCCGCGCGCCGCGCCGCGGAACTGCTCGAGCGCGTCGGGCTCTCCGCGCGCGCCGGCCACCGGCCGGGGCGCCTGTCCGGCGGCGAGCAGCAGCGCGTCGCCATCGTGCGCGCCATCGCCAACGCGCCGCGCGTCCTTCTCGCCGACGAGCCCACCGGCAACCTCGATCCCGGCACGGCGTCCGGCGTCTACGAGGAGCTCGTGCGGCTCGTGCGGGAGACCGGCCTCGCGGTGCTGATGGCGACGCACAATCCGGAGCTCGCCGCGCGGATGGACCGCATCGTCAGGCTCCAGGACGGCGTCCTGGTTCCCGGCTGACGCATCGCGATGTAGCCTCGCACCCAGCCGCGCAGGAAGCCGACATGGCAGACCCGAGCACCTACCGCACATTGTTCAACGAGGTACCCGCGACCGTGCAGTCTCCTTCCACGCGGGGCACCGGGGTGTTCGCCGACACCGCGCTGCGCGAACTCATGGCCACCAACCAGGTGCTCGCCGAGGAGCCGATCCTCGACGACCAGGTCCAGCCGGCGAGCCTCGACCTGCGCCTCGGGCGCTGGGCCTATCGCGTGCGGGCCAGCTTCCTGCCGGGCGACGCGACGGTGATGGACAAGCTCGGCTCCTTCACGATGCACCGCATCGACCTCTCGGAGGGCGCGGTCCTCGAGCGCGGCTGCGTCTACATCGTCCCGCTGATGGAGCGCGTGCAGCTGCAGTCCGGGATCTCCGCGCTCACGAACCCGAAGTCCTCGACCGGCCGGCTCGACATCTTCACGCGCGTGATCACCGACCGCGCGGTCTCCTTCGACAAGGTCGAGAGCGGCTACCACGGCCCGCTCTTCCTCGAGGTGGCGCCGCGCACCTTCAGCGTGCTGGTGCGGCCTGGCGCGCGGCTGTCGCAGATCCGCTTCCAGCGCGGCTCGGACATCGCCACGGGGACGAAGCTGCGCGACCTGCACAAGCGCGTGCGCCTCGTCAGCGGCGTCGAAGGCGAGCCCGTCTTCCGCGAGGGGCTGGTCGGCGTGACGGTGGACCTCGACGGCGACGCGGCCACGGGGCTCGTCGGCTACCGCGC
>Ga0068872_10001167_pt1 | contig 21161 bp, 20 predicted proteins | sample NOAtaG_7_FD_66441 | JGI IMG/M metagenome (GOLD analysis project Ga0068872, IMG submission 66441) | Freshwater lake microbial communities from Lake Erie, under a cyanobacterial bloom - NOAA_Erie_Diel1S_2200h metaG | ecosystem: Environmental > Aquatic > Freshwater > Lake | place: USA: Ohio, Lake...
ACCTCATGCCCACGCTTGCGCCGATGCTGGATGCGCCGGTGCCGGAGGCAGCCGATGCAGCTACGGCTTCGCCTGACGCAGCCGCTGCAGCATTTGCTTCCGGGGCGGCAACAGCGAACTGAAGCTGTTCAGTCTCCCGTCAGCAGGAGCAGGCGCGCCGCTTCGCTCCCATCGAGCGGACGGTTGCTGCGGCGGCTGACGCGCCATCTGCCATCTGCCTTCAGCAGTTCCCAGCGGTTTGCCGAGACACGCCAGGCTTCGAAGCCCGAGGCCGTGTGCCGGAAGACGCAGCTGTGTCCTACGGCAACGGCCTGCGGACCATCAATGCTGATGTGAAGCGGGCCGAGAATATGCGCGCAGCCCGCGCGCATCAGTTCGAGGTGTGTGCCGGCGGTGAACAGCGCGGCGATGGCATCATGCCCCGCGTGCTCGCCGTAACCGCCGACCTCGTACACGCCGTCTTCGCGCCACATCGCTGCGATGGCAGCGGCATTGCCGGTGTCAGCGAGCGGGCCGTAGCGGGCGATCAGGTTGCGGATGGCCTCGCGGTCTTCCAGTTCCGCGAGGCGTGATTCCAGTGCCAGCAGTCTGTCTTCCCAACCCGGTGACATATCACTCTCAGCCTAGCGCGCTGGCATAGAGCGCCAGCAGTTTTGCCCAGGCGTGCTCCGCGTCCGGTTGGTCGTAGACGGCTTGCTCGCCGCGCGGCGGCATGTCCGGCACGCACCAGCCGTGCAATGCGCTTGCGTACACCTCGACTTCCGCTGCAAGGCCCGCGGCGGCGAAGGCCTCGCGCAGCGCCCCGGCGGCATGCGGTTCTGCGGCATGGTCATCGGCGGCGACGCCCACGTAGTAGTGCGCCTGCGTGCCCGGCAGTAAAAGATGCGGACTGTCGGGTTTGTCGGTGATGAGCCCGCCGCCGTGGAAGGAGGCGACGGCGCCGACGCGATCCGCTGCGACGGAAGCCGTGATCACGCTGAGCCGCCCGCCCATGCAATAGCCCTGTACCCCCAGCTTGCGGTGGGTGTCGGTTTCGGACTGCGCGTCGAGGAAGGCCACGTAGGCCCCTGCATCGCTCTCTGCCACGCCCGGCGCGTAGAGCGTGCCCACCATGCCCATCACGCGCTCGCGCATCTCGGGGTTCGAGAAGCTGAAAGTCGCCGGGTCGAAGAACGGTGCGGTGCCGATCCGGTAGTAGGGGTTGGGTACGAGCACGGTGTAACCGGATTCCGCGAGACGCCGCGCCATCGCGCGTTTGGCCGGGCGCAGGCCCAGCGCATCGGTCCAGAGCAGCACGCCCGGGCAGGGGCCGGTACCCGGACTCAGAAGCGCTGCGTCGCAGCGCCCTGCGGGCGTGTCGATGATGACGTCGCGTTCGATCACGGATGCTGCTCCACGTATGTTCAGGCGGTGGAGCATACCGCCGCGGCTTGGTTCATGGCAGCAGTGCCTGCAGCGGCGCTTTCGGTTTGCAGCATCCGTGCTTCCGGGCAGGTCTTGCCCTCGAAGAGGGTCTCAGGGCGCCTCGATATCGATATCCGGCAGGCTGTCGAAGAGCTGGTGCAGGCCTGCCGACCAGGCATTACGCAGGTCCTTGAGGTACGGGTGCTCGCCGCCGAAGCGGTAGGGCTCGTGCAACCCGAAGTCATCTTTGCGGTGCACGAGGAGATCGATGGGCAGCCCCACCGAGATATTCGACTTGATGGTCGAATCGAAAGACACCAGCGTGCACTTCACCGCCTGCGCGAGCGGCGTACCCGCGCGGATGATGCGATCCAGAATGGGCTTGCCGTACTTGATCTCGCCGATCTGGAAATAGGGCGTATCGGCGGTGGCCTCGATGAAATTGCCCTGCGCGTAGACGTTGAAAAGCCGCGGCGCTTCACCGCGTACCTGGCCCCCGACGATCAGGTTGCAGCTGAAATCCACCCCGAGCGCCTGGGCCTGCTGACCCGAATCCCTCGAGATCACCTCGCGCACCGTCTGGCCCACGCGGCTCACGATGTCGTAGAGGCTCGGCATGGCGAGGATGTGGTCGCCGTGGTCCTGGCGGATGTCTTTCTGCAGCTGGCTGATCACCGATTGCGTGGTGGCGAGGTTGCCGGCGCTCACGATCACGACGCGGCGGTCTTTTCCGTTCTGGAAGATGTGCATCTTGCGGAAGGTCGAGATGTGGTCGACGCCCGCGTTGGTCCGCGAATCGGAGGCGAACAGCAGGCCTTCCTGCAGCAGCATGCCCACGCAGTAGGTCATTGGTGACGGAACTCCCGGTTCAGGAAGGATCGCATTCTAGGCTCACTGGTCCGCGAGACGCACGAGCGCGCGCGCCTCCATCTGCTCGCCGCCGCCGCCGCTGCGCACGCCGCGCACGGGGCAGGCATCCATGTAATCAAGGCCCACCGCGAGCTTGAGGTGCCGTCCGTCCGCCGCCACGCCGTTCGCGACATCGAGGCCGCTCCAGTGCGTGCCCGTCCAGACCTCGGCCCAGGCGTGACTCGCCACGTGGCCCTCGCGGTCGGTGAGCAGATAACCGCTGGCGTAGCGCGCCGGGATGCCCCGTTCGCGCAGGCAGCCGAGGATGACGTGCGTGAAGTCCTGGCACACGCCCTGGCCGGCGGCGAAGGCCTCGGCCGCTGTGGTGCAGGTGTCGGTGGAGCCGGTAAGGAAAGCCATGCGCTCGCGCAGCCGTTCCATCAGCCGCCAGGCTCGTTCCGCGTTCGGCAGCGTGGCCTCGGCTGCGCTTTCCTCGCAGGTGAAGGCGCGCATCGCGGCATCCGCATCGGCAAGCGCGCTCGGTCGCAGGAAAATCATCGGCGGTAGCCCGTCTGCTTCTTCCAGCGGCGTGTCATCCACCTCGACCACACCCTCGACTTCGATCAGCAACTCGCGGTGCGGCAGTTCTGCCGTCAGCACATGCAGCACATTGCCGTAAGGGTCGGTGGAGCGCGTCGCAGGCACCGGCACCCGCAGTTCCCAGCGGATCACGCGCTGGCGGGAGGAATCCCGCGGCGTGAGGCGCAGATACTGCGTGCTGCGCGCCACCTCGCTCTCGTAGCGGTAGACCGTACTGTGGTGGACGTGCAGGCGCATGGTGTTGCCTCAGGCGGACTCCAGGTATTCCTCGCGGATCCCCGAGCCTATGCGGTCGATGGTGCCAAGGAAGTCGGCCAGAAAGCGGTCCAGCCCTGCCGTGCGCAATTCGGCGAGTGAACCGAACTCGAGTTGCGTGAGAAGCGTGCGCGCGATTCCCTTGGCGCGACGCCCTTGCGGCCCCTCGATATTCGAGAGCGTGCTGTTGATTTCCTCGAGACAGGAGCGCAACGAACGCGGTGTGTCGGAGCGCAGGATCAGGAGTTCGGCCACCGTGTCGGCATCGATGCGGCCGAGGTAGGCGTCCTGGTGGGATTCCAGCGCGCCGAGGGCCTGCAGCAGCGCGCTCCAGTGGTAGTAGTCGCGCAGCGTCGACCCTTCTTCAGCGGCATCGAGCTGCTTCACCTCCAGCATGCGCGCGCTGTTGTCGGCGCGCTCGAGGAAGGTGCCGAGGCGCAGGAAATGGAAGGCATCCCCGCGTGCCAGCGTCCCCACCGTGGCGCCGCGCCACAGATGCGAGCGTTCCTTCACCCAGTCGCAGAAGGGTTTGAGTGCGGGGTGACGACCCGAGCGCATGCGGTTCAGTTCCAGCCAGGTGGCGTTCAGCGTTTCCCACATCTCGGTGGTGATCCGCCCGCGCACGGCGTGCGCGTTTTCCCGTGCCACGCGCAGGCAGCTGTAGATGCTGGCGGGGTGCGTGCTGTCCCAGGCGAGGTACTGGTAGAGCGCGGCAACCGTGAGCCTTGCGTGCTGCTCGCGGAAAGCACCCAGCGTGCCCGTGACGCGCAAGGGTGCGGCGAGTTCCTGCTCGGCCGAGCGGCCGGCGGGCATCATCGCCATCGAGTGCGCGACGTCCAGCATGCGTGCGGTGTTTTCCGCGCGCTCCAGATAGCGCGAGAGCCAGAAGAGATCCGCTGCAGTGCGGCTCAGCATGTCCCGTCCTCCGTGCGCGGATCCTCGGCGAGCACCCAGGTGTCCTTGGTGCCGCCGCCCTGCGAGGAATTCACCACCAGAGAACCGCGTTTCAGTGCAACGCGCGTGAGTCCGCCCGGCACGATGCGCGTGGTGGAACCCGAGAGCACGAAGGGGCGCAGATCGATGTGCCGTGGCGCGATGCCTTCCTCGACCAGCGTGGGGCAGGTCGAGAGCGAGAGCGTGGGCTGCGCGATGTAGTTGTGCGGGTCGCGACGGATGCGGCCGCGGAACTCCGCGATTTCCTCGCCGCTCGCGGCAGGGCCCACCAGCATCCCGTAACCGCCGGCGCCGTGCACTTCCTTCACCACCAGTTCCCCGAGGTGTTCCTCGACATAGGCGAGGTCTTCGGGGCGGCGCAGGCACCACGTGGGGACGTTGCGCAGGATCGGCTCCTCGCCCAGGTAGAAGCGCACCATCTCGGGCACATAGGGGTACATGGATTTGTCGTCGGCCACGCCGGTGCCGATGGCGTTCGCCAGCACCACGTTGCCGGCGCGGTACACCGAGAGCAGCCCCGGCACGCCGAGCATGGAATCGGCGCGGAAGGCGAGCGGGTCGAGGAAGGCGTCGTCGATGCGGCGGTAGATCACATCGACCCGGCGCGGGCCGCTGGTGGTGCGCATGTGGACGAAGCCTCCGCGCACGAAGAGATCCTGACCCTCGACCAGCGTCACACCCATCTGCCTTGCGAGGAAGGCGTGCTCGAAGTACGCGCTGTTGAAGCGCCCGGGCGTGAGCACCACCACGTTCGGATCGTCCACCGCCGAGGCCTCGCGCAGCGTGCGCAGCAGCAGGTTCGGGTAGTGCTCCACCGGCGCCACGCGGTGCTCGGCGAAGAGTTCCGGGAAGAGCCGCATCATCATGCGGCGGTTCTCGAGCATGTACGACACGCCAGAGGGCACCCGCAGATTGTCCTCCAGCACGTAGTAGTTGCCGTCGGAGTGGCGCACCAGGTCGATGCCCGCGATGTGCGCATAGATGCTGCGGGGCAGGGCGAGCCCGTGCATCGCCACCTGGTACTGGGCGTTGCGCAGCACCAGATCCGCGGGCACAAGGCCTGCCTGCAGGATGCGCTGCTCGCCGTAGATGTCGCCGAGGAAGGCATTGAGCGCCGCGACACGCTGGCGCAGTCCGCGCTCGAGTGTTTCCCACTCCCCGGCGGGGATGATGCGGGGCACGAAGTCGAAGGGGATCAGCCTCTCCGCGCCATCGTCCTCGCCGTTCAGTGCGAAGGTGATGCCCACGCGCTGGAACAGGAGTTCGGCCTCGCTGCGCTTGGCGCGCAGTTCCTGCTCGGCCACGCGCGATAGCCAGGCGTGGTAGCTCCGGTAGGCGGGTCTGGGCGTGTCGGCATCGACGAGCATTTCGTCGGGTATGCCGGGCTGTGGAGGCTGGACGTTGCTCATGCGGGTTTTCCTGATCCCGCAGCCGTTCAGCAATGCCCGTGCCACGCACCCTGCAAGCGGTTAACAGAGGCTTTTCGCGTCTTTGCCTCATTGCCGTGCACGCCCGCGGTGCGCACGCTCTGCGCTCGCGCCACCGTGGTGCAGAAGCCTACCCCCGCGGAGGTGTTTGCCCGGCCTCCGGTGCCGGCTTACCATCTCACGCATTCCCACCGGGAGAGCCCCATGAACACCCTGAACGTTACGCTTTCGCCCGTCGTCAGCAACGCGAGCCTCTGGGAGCGCCGCACCGCCGCCGTCCCCCGCGGCGTGGGCAGTGCCACGCAACGCTTCGCCGACCGCGCCGAGAACGCCGAGATCTGGGACGTCGAGGGCAAGCGCTACATCGACTTCGGCGGCGGCATCGGGGTGCTGAACACCGGCCACCGCCACCCGCGCGTGATGGCGGCCATCGAGGCGCAGCTCCAGCGCGTGATCCACACCTGCTTCCAGGTGATGCCCTACGAGCCCTACGTGGAACTCGCCGAGAAGCTGAACGGGATCGCGCCGATCAGCGGGCCCTGCAAATCGATCTTCCTGTCGACCGGTGCCGAGGCGGTTGAAAACGCGGTGAAGATCGCGCGCGTCGCAACCAAGCGCCCGGGCATCATCGCCTTCAGCGGCGGCTTCCACGGCCGCACCATGATGGGCATGGCGCTCACCGGCAAGGTGGCGCCCTACAAGATCGGCTTCGGGCCTTTCCCCTCAGACGTCTACCACGCGCGCTTCCCGCACCCGTATCACGGCGTGAGCGTCGCAGACACGCTGGCCGACATCCACCACCTCTTCAAGAGCGACATAGAGCCCTCGCGCGTTGCGGCCATCATCGTCGAGCCTGTGCAGGGTGAGGGCGGTTTCACCGTGGCGCCGCCCGAGCTGATGCGGGCACTGCGCGCGATGTGCGACGAGCACGGCATCCTGCTGATCGCCGATGAGGTGCAGTCCGGCTTCGCGCGAACGGGCCGCTTCTTTGCGATGGAACACTACGACGTGGAGGCCGACATCCTCACCGTGGCCAAGTCGATCGGTGGCGGTTTGCCGCTCTCCGGCGTGGTGGGCCGTGCAGAGATCATGGACGCGCCTGCGCCCGGTGGCCTCGGTGGTACCTACGCGGGCAACCCCGTTGCCTGTGCCGCGGCCTGTGCCGTGATCGACGTGATCCGTGAAGAGGGCATCGTGCCGCGGGCGCAGGCCATGGGTGAGCGCTTCCGCGCGCACGTCGGCGCGCTGGCGGCGGACCCCGCGAACGGCATCGGCGAGATCCGCGGTCTGGGCGCCATGGTGGCTTTCGAGATCGTGAAACCCGGCACCCACGAGCCGGATGCCGACCGCACCAAGGCTGTTACGGCCCTCGCGGCCGAACTCGGGCTGGTGCTGCTCAGCTGCGGTGTGTACTACAACACCATCCGCGTGCTGGTCCCCATCACCGCCAGTGACGCCATCTTCGAGGAAGGACTCGCCATCCTCGCGCGGGTGATCGCCGAGACGCGCCAGTGATATGGACGCCCGTCGTGCGACGCGACGGGCGCTTCCTGCTGTGCCTGGCCGCATGGGTACTGCTTGCGCTCTGTGTGGGTCGCGCGTATGCGCAGCCCGGCCTTGCGGGCTCCCTGTTTGCTGCGTCGCGGCCCGCTGTGGCGCAGGTGAGGGTGATCGACACTGCCTCCGGTGACAAGGCTGCCATCGGTTCGGGTTTCCAGATTTCCGCCGACGGCCTTGTGGCCACGAATTTCCATGTGGTGGCCGAGGCGGCCCATGAGCCCGCCCGGTACCGCTTGGAGTATCTGGGCGACAAGGGCGTAGCCGTAACGCTCAGGCTGCTCGACGTGGATGTGGTCCACGACCTTGCGCTGCTGCGTGCCGACACACCTTTGCCGGGCGTATTGCAGCCCGCCGGTGGCGAACTTGCGCAGGGCGAGCGCATTTTCTCGATGGGCAATCCGCTCGATCTCGCCATGACCATCATCGAAGGCACCTACAACGGCTTTGTCGAGGGTGCGCGTTATCGCAAGATCCTTTTCTCGGGATCGCTGAACCCCGGCATGAGCGGAGGGCCGGCGCTGAACCAGCACGGTGAAGTGGTCGGCATCAACGTGGCGCGGGGTGGCGAGCAGATCAGCTTCCTCGTGCCGGTCACCTACCTTGAGGCCCTGCGGAAGAAGGCGCTCGATCCCGCACGCGCCGGCAAGGGAATGGCGGCGCGCATCACCGAGGCATTGCTCGCTGATCAGGACGCGTATTTCGGCGCTCTCCTCTCCGCGCCCTGGAACAGCCAGCCGCTCGGCAACTTCCGCGTGCCGGGGAGCCTTGGCCCCTCCGTGCAGTGCTGGGGTGGCTCCGACGAGATCGACGAGGAACTCTTCGCGCACATCGGGCAGGAGTGCGGATCGGAGGACATCGTCTTTGTGGGCGAGGATCTCGAGACCGGCGGTCTGAGGTACTCCTTCCATGCCTACAGCTCCGAGGAACTCGGGACTTTGCGCTTCTACTCCCTGCTCGACAGCCAGTATGCGCACAGCGACTGGTTTGCCGCCGCGGATGACTCGCAGGTGGGCAACTTCGACTGCCGTGAAGACTTCCTTATGTCACAGGGCATCGACTGGCGCATCAGTGTCTGTGCCCGCCGCTATACGGAATTGCCGGGGCTGTTCGACATGAGCGTGGCGATGGCGACCACCTCACTCCCGCGTGAGGGGCTGGTGGTGAATCTTGCCTTGAACGGGATCAGCGAGCCCCGGGCGCGGGAGTTCCTGCGCCACTTTGTGGAGTCCATCTCGTGGGTGCCCTGATCCTGCGGCTCTCTGCACGGTACGGGCGCGGCGTGGAGTTCCATCGCATCGCGCCCGAAGGGCTCAGCGTAGGCCGGGGTCTCGGTAACACGCTGATCGTGCCCGACCCTTACCTCGGTGCGGAGCAGTTCAGGCTGGACTACGAGGGCAACGTCCTCTGGCTCGAGGTGCTGGATCGCACGAACCCCTGCCACGTGAACGGGGTGATCCGGTCGGAGAGCCGGCTGCCGCTGCAGCCCGGCGATCGTGTCGAAACCGGACGCTCGGTGTTCACGGTGCTGGCGGCAGACGCCGCCGTGCCGCCCGCGCTGTCTCTCGCGGCCTCGCCCTGGGAACGGTTGGGCAACTGGCGCGCGCCCATTGCACTTGTGCTGGTGCTGGCGGGCGCGGTCGTCGTCGCGGGCATCGATTTCCTGAAGAGCACGGGCGAGGCGCAGTGGGACGAACTCGCGCTGGCAGGTCTCACGGTGGCCGGCCTGTCGATGAGCTGGGCCGCGTTCTGGTCAGCGCTAGCTGCCATCTCGCGCCGGCATGCGGATTTCTGGGCGCATCTTGCGCTCGCCTCCGCGACCAGCGCGTTCTGGTTTGGCGGAATGGAGGCAACCACCTACCTGTCCTACGCGCTCGCGAGTGATGCCCCGGCCGTCATTTTCGTCACCGGCTGGGTCCTGGGCGCGGTGCTGATGTACCTGCTGCTGTGGAATGCGCTGGAACTCGCGACGTCGCTGCGCCATCCCGCACTCGCAGCTTTTGCCGCCACGGCGGCGGTATATGCGCTGATGGGCCTGCAGGAACTTGCCGAACGTGATGAGTTCACTGCCCAGCCGCAGCCCGTCACCGTGCTGCGCGCGCCCTTTGCGAAGCTGCGCGCGGGGCTTGATTACGACTCCTTTGACGCCGGTGTGGCGGAGCTGTTCGCGGCGCTGCCCGAAGAGGACTGATCAGGGCTAGACAGCAGGTAAATGGCGAGTGCGCGACGGTCTTCCTCCGACAACGGAAACACCGGCATCGGCGGACGCGGCGTCACGAAGTATGCGCTCAGCGTGTCCACGGTGTAGCGCTCGGCCACGGTGAGCATCTTGTCCCCCATGGGTGTGCCCGGCGCGTGACAACCCGTGCAGGCAAAGCGCGCTAACAGGGGCTCGGCCTGCGCGATGGCAGCGCTGATGTCTGCGGCGCCGATGCCTGCAAGCGGGTCGGTGTTCACCGCGGTTTTTTGTGCTGCGGTAACGGGTATGCCCTCTACGGGCGCCTCTCCGCGCCACAACCGGTACACCGCGCCCGCGTAGTCATCGCTCACGAAGAGCTCTCCCGTGGGGGATTCTGCGATATCCACCGGACGGCCGATGACGTTGCCGTCTTTTTCAAAGCCGCTGACGAAGGGCGTCTCGGCGACGGTGCCGTCAGCGGCCCAGTCGAGCCTGACCACCTCGTAGCCATCCGCGCTGCTGCGGTTCCACGAACCGTGCAGGGCCACGAGTGCGGAGCGTGCGAGCGCAGGCTCCTGCTGATGGCGAAGGAAACGGATGCCGAGCGGTGCGGTGTGTGCGCGAAAACCGTGCGCAGGAGCCAGTGCCGTTTGCAGCGCGGGCTCGTGACCGGCGCCGTTGTCGGGGTCCAGTACGTTGAAGCCGTTCACGAAAGGCCAGCCGTAGAAGCCGCCCTGCACGATGCGGTTCAGCTCGCAAGGTGGGAACGCATCGCCCAACAGGTCGCGGCCGTTATCGGTGGCGAAGAGCTCATCGCTCCACGGTGCCCAGTCGAAGCCCACGCTGTTGCGCAGGCCCGAGGCGTGGACGGCGAGGTCTGTGCCGTCGGGCCTGGCGCGGAGCATCGTGGCGCGCCAGGGGTGTTCTTCGATGCAGCTGTTGCAGCTCGAGCCCACGTGCACGTAGAGCCAGCCATCCGGCCCGATGCGCACGCTGCGGCTCCAATGGTTGCCGCCCTCGGGCATCCCGGTGATCACATGCGCGTACTCCCCGGTGATGCGGCCGGTCTGCGCGTCGAAGGGCACGCGGCCCACGGCGCCGGTCTCGCCCACGTAGAGGAAGCCGTCTGCCACCTCCACCCCGTGCGGACGATCGAGCCCTGACATCAATACCGTTTGCGAATCCGGGTGACCGTCGCCATTGGCGTCGCGCCCCAGCAGCGTGATCTGCCCGAGACGCGGTTGGCTCACCAGCAGGTCACCGGCCGCCGTTAGGCGCAGTACGCGCGCCTCAGGCACGGCATCGGCGTAGAGGCCGATCTGCCAGCCGGGCGCGGCGCGTAACTGCTGTTTCAGCAGGGCGGGCTCGGCGCGCGGGCCGGGCGATCCGCTCACGGAGTTCCAGATCATTTTCCAGCTGGTGATGTCCACGTCGCGCGTCAGCAACGCCACCACACCGGCCAGGCCTGCGAGGGTGCCGCACGTGGCCATAAGGACTGTTTTAAGACGTGGCATCTATTACCCCTTGATGCATTTCAGATCGGCCCATCGCAGCGCGCTGCGGGCATTGATGGACAGCCACGGGATCCCCCGTGGCCCTTTGCTATAGTACCGGCGCCCACCTTGCAGAGAAGCAGAAAATGGTCACGGCCAGCCGTAACGAACTCCTTTTCCTGCTCGCGGTAACCGTGCTCGCGCTGCTCGCGGCCGCGTGGAAACCCTACGATCTCCCGACGTATTTTCTCGAAGTGTTTCCGGTGCTCATCGCCATTCCCCTGCTGTGGGTGACGCGGGAGAACTTCCCTCTGACACGGCTTCTGTACTGGCTGATCACCGTGCATGCGCTGATCCTGATCCTCGGCGGGCATTACACCTACGCCCGCGTGCCGATCGGGGATTGGGTGCGCGAGGCGCTTGATCTGGTGCGCAACCCCTATGACCGGCTCGGGCATCTGGCGCAGGGTTTCATTCCGGCGATGATTGCCCGCGAGATCCTGCTCCGGCGCTCGCCACTGGTGCGCGGTAAATGGCTCTTTTACATCGTCACCTGCATCTGCATGTCGGTGAGCGTGATCTACGAATTCATCGAGTGGCTGACGGCCGTGCTGGCAGGCGGCGGCGCGATCGAGTTCCTCGGCACCCAGGGCGATGTCTGGGATACCCACTGGGACATGCTGCTCGCCACCTGCGGGGCGATCGTGGCGCAGGTGATGCTCGCCGGGGTGCAGGACAGGCAGTTGGGCCCCGATCAGCAGCCGCACCGCTAAGGATTCCGGCGGGCCGGGGAACTTTTTCGGACGATCGGTCGTGTCTTCGGGTGCATGCCGGGAATCCGGGAACTGACGGGAGCAGGCCATGAGTACAGCAGTGAGCATCTCCGGTGATCATCCTCGCCGGGAGTCGATGCGGTTTTTCTGCCGCTGGCGGCAGGTTTTCGCGGGAGCTGCGCTGGCGGCTGCGGTGAGTGCGACGTACGCCGCCGAGCCCGCCGGGGAGCCCACGCTGGAGGCCTTCGATTCCTGTTCCAGTTTCACCACCTACATGCGCGACCACGCGAGGCAGATGCTCGGGCCCTGGGGGCTCTCCGGTCGGTCCGGTTTCGCGTATCGCAACCTTGAGATGCCGGGCACCGTTGTCGATGTGGCGGTCGGATCCGACGCCAAAACCCCGGCATTCTCGGGGACCAACGTGCAGGAAGACGGCGTTGATGAACCCGACATGGTCAAGACCGACGGCCGCACGGTCTTCGCACTGGTCCAGGGCAGGCTGCATGCCGTCGACGTGCGCGGCCCCAAGCCCCGACTCGCGGGGTCTCTGGATGTCGGTGCGGCGTGGGGACAGCAACTGATCCTGCACCGCGGCAGGCTCTTGGTGATTGCCAGCGGGTGGAGCGGCGCCAAGGGCGCTCCTGACGCCTTGCCGGGCAGGGTAGGTCTCGTACCGTGGCGAGGCGAGCCACGCACCACGCTTACCGAGATCGACGTGAGTGATCCCTCCGCGATGCGCGTGCGCGAGGTGTTCGAGGTCCCTGGCCAGTACCTGAGTGCCCGTCGTGTGGACGCGACGCTGCGAGTTGTCATCCGTGGCGAGGTGCGTGGTCCGGAACTGCAGTACCCCACCGGCACATCGGGCTGGGAGCGGGCGCGTGCGGTCTGGTACAACCGGTGGGCACTCGACAATTCCCGCAGCAGTGACTGGATTCCTACCTACACCCGGTCAAGTCTGCGCAGCGGCCGCAGTACGGTGCGCCCGCTCTCCCGCTGTACGCAGACGTACGCCCCGACGGAGTTCGCAGGCCTCGGCACTGTCACGGTGCTCACCTTCGAACTCGGTCGTGGCCTTGCACCGGTGGACACGGATACGATTCTGAGTGATGGCGACACGGTCTACGCCTCTGCTCACAGTCTCTACGTGGCCACGCGTGAGTGGCAGGACCCCTCGGAAACCGGGGGTCCTGCCGCTGTAGCCCCGTCGTGGGTGAACACCCAGGTGCATCGCTTCGACACACGTCTCCCCGGCCAGACGCAGTACGTCTCCAGCGGTGAGGTCGACGGGTATCTCCTCAGCCAATGGTCGATGTCGGAACACGAAGGAGATCTGCGCGTCGTTTCGACGGACGAGCCACCGTGGTGGGGTTCCGCCGGCGGACAGAGCCAGACCCGCGTCACGGTTCTTCGCGAGCAGGAAGGCAGGCTCGCCGCGGTGGGTGCCGTCGACGGATTAGGGCTGGGCGAGCGCGTCTATGCCGTGCGTTTCATCGGGCCGCTGGGCTATGTGGTTACCTTCCGCCAGGTCGATCCCCTCTATGTGATCGATGCATCCGAACCCACTGCGCCCCGCGTGCGCGGTGAATTGAAGATCCCGGGTTACTCGGCTTACCTCCACCCCGTGGGTGAGGGCTTGCTGCTCGGCATCGGCCGCAGCGCCACGGCCGAGGGGCGGGTGCTGGGCGTGCAGGCATCGCTCTTCGATGTCAGCAACCCGGACCAACCGCTTGCGCTGCAGCAACTCGATCTCGGTAACGGCTGGACCGAGAGCGAGTTCAACCACCACGCGTTCCTGTACTGGCCAGCCACACGCCAGGCGCTGGTGCCCGTTGAATCCTGGATCCAGGATCCCGCGACCGGTGCCTACGCCTACGACGCCGCTGCCGTGGGAATCAAGGTGGGCACCTCAGAGCTCCTCGAGAACGGCCGCATCCGGCATGAGATCCCTGTCGATGACGCCCTACAGCCCCTCCGCCAGGAGGCGGTGCGGCGGACGCTGGTCGTGGGAGACACCCTTTACAGTCTGTCTGACTCCGGGCTCAAGGCGAGCTCACTGGACACGCTGGAAGCACGGGCCTGGCTGAGGTTCGCACCGCCTCCCGCAGCTCCCTGAGGCGGTTGCCGCACCGGGATCTGATCAGCCGCCGTCCATCGCCGCGGCCAGTGTTGAGGTTGTCTGCGGCCCCAGAAGTGTCTGGCGCAGCGTGCCGTCCGGTCCGATCACGTAGGTGGAGGGCAGCACTTCCGGTTTCTCGAAGCTGAAGCGCGTTGCCGCATCCCCTTCGAAGAGGGTGGTCTCGATGCCCAGTGACGTGGCCTGCTCTTGCAGCGCAGCGCCCGAAACACCGTCGAAATTGACCATCACCACGCGCGCCTTGCCTGCCTGCTCGCGATGGAAGGCGTTCAGTTCCGGGATTTCCTCGATACAGGGTTTGCACCATTCGGCCCAGTAGTTGATGAACAGCCACTCACCATCGGGCTGTGCCAGAGGGTCGGCGTTGTCGCGTGCGCAGCCTGCCGTAAGCAGCGAGCAGACGAGCACGAGCGTGGCGGTGCGAAGCCGGGCGTACGGACGGAGGTTCATGTGCGTTCCGTTGTCTCAAAAAGGCTCGCGATATCGCTGCCCAGTGTTTCGTGCAAGGCATCTTCAGCCCGACCCAGGCGCTGCGCCGCCGAGGCAAGCCAGGCGCAGTCTGCATCCGGATCCTCCACGCTGAAGGCGCTCGGCCAGCCGAAGAGACTGGCAATCCGCCACAGCGGTACCTGTTCTGCATCCTTGCCCAGTACGTATTCGCCGTGCGGGGTGGATCGCAGGAGGCCCGACTCGAGTAGCCTGCGACGCAGGGACTCCCAGTGCTCCGGGTGCAGTCGGTAGCGGCCCCCCAGCGCGCGCGGCGCCAGGATGTCGTGATCCCCGAGCAGTATCCCCGCCTGGTGGGCGCGATGCGCCCGCTCCAGCACGGCCAGTGCTGCGAGCGCATCCGGAAGCACCACCGCACGGTTGCTCTGCCAATGTGAGAGCGCGTAGACGAACTCCGCGCCGACGAGCAGCAGCAGCCAGCTCATGTAGAGCCACAGCAGGAACAGAGGCAGAGCCGCGAAGGCGCCATACACCAGCCCGTAACTGCCCTTGGCCACGGCCCAGGCAAAAATGCTCTTGCCTGCGTCAAAGACGAGCGTTGTGACGAGACCGCCGATGGCGCCGTGCAGCAATGGCACCCGGCGGTTGGGTACGGCCACGTAGAGCAGGGTGAAAGCGATGAAGGTGAAGAGGCTGGGCAGCAGCCCTGCGAGCGCGAGCTGGAGTATCGGCAGGTGCTGGAGGGGCTGGGGTGCGCCGAGCGGGAACAGGTAGGCGCTCACGAGCAAGGCGCCGCCGGCCAGCAGCGGACCGAGGCTGAGGATGGCCCAGTAGAGCACGAAGCGCATCACGCCCTTGCGCCCCTGACGCACCCGCCAGATCCGGTTGAAGCTGTCTTCGATGTTGCGAAGCATCAGCCAGGCAGACACGAAGAGAATCAGGGTGCCCGGCACAGTGAGCGAGCGCGCGTGGTCGGTGAACTCGGCGAGGTAGCGCTGTATCTCCTGCCCGGTGGCAGGGACGAAGTGGAGGAACACCAGTTCCTGCAGCCGGGTGCCCAGCGCCCTGAAGCCCGGGGCCAGCGAGAGCACGGTGTAGAACACCGTGAACATGGGTACGAGCGAGAAGAGGGTCACCCATGTGAGACCTGCGGCGCTCGCTTCGCAGCGGTCTTCGTCGGCGCGCGAGTACACGAAGCACACGAACCCCCAGGCATCGGCGAGCAGTGGTCGCAGGCGCGGCGTGGGCATGGGGGACGCTGGGTTATACTCGGGTGCCGCATTAAACCAGAAGCCTCCCCGACCCGTCATGGCAGATCCTTACGTGCTGGTGCTGTACTACAGCCGCCATGGCGCTACGGCGCGGCTGGCCGACGAAGTCTGTGCAGGCGTCGACAGCGTGACTGGCATCCATGCGCGGTTGCGCACCGTACCTCCGGTCTCAGCCACCTGCGAGGCCACGGCACCCGAGGTGCCCGACACCGGCCCGCCCTACTGCGAGGAAGACGACGTGCGCGACTGCGCCGGCCTTGTCATCGGCAGCCCCACGCGTTTCGGCAACATGGCCGCACCGCTCAAGTACTTCATCGACGGCACCTCGGGGCTGTGGATGAGCGGTGCGCTGGTGGATCGCCCCGCCGCTGCCTTCACCTCCACAGCCAGCCTGCACGGCGGCCAGGAGGCCACGCTGCTCTCGATGATGTTGCCGCTGCTGCACCACGGCATGGTCTTCTGCGGCTTGCCCTACGGCGAGTCGGGGCTGACCACGACCGTTGGCGGCGGCACGCCCTATGGCGCCTCGCATTGGTCCGGGCAGCAGGGCAACCGCGCACCGGATGCCACGGAGCTCGGCCTTGCGCGTGCGCTCGGGCGCAGGCTCGGGCGGCTGTCCCTCGCGTTGCTTGCGGGGCGTGGCGCATGAGTCCGCAGGCCCTGCTCGCACGCCGCGTGGTGCTGTGGTCGCTCGCGGTGCTGGTGCTGCTGCTCAGCGCGAACATCTTTGGTATCACGCGCCTTGAACTGCAGAGCCGCGCCGTGCTCTGGGCGATCAGTACGCTGCCGCTGCTGTTGTTCCTGCCCGGGCTTCTGCGCGGCGCGTGGAAGAGCTACGCGTGGATGTGTTTCGCGCTGATGATCTACTTTCAGGTGTTTGTCACCGAGATCTTCCGCAAACCGACCGACCTGATCACGATCAGCCTGCTCGCCAGCCTGCTGTTGCTCTTCTGCGCAGCCATGGTCTTCGTCCGTTTGCGCCGGAAGGAACTCGCCGGCACCGGCGCCTGATACAGAGAACGCATCCATGCCTGACCCCATCGAATCCTCCCGCGAGCGCCGTCCCGGCCTCGTTCGGCGCATCTTCGGCGGCCTGTGGGGCGCCGTGACCTGGGTGCGCATCGCGCTCGCGAACATCGTGTTCATTGTGTTTGCGCTGCTGATCTTCGGGGCACTCTCGCACGACAGCCTGCCGCAGGTGCCCGAGCGTGGCGCGCTGGTGCTGAATCCCTCGGGCGACATCGTCGAGCAACTCGACTTCGTCGATCCGCTCGCGCAGTTACTGGACGGTGCAGACCATCCCCCACCGCAAACGCTGCTCGCCGATGTGCTCGATGCCATCCATCACGCCACGGAAGACAAACGCATCGAGGCCATCGTGCTCGCCACGGATGCGCTCTCGGGCGCCGGCATCACCAAGACGCGCGACATCGCCACGGCGCTCGAGGCCTTCCGCGCCACGGGCCGCAAGGTGATCGCGGTGGGTGATGCCTACTCGCAAGACCAGTACCTCCTCGCCGTGCAGGCAGACGAGATCTGGATGCATCCCATGGGCTTCGTCGAACTCACCGGCTACGGCGGTTACCAGAGTTACTTCCGCGGCCTTTTCGACAAGCTGAAGATCGATGTGCATGTGTTCCGCTCGGGCACCTTCAAGTCCGCCTTCGAGCCGCTCGAGCGCAGCGATATGTCCGAGGCTTCGCGCCTTGAGACGGGTGAACTGCTGCAGGAAATCTGGAGCGCGGCCACCAGCATGATGACGCAGCGTCGGCAGCTGCCGCCTGAATCCGTCGACCACTACGCGAACTCGCTGGGCGAGATCCTGGGCCGGCACAAAGGTGATGCGGCCGCCGCTGCCATGGAGCACGGCCTGATCGATGCCATCAAGACCCGCACCGAGATGGATGAGGCACTGGCTGAACTCGTGGGCACAGACGACGACGGGCGCTTCACGCGCACGGGCTTCCGCGAGTATCTCCGCGCTGTGCGCCCGCTCGGCATCGGGGATGGCGCAGACAAGCCGGTGGTCGGTCTGATCGTCGCGAGCGGCACCATCCTGGACGGTGAGCAACCCCCGGGCAGCATCGGCGGCGACACGCTGGCAGAGCAGGTGCGCGATGCCGCTGACGACGATGACATCAAGGCGCTGGTGCTGCGCATCGATTCCCCCGGTGGCAGTGGCTTTGCCTCCGAAGTGGTGCGGGAGGCCCTGCTCGAGTTCAAGCAGACGGGCAAGCCGCTGGTGGCCTCGATGAGCAGCGTTGCGGCCTCGGGCGGGTACTGGATCGCCGCGCCCGCAGACGAGATCTGGGCCGCGCCCACCACCATCACCGGTTCCATCGGTGTGCTTAGTGCTTTTCCGAGTGTCTCCCGTGCGTTGGGAGAGATTGGCATCACCACCGATGGCCTGGGCACCACGGCCATCGCCGGCGGGCCAGATCCCACGCGGCCGCTCACGCCGCAGTGGGAGCAGATCCTCAGCCTGTCCAATGCCAACGCCTACCAGCGCTTTCTCTCGATCGTCGCGGAAGGGCGGGAGATGCCCGTCGAGAAGGTCGCGGGCATCGCTGAGGGCCGCGTGTGGAGCGGCACGCGCGCGCTGGAAAACGGCCTGATCGACAAGCTGGGCAGCCTCGATGAAGCGCTCAACTCCGCCGCCGCTTTGGCCAAGCTCGATGACTACGACACGCGCACCCTCGATCCGCCCGCCGACTGGCGCCAGGAGCTGATGCGTGCGCTCACCGGGAGCCAGACGACGCTGCTGCGCCAACTGGCTTCAGTCTTCGGCGTCGGACGCGTGCAGGAAGATCCGCTGCTGCGGCTGCTGCAGTCCGCAGACCCCATGGCGCCCTACGCCCTCTGTTCCGCCTGCGTGGCGCCCTGAGGCCTGCGACTGCGCGCGCTGTGTCTGGTTTTTGCCGCCCTGCTCACGGGCGGCTGCCAGGGCACCGCGTATCTGGGGCAGGCGGCGATCGGGCAGGCGCGGCTGCTTGCGGCGCGCGAGCCTCTGGATCGCGTCATCGCCGATACCTCCCGTCCGCAACCCCTGCGTGAACGGCTCGCGCTGGTGCGCGAACTGCGTGCCTTTGCGCAGCACGAACTCGCGATGCCGGAAGTGCAGGGCTTCGACAGCTACGTGGCTACCGGACGGCGCAGTGTGGTGTGGAATGTGGTGGCGGCGCCGGCGTTTTCGGTGGAGCCGCTGCGCTGGTGCTTTCCCGTAGCGGGCTGTGTGAGTTACCGGGGGTATTTCTCGCGCGCTGCTGCGCAGCGGTTTGCGCATGCTCTTGCGCGGCGCGGCATCGATACCTACGTCTACGGCGTCAGCGCCTATTCCACGCTCGGCTGGTTTCGCGATCCGGTGCTCGACACCTGGGTCACACGAGGCGATGTAGCGGTCGCGGCGCTGGTGTTCCACGAATTCGCGCACCAGATCGCCTGGTCCACCGAAGACACGGGATTCTCCGAGGCCTATGCGCAGGTGGTGGAACGAGAAGGCGTGCGGCGCTGGCTTCTCGCGCGGGGCGAGGCCGGACGCTTCGATGCGTGGCTGCGCGGCCAGGCGATCGACGCGCAGTTCGCCGCCATGGTGCAGCGCACGCGCGAGCGGCTCGCAGCGCTGTACGCGCAACCGATGGACGAGGCGGTGCGTCATGAGCGCAAGGCAGCTGAAATCGCAGGGCTGCGCCGCGAGTATGCCGAGGCGAGCCGCCACTGGCCGACCGAGGAGCGCATGGACCAGTGGATGGGTGGCGGACTCGACAACGCGCGCCTGGCGAGCGTGGCCACGTATGAAGAGCGCGTGCCAGCCTTGCAGGCCTTGCTGGCGCGTGTGGGTGGCGACCTTCCGGCTTTCCATGCGCAGGCACGCAGGATCGCGGCGCTCCCCGCTGCCGCGCGCGCGGCCGAACTTGAGGCCCTCGCGCCGCAGTGAGCACGCCGCGCCTCGCAGGCCGCGGCGGTGGCGGGCTATCCTGAACCCACGCCCTGCCAGCCCTCGGAGACTCCATGCGCAAGCGCATCGCCAGCGTCGGTTTTGCTCTGGAAGGTATCGCCACGCTCCTGCGCACGCAGGTGAATGCGCGCATCCACCTCGCGGCGGCGATCGCGGTGGTGATGCTGGCCGCATATCTTGGCGTGTCGCGCGTCGAATGGGCCTTGCTCGTTTTTGCGATCGCGCTCGTGTGGGTGGCCGAGGGGCTGAACACCGGCATCGAGTTTCTGGCCGATGCCGCCGTGCCCGACCCGCACTCGCTGATCAAGCACGCCAAGGATGTGGCCGCAGGCGCGGTGTTGCTCGCGTCTATTGCAGCGGCCGTGATCGGCGCGCTGGTGTTCCTTCCCTACCTTCTGCGCTGAGTCCCCGGCCTCTTCGTCTGGTCCAAAACCCGCGCCGGCGCAAGATGGTTGTGCCGGGTGACGCGGGGCATAATCCGCGCCCTCTCTTGTGCCCCGGAACAGATTCCATGATCTCTATCGAATCCCGCATTGCCACTGAACTCGGGGTGCGTGCCGCGCAAGTGCAGGCGGCGGTGGAATTGCTCGATGGCGGTGCGACGGTTCCCTTCGTGGCGCGCTACCGCAAGGAAGTGACGGGCGGCCTGGACGATGTGCAACTGCGGCAACTCGAGACCAGGCTCTCGTATCTGCGCGAACTCGAGGAGCGGCGCGCCGCGATCCTCCAGAGCATCACCGAGCAGGGCAAGCTGGAGCCCGCGCTGGAGGCCGCGATCCGCGAGGCCGACACCAAGGCCCGGCTCAAGGATCTCTACCTCCCTTACAAACCCAAGCGCCGCACCAAGGCACAAATCGCCAAGGAAGCCGGCATCGAGCCGCTCGCCGTGCTGCTGCTGGGCGAGCCCACGCGCGATCCCGCCACCGAGGCAGCAGCCTTCCTCAACGAAGAAGCGGGTTTTGCCGACATCAAGTCCGTGCTGAACGGCGCACGCGACATCCTGGTCGAGCGCTTCGGCGAGGACGCAACCCTGGTGGGCCGTGTGCGCGAGTTGCTGCGCGAGCAGGGCGAACTGCAGGCCAAAGTGCTCTCGGGCAAAGAGGCAGAGGGCGCCAAGTTCGCTGATTACTTCGCGCATACGGAGCCGCTCGCCAAGGTGCCTTCGCACCGTGCGCTGGCCATGTTCCGCGGCCGCAACGAGGGCATCCTCGGTATCGAGGTCGATCTGCCCGGCGTTGCCGAGATGCCCGCGCATCCCTGCGAGACACTGGTCGCACGGCACGCGGGTATCGAAGACCGTGGCCGCGCTGCAGATGGCTGGCTGAAAGAGGTGGCGCGCTGGACGTGGCGCGTGCGGCTCTCGGTGCACGTGGTGAGCGATCTGCTGTCAGAACTGCGCGAGAACGCCGAGGCCGAGGCGATCCGCGTGTTCTCGGCGAATCTTCGCGATCTGCTGCTTGCCGCGCCCGCCGGGCGGCGCACCACCATCGGCCTTGATCCGGGGCTGCGCACCGGCGTGAAGGTGGCGGTGGTGGACGGCACGGGCAAGCTGCTCGAATACGCCACCATCTACCCGCATGTGCCGCAGAACCGCTGGGACGAGTCCGTCGCGACACTCTCCGCGCTTGCCAGCAAACACGGCGCCACGCTGTTCGCGATCGGCAACGGCACGGCCTCGCGGGAGACCGACAAACTCGCCGCCGAGGTGATCCGTCGTCATCCTGCGCTCGGCCTCACGCGGGTGAGTGTGAGCGAGGCGGGCGCCTCGGTGTATTCCGCCTCCGAGCTCGCGAGCCGCGAGTTCCCCGACATCGATGTGAGCATCCGTGGCGCGATCTCGATCGCGCGGCGCCTGCAGGATCC
>Ga0068872_10001168_pt1 | contig 21127 bp, 11 predicted proteins | sample NOAtaG_7_FD_66441 | JGI IMG/M metagenome (GOLD analysis project Ga0068872, IMG submission 66441) | Freshwater lake microbial communities from Lake Erie, under a cyanobacterial bloom - NOAA_Erie_Diel1S_2200h metaG | ecosystem: Environmental > Aquatic > Freshwater > Lake | place: USA: Ohio, Lake...
GCAAAATCAGCAAAACCGGCGTTTTAAAAAATATTCTGGGGTTGTGCAAAAAGTATTCCGCCGCCTACGGCGGCGAAAGAAAGTTTTGAACGAACACTGTTTTCACTGATTTTGCGAAGCAAAATCAGTGAAAACAGTGTTCGTTCAAAATATTATTTGGTGGCATCAACTGCCAAATCTGCTTAGCTGCGGCCATTCTTTTGCAGCTGCAAAACCGGATCTGCCACGGCATTGCCGGGCTGCCCTATCCATTCCAGATAGCGGTTGTACAGATGGCGGGCTTGCAGGTATGCCGACTGGGGGCTCATAAAATGGGAAAACTCAAACGTGATGGCCTTGTCATAGCCCGCACGTTGTGCTGCTTCCAGCTTGAGCCGTAGTTTTTCGAATTTGATGGGTAAAAACTTGATTGGCATATCGCGGTCGAAGGACTCGGCGTTGGTCCAGCTTTGCATCCCGTAGCGGTCGGCCATGGCTTTATTTACGGAAAAAAAAGCATCCAGCTCGTCATAGTCAATATGGCCATCCTGGAAAGCCACGGCATCTACTACGGAGTGAATTCCGTCAAATATCTCGAGCCACTCGGCCTCGTGCTCGCGCACGGAGATCGCCTCCTGCCTGGTAATCTGTGCGGAAGCAGCAGCAACCGATTTTTTGCCGTCTATCCAGGGGGAGATGAAAGTGGGCAGCCCACCACTTACTGCCTTACATTGCTTGCCGAGCGTGTAGAAGGATTCTACCGCGCCTTTGGTTTTCCTGCTGATTTCCATGCTCAGATACCAGCCCCCGAATGCCGGGTGGGTGCCATATTTTTCCCAGACCTCATCCACTACGAAGCGGTTGACCTCGATTTCGTGCCGCAAATCGCCTGTTTCCCAGTATTTTCCGCTGTCATAAAGGCCGAAAAAAAAGCGCATACCATATTGATGCGATAAATCCAGGAAAAGCGCTACCAGGTCCTGATAGGGGCGGTAACAGCCCTGCCGGGCAATCAGATATTCTGAGGGCCAGGTGAGGAATTTCCGGTATCCGCCCCGGATAAGTACTACCGTATCTATCCCGATAGCCTGCATGTGCCGGAAATCTGCATCCCATTCTTCAGGCCCCCAGTTTTGGTGTGGAATATCATGGCTGATTTCATCCAGAAACGTGCCGGTAATCTGCATAAGCGTAGTCAAAGTGGCTGGCCTCGTCCAGCCGAATTTAATAAGGAATCAGGTGAATTGACCTCCGGACCTTCTTATCCACAAGGTTACAGGTGCAAGATAAGTATAAATGCCTGCTTTTTTTCGTGTTCGAGCAATTTCTTTTTTGCTATTCGGATATTCGCAGCTTTTTGGCATCCTTATCGCCCTGATTTATCTTAATTGTCAAGATTAAATTTTTAAAAACATTAAAAAAACAAACTTTTATTTGTACGTATTTTAATAATTTTCTAAAATCGCCTGTTAAATACTTTTTACGTTGCTCGTACACGAATTATTTTTTCTCCTTAACTTATTTGACTAACTTTGCTACCCCCGCTATCCTGTTGCCGCTATTTTCGTGGGGGGGGGCAGCGTGGGAGAAAAGCAGCCATTTTGGCCCGCGCTGGATCCCTTCGCAACAAGTCTATTATTCACACCACTTTGTTTATGAAAAAAAACATCCTTCTGATCCTTGCCTTAAGTTCCTGGGCTTTTGCCCACGGACAGAAGGTGCTTTCCGGTACCGTGCTGGAATCTGGCTCCAGGGAGCCGGTCATCGGCGCTTCCATCCGTCTCGCAGGAGACCCCAACACGGGGACTGCTACAGATCTGGACGGCAGGTTTTCCCTTGAAATCGGCAATGAAACCAGGATTATCGTTTCTTATGTGGGTTATCAGGAGCAAATTGTTGAAGTTACGGGAAAGACGACAGTGGAGATCCTGTTGCAGCAGGACGCTTTCCAGCTCGAGAGTGTGGTCGTAACGGCACTGGGCATCACCCGACAGGAAAAGACCATAGGGTATGCGGTACAGGAAGTGAGCGGGTCAGTCCTTTCCAATAACAGCGATCCGAACTTCCTTAACAAGCTCTCCGGCCAGGTCGCCGGGCTCAACGTCAGCCCGGCAGGCACAGGCCCCGGGGGCACCAGCCGCATCCTGATCCGGGGCAGCAGTTCCCTGACCGGCAACGACGAGCCGATCTTCGTGATAGACGGTGTGATTGTGAACAATACCGGAGGAAACGGCGCTACACAGGACGGAGGGCTTGATTATGGCAACGCCATCAGCAACCTCAACCCCGACGATATTGCCTCCATCTCGGTTTTGAAAGGCCCTGCCGCAGCGGCGCTGTACGGGGCACAAGGCCAGAACGGAGCCATCATCATCACCACTAAAAAAGGCCGCTCAGACAAGGGTCTGAGCGTCAGCTTCAGTACTTCGGCGGTTATGGAACAGCCATTTATCTATCCCGCCTTCCAGGATCAGTACGGTCGTGGCTCACAGGGTACTTATACCCCGTTCAACACCCTTAGTTTTGGGCCAAAATACGATGGCAAGTCTGTCACGGATTGGCTGGGCAGGCAAACGCCCTACCAGGCCGCTACCGGACAGATGCAGGATTTCTTTCAAAACGGTTTCAGCACTACCAATAACCTGGAAATTTCAGGTGGTAACGATATTTCCCAGACCCGACTTGCAGCCAGTCACTACTACTATTCGAGCATTATGCCCAACAGCGATATCACCAGGACCTCGCTCACACTTCGAAACACTACAAAATTGTCCAGGGCAATCCAGATGGACGCCAAGCTCAACTATTCGGGCCAGGATGCCTTCAACCGCCCCAATCTCGGTGGATCGCCCGATAATCCGGTCCGCTCTTTTTACATCATGCCCAGGTCGGTGGTTTTGAATGACCTGGTTCCTTACATTGATCCTGCAGGCCTGCCTATCCTCTGGGACGGCAGGACTGCGGGCAGCTTTAACCAAAATCCTTATTGGGCAGTCAACCTCAACACCAATGCCGACGTGCGCAGCCGCCTGCTGGGCTCGATGGTCTTTAACTTCGACCTGCTGCCCTGGCTCAAAGGGCTTGTCCGCGGCGGGGTAGATTATATTAACGATATCCGGGAAAGCCGTATTTATACCAACACGGCATACAAAACTTCCCCGGTGGCAAATTTTCGCTACAGCCTGGCCAACCGCTTTATCGGTAATTATGACTTTCTTCTGACCGGCAACAAAAACTGGGGCAACCTTTCGACCAATGTCTCTGTTGGCGGAAGTCGCCTGGACAACAAGTATGAGGGTATTGAATCTTCCGGCGATGACCAGGTCAACCCCGGTCTTTGGGTCGTCAATAATTTTAAGGAAATACAAACCGCTCAAGGCCTTTCGCATAAACGCATCAATTCGCTGTATCAATTTGCAGATTTCGGTTGGAAAAATCAGCTTTACCTTTCTTTTACTACGCGAAACGACTGGTCTTCTGCGCTTTCCCCTAACAACTGGTCTTTCTTCTATTACAGCGCCAACCTGAGCTGGGTGCTCAGCGATACCTGGCGCAACCTGCCTTTTAACCTGGACTTCGCCAAGTTCAGGGCCTCTTTTGCCCGGGTAGGTAACGACACCAACCTGGGTGCCAGCTCGAGATATTTTACCTACGGCAATACCGTCGGCCACCTTGGTCAGCCTTTCATCCGTGTACCTGCTGTAGGGCCAAACCCCGATATCCGCCCCGAGCAAACGGATGCTCTGGAGGCCGGCATAGACTTGCGCTTCTTCAAAGGAAAACTCAAATTTGATGTTTCCTGGTACCTCAATAATACCAAAGACCAGATCTTCCGTGCACCAGTCGCCGCTACCAGTGGTTTTCAATCCCTACTGGTCAACGCGGGCAACGTAAAAAATACCGGGGTCGAACTACATACCAGTGCGGTGGTGTACGAAAAAAGTGCCTTCGCCTGGAATATAAGCCTCAATGCCTCGACCAATAAACCCCTTGTAGAAAGCCTTTCCCCGCAGCTTTCCATCCTCGTCCTCGGGGGCACCCGCTCTGGTATCAGCGTACAGGGCCGGGTCGGTGGCAGAAATGACTATCTCGTGGGCACGCGATCCCTGAGAAATGCCCAGGGCCAATTAATTCTCGACGATTTTGGATTGCCACAGATTGAAATTGACAGCTTCGGAAATACCGACTTCGTCCTCGGGCATGTACAACCTGACTGGATGCTGGGGCTAAACCAGCAAATCAAATACAAGAATTTCTCCCTGAATTTTACCCTGGACGCCCAAATCGGTGGTGCAATCTTCAGCTCTTCCTATGCTTCGGGCTCTTCTTCAGGTACGCTCGACAACTCCATCAAAGGCCGCGACGGCTGGTACAAGAGTGAAAACGAAAGGATTGCCCTCGGCTACACCCCTGCACAGTGGATACCGACAAATGGCTTCCTGGTAGAGGGAGTGGATAAAAAGGGAGAACCAAAGCGCAATTTTATCAACCCTCAGCAATATTGGGCGCGAATGGCCGCCATCAATGAATCCGCAGTTTTTGATGCTTCCTTCGTGCGAATCAACGAAATCTCCATCAATTATAATCTGCCCCTGCGCAAGTCCAAAGCCAATACCGCACGTGCGATTGGCCTTTCCGTTTTTGGCAGCAACCTGGGCTTCCTTTACCGCAAAACGCCAGGCTTCGCGCCACAGTCATCTTTCTCTTCCGGGAAGTCCCAGGGCATAGAGCTCTTTGCCTTCCCAATCGCCAGGAGTGTCGGCGCGAAAATCAATGTCCAATTTTAATCCTGACCGCCATGAAATTTTTCCGTATTTATACTTTCGCGATCATCTGCCTGTTGACCCTTTCCTGCACCGAGAACTTCGAGGAAATTGATTTCCCCGCCACGGCTTCGGTATCTACCGATGCAAATGGGCTTTTTACGGTAGCTACCCAGAGAGGGAGTATGACCTGGTATATGTTCGACCGCGCCCAAAGGCTCACGGCCAACCTCTATATGCAGTACAACACGATTACCGGGGTATTCCCAACGGACTACTACGAGCCATCTTTCGGTATTTTTACGGATATCTGGGACAGGTCTTACGGCGATCAGAATTTTGAGTTTGCCCCCCTTTTCTATGCCCACCATACGATCGAGGTCAGTATCCAAAGGGGAAACCCGCATAAAGAGGGGGTTGCCAGGATATGGAAAGCCTTTCTTTTTCAAAGGATGACAGATATGTATGGGGATATCCCCTACTCTACCGCCTTCACCTCCTCACAGCCTACTTTCGACAAGCAGCAGGACATTTACAAAGATCTCGTGGAAGAGATTAAAAAAGGAAAGCAACTGATCGCGCAGGCGGGCAATTTCCCTTCCTACGGCAACGCCGACCTTATTTATCAGGGCGATCTCAAAAAATGGGAGAAATTCGCAAATACCTTGTTGTTGCGCCTTGCTCTCAGGGTAATCAACGTAGATCCTGCTTTTAGCCGGAACATTATTTCAGCGATTGCCAACGGCCCCTATCTGGAATCCAACTCCGACAATAACAAAATGATCTGGGACGGCTCTGTTTCCAATATATATTTCCGCAATCCGATCCTGGTTACTGAAGTATTCAACAATACCCGCATGTCGGCGACCATGGTGGATTTTCTCAAAAACAACAACGATCCCCGCCTGCCCCTGTATGTGAAGCCGGCAGAGACAGACCGCCAGTACCGCGGCTTGAAAAATGGCCTTAACCCCGATGGGCAGTCGGTTTTTGATGATAATTATTTCAAGCAGTTCAGCCGTGTCGGTCCGGTCTTTATCGAGGAAAACGGGGCAACTTATAACCTTCATTATGCCGAGGCCTGTTTCCTTAAAGCAGAAGCTGCCCACCGCGGGCTCATTCCAGGCAACGCCGCGCAATTCTATAACGAAGGGGTACGCGCAGCAATAGAAATGTACGGGTTTGCCAACAACGCTGCTATCCAGGCTTACCTGGATCAGCCGCAGATCAGGTTTAATGCCGCCAGGGCCATCGAGCAAATCATCACCCAAAAGTGGGTGGCGCTATGTATGAACGGTGTAGAAGCCTGGGCCGAAAAACGCAGGACAGGTTTTCCGGTCCTCCCTGCACCCGAATTTAAAGGCCCGGTGAACAATGGGAAATTCCCCCGCCGCTTAATCTACAGCGAATCGGAAAAGCGTCTGAACCCGGCAAACTCCCAGGCCGCAGTGAGCAGGATGGGCGGCGACGATCAGTCGGTGAGGGTTTGGTGGGATGTCAATTAAGCCCCTGAAATACCTCCATTATCATTCTTCGACCTTTATTTTATCGAACCTTAAAATACTACTTTATGCAATACCGCCAACTTCTGCTCTTGTTTGTCTCGCTCATCCTGGTTGGATGGATGAGCTCCTGTAAAAAAGAACCTCAATTGTCCAGCCAGTCTTCTATCCTCAGTTTTTCCTTTGCCAATCCTCCGGCAACCGGAACCATCACCGGGACAAATATCGCGATCTCCGTGCCTTTTGGCACTGATCTGACGAATATTGTGCCGACGATCGGCATTTCCGAGAAAGCGACGATCTCCCCTGCCAGCGGCCTGGCAAGGAACTTTTCCTCCCCGGTTACCTATATCGTTACCGCCGAAGATGGAGTGACGGAAACGGTCTATACGGTCACTGTTACTGTCCTCGATCCTAAAGAAGTCGTGATCTCCGCTTTTGAGGTGAACGGTGCCGTATCGGTAGCCATTGATCAGGCCACAAAGGCAATTACTATTAATATGCCGGAAGGGGCAAATGTAAAAGCGCTTAGCCCGAAGATTACCACTATCCCGGCAGGTGCAACGATAGCCCCTGCCTCCAATGTAGTGCAGGATTTCACTAACCCCGTGACCTATAAGGTTACGCAGGGAGCAACAACGGCTTCCTACACGGCAACGGTCAAATTTGTAGCTTTTGGCCTGGATTTTAAAAAGACGACTATTCGCTTTGATGCCAGTGTGGCATCCAGTACCCTCGTACCGGAAATGGCGAGTACGGGGGATAACGAACGCGGCTTCTCGATGAACAGCGGGCATGTTTATGTGGCCGATAAAGGCGAAAACCAGGTCTTTTTCTACAAAAACGATGGCTCGAGCAGTTCGGCAGGTACGCTCAAAAAAACAGATGCCGCTGGCGCACAAATCGTAGCAGGTGGGATTTTCGGGATATCTGATGTGATCGCTACTGAAAAAGGCATTATCGCATGTAATATGAACTGGGCAGGCGGCGCATTCCGGGTGTACCGATGGGCAAACAACACCGCACCTGCGGAATTACTCCTCAATTTCCCCGCTAATTTCGACGGAAGTAACCTCCGCCTGGGCGACAATATCAATTTTGCAGGGGATCCCTACGGCAACGGCAAGCTCTACGCCATGGCTTTTCCGGGGAATAACTCCGTGGTCAACAATAATTTCGTGCTGGTTTGGAATGTCGCCAACGGTACGGTCACCAATGCAGCCAACCCGGCTAAAATTGTTTTTAAAGACCTGATCAAAGCCGGGAACTATGGTTATGTAGAACCAGTTTCCGCCGATGGTAAAAACTACCTGCTGGTAAATGGTGCTGAAATGGTGCCGACCCTTTATTCCGAAGATGGTGCCACTAAGTTTACGGCAATCGAAACCGATGCGATCGGTGTCCGCACTCATGGGGGTAAAATCATCGAAATCAACAACGGACGCTATCTGATAATGGCCCTCCCGGGAAGCGAGGGCTCCACTATCCGCAGCGCTGGCCTGGTCGTCTATGATATCACCGGCGGCACATTGGTCGAAGCAATGAACGGCCTCACCGCTGAAGCTGTAAGGACCAGGCTGGTGTTTACCTCCGCCATCGGCCAGCAAGTGAACGGAAATACCGCAGCAGACGTAAGCGTATTCGTCAATACGGCCACAAAAAAGGTCTGGATGATGGCCGGCGCAGCAAATAATGGCTTCCGTGTTGTAGAAGCCCCTGCAACCCAGTGAACTGTTTTTTTTGAAAAACGTATTTATTTTGTTTGAATCTATTTTTGGCACCGGCGGCATTCGCCGCCAGAGAGTATTTTTTTGAAAGAGGCTGTCTCATCAGTATTCTGCCTCCGAAGGTGGCAGAATAAAATTTTTTGAAGCGCCGATTTCACTGGTTTTGCGAAGTAAAATCAATGAAATCGGCGCTTCAAAAATTATTCTTTTGCGGCTGCCGCTTTCAAAAAATTTTACAGCCGGAGGCTTTTTACAAAACCCTCACAACCCAAAGTTTTTGCACAATATTTAATTAAAAAAAATAATATGTTTCCAGGCGCTGTACGCATTACCTGCTTTGCATGGGCGGTATCCCTGATTTTTCTTGCCAGTTGCGGCAAAGACCAGATTGCCGTAGAGAACGACCAAAACCAGATTATCTCCTTCACGTTCAAAGAACTTCCGGTGCCTATCGAAGCAACTGTGGACACAGCGCTCCGGCTGATCAGCGCCAAGGTGCCTGCGCAGCTCGACCTAAGCAAATTAGTACCCACCATTGCCATTTCCCCGAATGCTTCTATCAACCCAAAATCCGGGATCCCCAATGACTTCTCCAAAGAAACTATTTATAAGGTTTTTTCAAAAACCGGACGTATCGCCAATTATTTTGTCCAGCTCACCAAAGTGGACGATATCAATGCAATTTCTTTCTTTAACCTTCCCGATCTCTTTCAGAATGGACAATTATCGGGCAATACCATCTCCTTTCGCCTCCCTTTCGGAACCGATCTCTCGGCGGTGAAAGTAGTCTTCGACAAGCCTAAAGATTCCACTACGCCGTTTAACTCCGGGGATGTGGTAAACCTCAATACTACTAAGCAATTTACGGTAGTTTCTGCTTTTGGGACCCCCAGGACATACAACATAAACATCACCATAGAACCGCAGGAATCCGGTATCCGGGGGGTATGGCTGACGAATGTCGCCAGCGATGTACTCACCAGTAGGAAAAAAATCGCCGATGCTATGCAGTTGCTCAGTGATTTGAATTTCAATACCGTATTCGTCGTCACCTGGAATAAAACAGCGACCCCGTACTATAGCAAAGTGCTCCAGGATGCCATCGAACCGCTGAACGACCCCTCTATCCAAACCCACTTCTACAACGATGGCCGCGACATCCTGAAAGAAGTCATCGAGGAAGCCCACGCTCGCGGGTTAAAAGTAATCGCATGGTTCGAATATGGCTTTGCTGCGCAGTATGGCAATGCAAATGGTGGACGGAACGCCGTCCTGCGTGCCCATCCGGAATGGGAAAGCCGCGATCAAAACGGGAAGATCGCCAATAAAAACGATTTCTATTGGATGAACGCCTTTCACCCCGAAGTACAAAAATTCATGACCGACCTCGTTCTGGAGGTTGTGCGAAACTACGATGTTGACGGTATCCAGGGCGATGACCGCTTACCCGCAGTGAGCTCCTCTTCCGGTTATGATAATTATACCGTAAACCTCTACAAATCCCAGCATAACGGCCAGTCACCACCGGTAGGCGAACAAAACCAGTCCTGGGTCCAGTGGCGGTCCAATATTCTCAACGCCTACGCAGTAGATCTGTATCGCAAGGTCAAAGCCATCAAACCGAATTGCCTGGTGACCTATTCGCCGAGCCCTTATTCCTTCAGTTTTTTCAACTATTGCCAGGACTGGCCTGCGTGGGTCAGCGATAATGTGGTGGAGGCAGTCTCTCCTCAACTCTACCGGCGCGATGATCAGGGGATTTCGGTTTATCAGTCGCTGCTTAACACGAATCTCAATTTTGCCCAAAATAAGACAAAAATCTTCTATCCCGGGTTACTGCTAATGCTTGGAAGCTACCTGCCCTCCGATCAGTTTATCGTGGATATGGTCCGCTCCAACCGCGCCAAAGGGGTCACCGGGGAGGTGTATTTCTTTTATGAAGGGGTACCGAGAAAACAAAAGGTTTTCAAAGCCCTTTATCCGGGTAAAGCCAAATTTCCGCTATGAAGTATCTGATGATTTTGTCCCTGATACTGCCTTTGCTCAGTATTCAGCAACGTAAAGGTACGGACGCCAAAAACAGCGGAAAAATTAATGGCGTTTGGATTGCTGCTCCACAGCACAATACCCTGCTCCATTCCCCGGAAGCGACCCGGAAACAGTTGTCTATCCTGAAATCCCAGGGAGTGAATACCCTGTTCCTCTGTGTTTGGGCTGATAACCAGACGGCATTTAAAAGCAAAGTACTCCTGCAAAACAGCAACTACCGCACCGTCGGGGAAGGATGGATGTTCGACTCCTATGTCCCCGAAGGAAGCCCGCATGACCCTGTTGCTTTCTTAATCCGCCAGGCCCATGCGGAAGGAATGAAAGTTATTTTTTGGTTTGAGTATGGATTTATGGCGCAATGGGGCAAGGAACCCGATCCAGGGAGCCATCCCATTCTTGCAGCAAAACCTCATTGGGCGGGCAAAGGTAATGATGGCAAAACGACTAACTACAACGGGTCTGATTATTACTTCAATGCCTACCACCCGGAGGTACAGCAATTTCTGCTCGATCTGATTGCAGAATCCCTGGAGTTGTATCCCGAAGTGGATGGAATCCAGGGCGATGACAGGCTACCCGCCTCCCCTGCCAACAGCGGTTATGACCCGTTTACCGTAGGGCTTTATCAGAAAAATTTTGGAGGTAGCGCTCCTCCCGCCGACTTCAGGGATCCGGAATGGTTTAAATGGCGCATCGGTCTGCTCAATGATTTTGCAGCCCGTCTGCACCGTCTGGTAAAGGAAAAAAATAAATCCTACCTCATGGCCTTTTCCCCAAACCCGTATCCCTGGTGCCTCGAAAACCTCATGCAGGATTGGCCCTCCTGGGTGCGCAGCGGCTATGTGGACCAGCTCAACGTACAGTGCTACCGCACCAATATGAATAGCTACGTTGCCACCGTTACCAATGCCTTTGAAACTGCTACCGCTGCCGGGTTGGAGAAAAGCCGCTTTGTACCGGGCATCATCCTGGGCATCGCTTCGAAAAGAATGGTCAACAATGAAACCCTGGACAGTATCCTCTATTTCAATGCGTTACAGGGATATGGCGGGCAAAGTCTCTTTTACGTCAAATGGCTTACGGAAGATTCTACCCTGGGTAAGACGGTGCGGAAAAGGCAGCGCTGAAGGTATAAATCGGCACTTATGTAGATTTGGGAAAGTCAAATCTACATAAGTGCTGATTTGAACAAACCGTACAAGATCAAAATTTTATGGGCTGTCCAGAAAGTTCTTATGTGGTTGTGTGAAAAGTATTCCGCCGCCTACGGCGGCGAAAGAAAGTTTTGAGCGCACACTGTTTTCAATGGTTTGGCTTCGCAAAATCAGTGAAAACAGTGTGCGCTCAAAATATTGTTTTTCGGCGTTAGCCGAAAAATGAAGGCCTCCGGCCTTTTTACATAACCTCATACTTTTCGCACAGCCCCATTTTTCATTCTTTCACAAACCTGCTTGTCCACGCCCCGCCATTATCAAAAAATACTTTTGCGAAATACATCCCTTTAGGGGTACCATCAAGGGGAACCCGCAATATTTTGCCCTGCCCGGCAATCGTTTGCAAAAGCTGCCCGGCAAGATTAAAAATTTGAATCCTGGAGATGTTTGCTGCTCCCTCTACATGCAGGATATCCCGAACCGGGTTGGGGAAAATTTTAAGCGGGGGAATATCATACTGCCTGTCCCATGCACTTGTTGTAGTACATTCCAGATTGTTGATATACCTCCATATTTCATTGTTCATCAGGTAGGGTACGGGCAGGTCGCTGGGCGCATTGCCCATCCTGACCACCACCAGTTGCTGACTGGGGACGACATTCAGGAACTGGCCATCTCTTCCCATGGCCACAAACATATCCGGAGGGGCGTTCGGGTTTAGAAAACCATTGAAAACGAATTGGGGGCCGGGGAGCATGTGGCTTGGTTTTCCGTTCAGCCACCACAGATAGCCATAAGACTGGTTCAGATTTTGGGACGTATTGACCATTTGGCGGTAATAAGCGGTATCGGTCAGGATTGGGTTGCCGTTCCAGTTTCCTTTATTCAGTATGAGCAGCCCAAATCGCGCCATACTCCTCGCGGTGCTGAAAAAGACATTGTTATACCCGACAGGAAGAAAGCTTCCGGTCATACCCGTCGGGTTTTTTAACTTTTGAGTGGTGTACGTATTCAGGGGTATCCCGGTAGCTTTTTCGATTACCTGGTCGAGCAGTGTATAGGGCCCGTTGTGGTAGGCCCAGCGGGTACCTGGTTCTGCCTTAAACTTCAGACAAGTATCCAGGGTACAGAATGGATCAAGTACCCCATCATCCAGTCCTGAGGTCATGGTCAGCTGGTGGCGGACGGTGATTTTGTCCTCTTGTGCAGGCGTACAGCTGGTCCAGCCGCGGCCGAGGTATTTGGTGGCGGGGTCCTGAATGGAGAGCTTTTTTTCCTGCTGGGCCATCCCGACCATAAAAGCCGTGACTGTTTTGCCCGCCGAGGCCCATTGCCAGGGGGAGCTTTGGGTATGCGTCCCGAAATACTTTTCAAGGACGATTTTCCCGCCCCTGAGCACGATAAACGCTTTAGTGTTATTGGCCTCCAGGAAGGCATACAGGCTGTCTATTTGCTTCTGGCACCAATTCAGGGAATATGGGGAAAGAGTATCCCAGGCATTCCCCGATAATGGCGGGAAATACAAAGGCTGGGCCCTGGCCTGGAGGAGGGCAACCATCAAAATCAGGATGGCATAAATTTTTTTCATCGGAAAGGAATTTTGTTTCATATCGTCAAAAGAATTGGGGGATTTCGAGCGCGTTGAATACAGACCTGCCCCAAATGCTGCGTTCGGGCTGCATACCTTCTTACGAAACACCCTTTTGACGTTAGACCCAAAATATGGACATTAGTTTAATCCAGCCTTCAGGCAACATACAGTACCAGCCCTTTCAGATAACTTCCCTCCGGATGGAACAAGCTGACCGGATGGTCGGCGCCCTGCGTCAGTTCGTGTAATACCCGCACCTGACGGTTAGCCTCGAGGGCGGCAGCTACAATGGAATCGTGAAACAACTGCCGGTCAACCACCTGCGAGCAGGAAAATGTAAACATGACGCCTCCCGGGGCCAGTCTTTTCAGGGCAAGCGCATTGAGCCGGATGTATCCCTGTACTGCGTTGTGGCGCTTATCCAGGCTTTTAGCAAAAGCGGGAGGGTCCACCACCATCAGATCATAAGTTTTACCCGTCTGGCGCAAGTAAGCCAGAACATCGGAAGTGATTGCAGTATGCGTACCCGGAGCAAACCCATTGAGCTTGACATTTTCGCCAACCATCGCGACCGCACGTGCGGAAACGTCCACAGAATCCACGTGGACCGCGCCTGCTGCAAGGGCGTACACGGAAAAGCCCCCCGAATAGCTAAAAGCGTTCAGTACGTTCTTCCCCTCGGCATACTGGGAAAGGAGCGCACGGTTGTCGCGCTGGTCGAGAAAAAATCCGGTTTTTTGGCCACTCTCCCAGTCCACCATAAATTTCAAGCCATTTTCGACCACTACCCCAGGGGCGGTATTCCCGTATAAATAGCCATTTTTGCATCCGGCGGCATACTTAGCCGGCAGGGTTTCCTGGCTCTTGTCGTAAATGGCCTGCAATTGCTCTCCATAAACCGCACGCAACGCTGCAACAATCCGCTCGCGGTCGCGGTGCATGCCGATCGAATGGCACTGGACAACGGCTGCCAGACCATATATATCAATCACCAGACCCGGTAGGCCGTCGCCTTCTCCATGCACCAGGCGATAGCAGCGGTTTGGCGTTCCGTCCTCTAACCCGGCCATTTTGCGCACCGCAAACGCATCCCGCAGCTTGCTGTCCCAGAGTTCCTGCCCCAAAGGTCCTTTGGAAAAGGTCAGCAGGCGCACACTGATACTGCCGTACTGAAAATGCCCCATCCCGAGAAATCGTCCGTCATGTGCCTGTACCTCCACCCAGTCACCATCTTCCAACCCTTGCGGCTGCCGTTCGATGGCCCCGGAAAATATCCATGGATGGAAACGCAGTACCGCGGCTTCTTTTTTATTTTTTAATCGAATGGTCTTCAATTTTTTTGGTATTTATACTATTTTAAATAAAAATTGAGTCGTTTGGCAGCTTGCACCGTCAAAGTGACTTATGCTAAGCAGATTCTTTCAGTTTTTCCCTGGAATCCCTTATTTTGACCGCCCAAAAGTAGGACTAAAAATCATTGGATTTATGCAAAAATCACTTTTGTGGAAAGCATCGGTTTACGCGTGTTTTCACCTTGCCTTATTCAGCCCTGTAACGGGTATTTCGCAGGCGGCCGTATGGTCTGAGCCCCTCTTCCCCCGTCCCTGGGAACCCGTAACCGTTTATTTCGATGCGCGATTTGGAAACGGGGGGTTAAAAGATTGCAACTGTACCGTATATATACATACCGGGGTGATTACGAATTTAAGTACGCAACCCAGCGATTGGAAATATGTATTCACTCAATGGGGGGTAGCCAATACCGGCTGGGCCATGACGCCCGTCGAAGGACGTACAAATCTTTATAAAGTCGAGATCAAGCCGGATATCCGAACGTATTACCGCGTACCCACCAGCGAAGAAATCCGGAAAATGGCTTTTGTGTTCAGAAATGCCAATGGTTCGAGAGAGGGAAAAGATAACGGCAACAAAGACTTCTTCCTCGATGTCTTTTCACAAACAGGCCTGGTCACTTCCATGGTCAACCCTACGGAAGGCAGCAATCTCGTCCTGGGCCTGGGCAATACCATCTCATTCCTGGGGAGGTCCTCGGATACGGCTACGCTCACCTTGCTCGACAATGGTGCCGTCCTTCGGCAGCTCAGGGGCGTCCAACTGGATTATACGATTGGCGTGGTAGCTTCCGGCAACCATAAGGTAGAATTCATTGCAGAAACAGCCACAGAGCGCCAGGTCAAAAGCTTCAGCTATGTCGTAGCGGTAAATAAAGCCCCTGTAGATCCCCCGCCGGGCACAATACCGGGTTTTACCCGTCTGAGCCCCAATACCGCGCGTTTTGCTATCTTTGCCCCCAATAAGCAGGCCGTTTTCCTCACTGGCAACTTCAACGACTGGGGCATCAGCGATACTTTTCTGATGAACCGCAGTACCGATGGCAACCTGCATTGGCTGGAGGTGAACGGCCTTGCCGACGGGCAATCCCTTTTTTACCAATACATCATCGAAGGCGGACGGCGCATCGGCGATCCCTACAGCGAACTGGTCCTCGACCCTTCCAATGACAGATGGATCACTCCACAGACCTTTCCCGATCTGCCAGCCTACCCCGTCGGAAAAGCCAGCGGGATGGTGACCTGGGTTCGACCAAAAACAGCATACCCCTGGAAGGTACCCAATTTCCAAAAACCGGAAAAATCACGGCTCCAGATTTATGAGCTGCTCGTCAGAGATTTCATCGGAAGGCATGATTACCAAACCCTTACCGATACCCTCGAATACCTCCGGCGACTGGGGGTCAATGCGATCGAACTGATGCCGGTCAATGAATTTGAAGGCAATGAATCCTGGGGCTACAACCCTTCCTACCACATGGCCCTCGATAAATATTATGGCCCACCGGAGAAGCTAAAAGCATTTATTGACGCCTGTCACCAGCGCGGCATTGCCGTCATCCTCGATGTGGTCTTCAATCATGCTTTCGATCAAAGCCCGCTGTGTCAACTGTACTGGGACGAAGACAACCGCCGCCCCGCTATCAACAACCCCTGGCTCAACCCAACGCCGCGCCATGACTTCAACGTAGGGCATGACTTTAACCACGAAAGCCAGGCCACGCGGGCATTCGTAAAAAGAGTCCTGCGTTACTGGCTGGAGGAATTCAAATTTGACGGCTACCGCTTCGACCTCTCCAAAGGCCTGACCCAAACCTTCACGCTCGGCAATCCGAACGCCATGGCACAACGCGACCCCTCCCGCATCGCGATCCTGAAAGATTATGCCGACCACGTATGGGCTTTTGATCCAAATGCTTATGTCATTATGGAACATTTTGCCAACAACGATGAAGAAACCGAACTGGTCAATATGGGGATGATGGTCTGGGGTAACCTCAACCATGAATTCCTGGAAGCTGCTATGGGCTATTCGAACAACCTCTCTGCCCTGGACCACCGCAACCGGGGCTGGTCCTCTCCAGGTGCCATTATGTATGCCGAAAGCCACGACGAAGAGCGCATGATGTACAAGAATCTACAGTTTGGAAACCAATCGCCCGATGGCATTTACCGGGTCAGGGATTTGGTGACCGGTCTTGCGCGCAGTGAGCTCGCCACGGTCTTCCTCTATGGCGTACCCGGCCCCAGAATGCTCTGGCAATTCGGCGAACTGGGCTACGATTTCTCCATAAACACCTGTCCCGACCTCACTATTACACCCGGCTGCCGCACTGCAAACAAGCCAATCCGTTGGGATTACCGCCAGGTACCCGCACGGCAGCGCCTTTACGATGTCACGCGCGCTATGCTGGAACTGCGCAACAAATACCCCGTTTTTCATACCCAAACTTTTCAGACCAGCCTTTCCAATGCAACACAGAAAACGGTCGTCCTCCGCCATCCGGAATTCGATGCCGGTATCGCCGGCAATTTCGGAGTGACCTCCACGACCATTTCCGTCAATTTCGGTGGCAGCGGCTTTGTCTATGAATATTTCAGCGGCGACAGCGTCCTGCTCGTATCTGGCAGCGCCAGCCTCTCCTACCTCCCCGGTCAATACCGGCTTTTTACGACCAAAAGACTTCCCCGCCCGGTATTTGGCAGCCTGGTGACCGGAAACCGCAAGCTGGAGGAGACTGAATATCCGATGACCCTCTTCCCAAATCCTGCCGAGGGATGGCTTTTTATTCAATATTCGCTTCCGCGCAGCGGGCAATACCGTTGTACCATATTCGACCTTACCGGAAGGCAGGTGAAAAATGTATTCAGTGGCCTGCTAAATTCCGGTAATCATAGTATGGAACTGGAGACCTCTGGCCTGCCCCCGGGGGCATACTTTTTCCGTCTGCAGGGAGAAGACGGATATACGGTAAAACGCTTTATTGTCGGGCGATGAAAAAGCACTGTAAACAAATTAAATAAATCACCATGCGTTTACCGTTACTCCGGAATATCGCAGGAGCCGGAAGTGCCTTTTTCTCCCTTGCGCTCCCTGTGCTCACAGCATTTATCCCCGCTGAACGATATTCCGGGAGCCCGCCCAATATCATTCTGATTATCGCCGATGATCTGGGCTATGGGGACCTCGGCTGTTATGGCCAGACTTTTATTGAAACGCCTAACATAGATGCACTGGCGAAAGACGGTATGCGGTTCACCCAGTTTTACGCTGGTTCAGCAGTTTGCGCTCCGGCCCGATGCGTCCTGCTCACGGGCAAACACAGCGGTAAAGCCTATATCCGGGGCAACGACGAATGGGCGGAGCGCGGCGAGGTATGGGACTATGCAAAAGCTGCCGCCGATCCTGAATTAGAGGGGCAGCGACCGCTTCCTGCAGGTACCCTTACCCTGGGTAAAGTTTTACAACAAGCGGGATATTCTACTGCCTGCGTGGGAAAATGGGGACTTGGGGCGCCGCTCTCCGAGGGAAGGCCCAACCTGCAGGGTTTTGACTTTTTTTATGGCTACAACTGCCAACGGCAGGCACATAATTTATACCCGCCGTTTCAATGGAGAAACGAGGAAAAAATCCCCCTGCGCAATGCGGTTGTTCCCCCCAATACCAGGCTGCCGGAAGGACTTGACCCGTCGAAGTCCGAAAGTTATGCCCTGTTCTCCGGGCAGGATTATGCCCCTGATCTGCAACTTGACGAAGCACTGGGATTTTTAGACCGCAATGCCGGCAAGCAGGCATTTTTTCTCCTCTATGCCTCTCCCCTACCGCACGTCTCCCTTCAGGCCACGAAAAAGTGGGTTGGTTACTATCAAAAAAAGCTGGGGCCGGAGTCCCCTTATCTCGGTGAGAAAGGCTACCTCCCCAATTTCTCCCCTATGGCCACTTATGCCGCTATGATCAGCATCCTCGACGAACAGGTTGGGGCAATCCGGAATAAAATCAAATCCCTGGGGCTCGCGCAAAATACCCTGATTGTGTTTACCAGTGATAATGGCCCCTCCTTTGCAGGAGGTGTAGATCCGGAAAAATTCAATAGTGCGGGTCCTTTTCCTGGTGAATACGGCCGCTCCAAAGGATTCCTGTACGAAGGTGGCATCCGCGTTCCGATGATCACATGCTGGCCCGGCAAAATCAAGCCACAACGCAGGAGCGTTCACCTGGCGGGATTTCAGGACTTTTTTCCTACGCTCTGTGCAGCGGCGCGGATAGCCCCACCAGCAGATATTGACGGGATCAGCTTCCTGCCAACGCTGAAAGGAAAACGGCAAAGGGTTGTCCATCCTCACCTCTACTGGGAAATCCCGGAATACGGCGGGCAACAAGCCCTGCGCAAGGGTCCCTGGAAGGCCGTTCGCACCAATCTGCAACAAGGCCCTTCCATGGTGAAACTATACAATCTCGAAACGGACCCCCGTGAGCAAAATGATTTATCGGAGCAACAACCGGAAATTGCAGCAGAGATGCTTCGGTTGATGATGCAGGAGCACCAACCTTCCCAAAATCCGAAGTTTAGCATCAGGGGGCTGCAATAGGAGTTGTGGATATAGGTACTTTTGTCACCAGAGGTAGCCCACGCTGCCAAATCATATTTTGCGAGAACCCTGTTTTTATTGATTTTCAAAGAAAAATAATAAAAAAAGTGTTCATTCAAAACGTTGTTTCGCCGGTGAAGGCAGTGAGAGACTTTTTTCACAACCTCTGTACACTGGATTATAAAACAAAAATATCGCTATCAACAAATGAAAAACATTTTCTACTGCTTAATCTTGATTGCATTCAGCCGCCCTTTGACGGCACAGCAAAACCTGACAGAGTACGTCAATCCACTGGTCGGTACGGATTCTGAATTCAAATTGTCCAATGGGAATACCTATCCTGCCATTGCGTTGCCCTGGGGTATGCATTTCTGGACGCCCCAAACCGGGAAGATGGGCGATGGCTGGGGATATACGTATGATGCTTACAAAATAAGAGGGTTCAAACAGACTCATCAGCCATCTCCATGGATCAATGATTACGGGGCGTTTTCGCTGATGCCGCTTACCGGAAAGCTTAAAATACAGGAAGAAGACCGGGCCTCCTGGTTTTCGCATAAGCGGGAGACCGCCAGGCCACATTACTACCGGGTTTACCTGTCCGACTATGATGTCTGGGTAGAAATTACCCCTACAGCGCGCGCTGCGCAGTTCCGGTTTACCTTTCCTGCAACAGATTCGGCATATATCCTGCTGGATGCTTTTTTTAAGGGTTCTGCGGTGCAGATTGACCCGGAGCAGCGCAAGGTGACCGGTTACAGCCAAAACAACAGCAGTGGTGTACCAGACAACTTTCGCAATTACTTCGTCGCCTATTTTGATAAGCCGTTTACCGCCGCCCACACCTGGCGGGACACCATATTGAAGCGGAATTCCAAGGAAAGCAAGGGGGAGCATACCGGGGCCGTGCTGCAATTTGCCACCCGAAAAGGGGAGCAGATCCATGTGCGGGTGGCGTCGTCTTTTATCAGCCCCGAGCAGGCAGAATTGAACCTGCAGCGCGAACTGGGTACAGATGGGTTTGAAACGACCAGGAGCAAAGCGCAAATGGCCTGGAACAAGGAGCTTAACCGCATTCAGGTAGAGGGGGGAAGCGAGGATCAAAAGAAAGTATTTTACACCGCCTTGTACCGGCTACTACTTTTCCCCCGTCAATTTCACGAATTCGATGCCCGCGGGGAAATGGTGCATTACAGCCCGTACAACGGAGCAGTCCTGCCGGGCCCGATGTTTACCGATAACGGATTTTGGGATACGTTCAGGGCGGTATTTCCTTTTTTCAACCTCATGTACCGGGACTTAAACAGCAAGATTATGCAGGGGTTGGTCAACACATACAACGAAAGTGGCTGGCTGCCCGAATGGGCCAGCCCAGGGCACCGCGATTGTATGATTGGCTCCAACTCTGCTTCGATTATTGCAGATGCCTATCTGAAAGGTGTCCGGGGCTTCGACATCGGTACCCTGTATGAGGCTATTTTGAAAAATACCGAGCAGGAAGGCCCGCTCAGTTCGGTTGGCCGTTATGGTGTGGAATACTATAACCGCCTGGGGTATATCCCCTACAATGTAAAGATCCGCGAGAATACTGCGCGCACCCTGGAATACAGCTATGCAGACTTTTGCATCCGGGAGCTGGCGAAGGTGCTGGGCCGACCGGCCGAAGAGATCGAGCGGTTTAACCAGCGGGCAAACAACTATCGCAACGTCTTTGACCCCACAACGAATTTCATGCGCGGGCGCAATGAGGACGGTACCTGGCAAACCCCCTTCCGTCCGGACAAATGGGGCGACGCGTTTACCGAAGGCTCGGCGTGGCATTACACCTGGTCGGTATTTCACGACCCTGCCGGATTGATCCAACTTATGGGTGGCGACAAAGCCTTTACCCAGAAACTCGATGAGGTATTTTCTTCCCCGCCGACCTTTGACGATTCTTACTACGGCTTCCCGATTCATGAAATCACGGAAATGGCGATTGCCGGCATGGGGCAGTATGCGCACGGCAACCAGCCGATCCAGCACGCGGTTTATCTTTACAACTATGCTGGTGTACCCTGGAAAGCGCAGGCACGCGTCCGGGAGATTATGGACCTTATGTACACCCCAAATCCGGACGGGCTTTGCGGCGACGAAGACAACGGGCAGACTTCTGCATGGTATGTTTTCTCCGCAATGGGTTTTTACCCTGTTTGCCCGGGGGCGGGCGAATACGCTATGGGCTCGCCCATTTTCAACAAAATCACCCTACACCTCGAAAGCGGGAAGACTTTTGTTATTGAAGCTCCCGATAACGGGCCTTCCCAGGTATATATTCAGGGAGCTACCCTCAACGGGAAGCCCTGGGCAAAGAGTTTACTGCGCTTCGACGATATTCAGCGGGGAGGCAGGCTACAACTGAAAATGCACGCCGCCCC
>Ga0068872_10001170_pt1 | contig 21121 bp, 15 predicted proteins | sample NOAtaG_7_FD_66441 | JGI IMG/M metagenome (GOLD analysis project Ga0068872, IMG submission 66441) | Freshwater lake microbial communities from Lake Erie, under a cyanobacterial bloom - NOAA_Erie_Diel1S_2200h metaG | ecosystem: Environmental > Aquatic > Freshwater > Lake | place: USA: Ohio, Lake...
CTGAGGAACAATCCAAATACCCTGAGAACCGGCCTGCAGCAATGCATTCATGGTATAACGCAACCCACATGCAAATGCATCATCTCCTGCAAGAGCCTGCACTGCCTGATTCCGTGTTATGCGAACTGTATCTGTACGCTGTGTACAACCCTGTAGATTGGAATACAATACAAACGAGCCTGTGCCCGCAGGAATATTGTTAACCCTGATACGGCCATTTCCAATAACTGTGATGTTTCCGCCTGAAAGACTGCTCCAGGAAAGCACTCCTGCATTGCTGGTTCCCTGAAGTGTAAGGGTATCACTGCATATGATTTTATCGCTGCCTGCAAAAGGTTGTAAGGAAGGATATACCAGCATACGCAAAGTATCTCTGGAAGGAATACAAATCCCGCTGCTGATAACATATTCCAGCTGATACAAACCGGGTAATGAAAAGCTTGCTTGATTACCACTGACAAGGACTCCGTTTGTGATGGCAGACCATGAACCTGTTCCCGAAAGCGGAACATTTCCAAGAAGGGTGATTTGTGTGCTGCAAATGGTGTCACGCTCTCCTGCTACTGCAACAGTTGGAGGCAGAGAAGCCTGCACCACAACCGTATCGCTAACAGGTTGACAACCGGCAAGTAAAACCTGCCACACAAAGCGATTCGTTCCCTCGCTTAAATTATTTGCCGTAATCGATGCACCTGATCCTGACAAGGCACTTCCACCTTGCAAAACTGACCATGCACCTACAGCACCCGAAACAGGCTGGGCCTGAAGATTGAGTACACTGCCGCAAATGGCTGTATCAGGAGACGCAATGGCAAGAGGCTGTGCAAGCACCTGAATCAAAACTGAATCTGTTAGTGATGGACATATGCCCGGTGAGGTAGTCCAGTAGAAGGTATGATTCCCGAGTAACAAGGAAGTAACCATGGCATCATGTTGTGCGGGAGAAGCAATGAGCGCTGTAACTGAATTGCTGCTCCAGGAAGCATTGATTGAATTACCACCAAGTTGAATTGTATCACTACATACTGTTCGATTGCTGCCTGCCTCGGGAATCTGAGGGAAAACCACACTTAGATTTACTGTATCAGAGGTAGAGGGACAGCCGGGTAAACTCACTGTCCAAAGCAATGAGACATTGCCTTGCGAGAGGTTGCTGACAAGTGCATTAGGGCTGTTGCCATTGAGGAGATCTCCGCTGCCACTGAGCAGACTCCAATTGCCGTTTGCAGAACCAGTTACGGAAGCCTGAAGAGTGTAGCTGTTTCCACAAACGCTTGCGTTGTTGCCGGCATTGGCAGGAGGTGGAGAGGAAATGCGTGTGATAACAACTGTATCATATGTACTGAGGCAATTGTTCTGTGAAATGGTAAGCAAAAAAAGATTAGGACCGGGAGACAATCCATTCACCTGGGTAACAACAGATGTAGCATCAACAAATGTACCTGATCCTGATAGCACAGACCATTGGGGATTTCCGCTTGAAGTAGCTTGCGCGTTCAATGTAACAGAACCGGCACATACACTAAGGTCTGCTCCAGCAACAGCAGGAGAAGGAGGAATGATGGAGATAATTTGCACTGTGTCTCTCGAAACAGGGCAGGCGTTTCCGGGATTTAAAGTGTATTCAAAAAGATTGACACCGACTGACAAATTATTGGCACTTGTGGAAATTGTATTGGGGGAGGACAAAACGGCATTGCTTCCCGAGAGCACATTCCACTGACTGATCATGCCTGCCGGATTATTTCCGCTGAGTGAAACAGAAAATCCACAAACGGTTTGATCGCTGCCGGCAAGAGCAGCAACTGCCGTATCCAATCTGGTGATGTTCACTGTATCTGAACCCAGCACACAACCATTGCCGCTTACTGTCCACACAAAACGATTGATTCCCATGCCAAGGGAAGATGCATTGGCAAGTGGATTTGTATTGTCTGAAAAATTTCCGTTGCCTTGAAAAACTGTCCATGCTCCGCTGCTTGCCGGAGGCAATGTGGCATTCAGGGATACCTGAGAGGTACAGGTTTGTTGGTCACTTCCTGCAATATTGCTGAGATTGGCGCCGATGAGTGTGGCCGTTAATTTGAGTCGAAAATGAAAGGGACAGGGCTGCACATAATAGTCGGTGGTATTGTTGATGGGAGGAGTAGTAAAGCTGTTGCCTGTTCCCAAAAAGTTTCCACCTATGGCAGCATCATACCAATCATAAGAGTAAGTACTACCAACAGGGCCTGTCACTGTGAGCACTGCATTTTGTCCGGAACAAACAGTATCATTTTGCAAAACAAACTGAACAGCTTGAAACTGATTGACTGTACCAACACCTCCTTTGCATGCCCCATTGGGAGGAAACTCACTAAGTCCGGTGGAATTTGTTGTACCATTATTTCCTCCGTTTACATTTACTGAAGCGAGGACAAGAGGCAGTTTTACATATCCGCCACTACCACCTCCACCCGGCCCATGAGCTTGTATTTTAAAGCTGGGAGAAAGTGGCGTATTCTGAAGGTTTTGGTTTCCTCCGTTTCCTCCGATTGCCTGAAGGCTAATCCCGCTGATATTGGTGGTTCCATCAAGGAAAATGGTACCACCTGCTCCTCCTCCACCTGCACCGTCATCTCCGGTATTTGAAAAAGTCTGTGTCCATTCTGCATTGGTTCCGTTTTCACCATTTGCCAAAATACTTCCTGAACCGGAAATACTTCCACTGCAATAAATGTTTACGATGCCTCCTCCGTTACCACCTTTTCCGGACATGTCACCTGTGGGTGTATTGTCTCGCTGTCCGGCTCCGCCGCCACCACCAAAAAAGATGCGGCCGTTTGCATAATCCAATGGTCTGCCACCGAATCCTCCTTGTCGGCGACGGAAATCACCCGACCATGCGGAAGCTCCGGGTGCTGTGGTAAGTGCATTTTGATTGGATGTAGAAGCTGATAGTCCACCAACACCTCCTCCGGATGATGTGATGCCCGACAATCCGGGTGATAATAAGTTCCATGCAGGTAACCAGGATGAGTTGCTCACATCCGGCACACCATATGCGTTGTAATTGTTCGGGTTTCCTCCGTTTCCTCCTCCTCCTCCTCCGGCATTTTGGGAAGTTCCTCCGCCACCTGCATTGGCGGCAGCACCTTTGCCATACATCCCCCCAACATAATTCAAGTCCGTTTCAAATCCTGCAATACCCTCTCCTCTTCTGGCTCCCATGCTGGCATCTGTTGTAGCAACTTCACCGGAACCATTAAATGAAGAATTGGTTACAGCCATTCCTCCGCGAAATCCTCGCCTGCTTGCATCAATGGTTCCGTTGATTACACAGTTTCCGGAAACCTCGATGGCAATTACGCCTCCAAGCCCACTCCAGGTTGCGCAGGTAATGCTTGCACCACTGTTCACCGTTAGATTAAGAAATCTGGGGATGCGAATGACAAAACTTTTACCGGAGGTAGTATAGCTTTTTTGAAGAGGACAGTTCAGGTTAATGGTATTGCCAAGTACGCTGCTTACGGTTTGCCATTCATAATTGCCGGCCCCGTTATAAGCCACAATACTTCCCCATAATGAATCCTTGGGCAGGCCATATGTATTGCCGCCTGAAGGGTAAAAACTACCACTCACCGTAGCTCCTGCAGGCTGGAAAATCATGATTAAATCTCCTGCAGACAGCGGTACAGAAAAAATGCCATTGGAGATAAGGCCGGACTGTACAACCTGAATACTGCTGCTTCCTGCATTGGCATTCGCACTTAATGCAGTAACTGTATTTACCTGGGTAGACGGAGAAGTGATGATTCTATTACCGTCTTTCCCGGGTTGGGCAAATAATACGACGGAAAAAACAGAAAAAACAATGAAAAAAAAACGATTCATGGTATCAAATATTTCCCGCGAAATACTTTTTTATTGTTCTGCATCCTCAGCAGATATAGGCCCCCTGGCATTTCGGAAGGAATGGTAAATTCATCGGTAACCCGGGTTTGGAAAATCAGCTTGCCTTGCAGATTAAAAAATTCAAGGATAGCGCCATACCAATCGGGCGAGAACTGAAAACGATTTTGTAGGATTGTGATTCCATCCCCATCATGATTGAAAACACTGCTGGGCTGGCCATATTGAATCGTCAATGTATCTGTTTGCGGAGGAAAGAAACCGGGTGAACAGGGAACCGAACCTGAACCCATGGAGAGATTGAACTGAAAGAGATATTGCCCCGGTGCAGGAAGAGAAAAAGTAAAAGTGTCGGTTGTGTAACAAATGGCGGTAAGTAACCCAAGACAATGCGTGGCATTTGCAGTAATGGCATTTCCGTTGATGCTGAGGGTAAGGGGATTATGCAGACATTCTGAGGAAGGAAATGCCAAATCTACAAGTACGCTTACCGGCTGAGGGTAGACTGAAGGCAGCTGTTGCATGCCTGTGATGTAAAACTGTGCATTGGAATTCAGGGAATAAAACATTCCGAGAAACAGTCCTGCAGTAAAAAGACTTGCTCTCATGATTGGCTTGACTTGACAAATCTATGAAAAGCAAAGCCAAAAGTCAATAATCGATTACCTGCTCCTCGATATGTTCGGGCAATGGCCGTGGTTCATACTGTTGATTTCGGAGTACGGGTGTAAAACCTGCCTGTTTAATGGCTTCCTGAATCGTTTTGTAAGTGAAGCGATGAGGAGCCCCTGCGGCAGAAACCACATTCTCTTCAATCATGATGCTACCAAAATCATTGGCACCGGAATGTAGGCAGACCTGTGCTATTTCCTTGCCTACTGTAAGCCATGATGCTTGTATATTATTGATGTTGGGCAGCATGATGCGGCTCATGGCAATCATCCGGATGTATTCGTCTCCGCTCACCCTGTTGCGTATCCCTTTGTGTCTTCTGAGCAAGGTTCCATCATCCTGAAAGGGCCAGGGAATAAAGGCAATAAAGCCTTTTGCACCGTCGGGCTTTTCGCTTTGTACCTGCCTGATGAGTGTTAGGTGCTCGAATCGTTCTTCAATGGTTTCGATATGACCGAACATCATCGTAGCGGAGGTAGTGAGATTGAGTTTGTGTGCAGCACGCATTACATCGAGCCACTCTCCTCCTCCACATTTTCCTTTGGAAATAAGCCGGCGCACACGGTCATTTAAAATTTCGGCACCTGCACCGGGCAGCGAATCCATTCCAGCCTCGATGAGTGCTTTAAGAACTTCTGTGTGGGTTACTTTTTCAAGTTTGGAGATATGTGCAATTTCAGGAGGTCCAAGGGCATGAAGCTTGATGTTTGGATAATTTTTTTTGATTTCCCTGAAAATATTGGTGTAGAAAGAAAGTCCAAGATCAGGATGATGTCCTCCTTGCAGCAGGAGCTGCTCACCACCATATCGGATTGTCTCGTCAATTTTTTTTCGATAGGTATTGATATCAGTTATATAAGCTTCAGAATGACCGGGAATGCGATAGAAATTGCAGAACTTACAATTGGCAATACAGACATTAGTGGTATTGAGGTTGCGGTCTATGATCCAGGTAACCTGCTCGGGATTGGCTTTTTGGAGGCGCAAGATGTGGGCTGTTTGCGCCAATGCTGCCAAGGGGGCATGTTTAAAAAGATAAATGCCTTCATCCGCACTGAGGAATTCTCCGTTCAGTGATTTTGTCAGCGCGGCCTTTATTTTCATCGAATCTTTTGACATTGAAAAACAAAGTTATTTATATTCACGCTCCCTACAACAAATCCAATTGTCTATTGTTCAGTTATAATCCAAGCTGATAAACCCTATTTACTCCTTTGGTATGAAAAAAACCACTAAACAAAAAAATATAAACAAAAGTTTAACTATGCTTCATGTTCATCTGTGTGATCAGAGACATGTCCCATCAATCGCGATAGACGCATTGGCATATTTTCAATCTGAGGTAAAAAAAGAGAATAACTTCATTTCAATTTCTCTATATCCTGAGCATCACTTATATGTTTTAATAAAAGATGAGGAAGACGCTGAATCATGGCGTCGCATGGGAAGCCGCGTATGGTCATGGATGCAATCTTTTCACTCACATGAAGCAACTTTACATCTTCATGGTATCAAAAAAGAGATAGGAATGGCATTGAATGAAGGCATTCATTTGTCCTCTTACAAATTTGATAAATACAAAAAGGAAGAATCCTCTAAGAACAAACATGCGATAATTTCTTTTTCCGGAATTGACTTTTCGCTGGCAGAGAAAAATACACTTGTTTCCAAAATAAACTCGGTTTTTATCTGTCGTGATCTGGTCAATGAACCTTTTGATGCATTGCATTCCGTAGCCCTCGGAAAAGCATTTGAACAACTCGGGAAAAAGCATGGTTTCAAAGTTGAAGTATTCAACAAAGCGCGTATAGAAGCCTTGAAAATGGCAGGATTGCTGGCGGTAAACAGAGGAAGTAAATATGCACCCACTTTTTCTGTCATGCATTATTGTCATCCTTCGGCAAAAAAGATGAAACCTGTTGTGCTTGTAGGTAAAGGAGTTGTTTATGATACGGGAGGATACAACATCAAGGTTGGCACCGGCATGGAAAACATGAAATGTGACATGGCTGGAGCTGCTGCTGTGGGCAGCACCCTTGCACTTGCCTCTTCACAAAAATGGCCAATAAACCTTATTGGGCTGGTTCCCTCCACAGACAATTTCATCAACTCTTCTGCCTATGTTGCCGGAAACATTATTCGTTATAGCAACGGGGTTACCGCGGAGGTACAAAATACAGATGCGGAAGGCAGACTGATTCTTGCGGATGCCCTAATCTATGCAGCAAAATACAAACCGCAGCTTGTTATTGATTTTGCCACACTTACCGGTGCTGCTGCCGCTGCCATCGGAAAATACGGAGCTGTTGGCATGTGCAACAAATCTGCACATACACAGATGAATCATTTGTTGAAATGTGGTGAATCTTCAGGAGATAGAATTGCGCAATTCCCTTTCTGGGATGATTACGCAGAATTAATCAAATCAGATATAGCCGAGATACGAAATATCGGAGGTCCATATGCAGGTGCTATCACGGCCGGAAAATTTCTTGAACGGTTTGTGGACTACCCATGGATTCATCTGGACATTGCAGGTCCATCTTTTTTGGATGCCGATTGGAATTACCGGAAAAAGGGAGGCACGGGTTACGGAGTGATGCTCATGCATGATTTTCTCCGCGAATTCAGTTCAGCGAAATGATATAATATCATTTAGGGCTCTAGCCAACGCCTGCGTACTGCAATCTGAGAAACATTCGAGTTTGGGTCTAGAAAGAAAAGATGCTCCATCTTTTTCTTTTCATATCTGATAGGAATGGGTACAAATATTTTTTGACCCAACCTGTTAACCTGAATTGAATCAGTTGTTCCTTCCGGCAAAAAGGCTGAATCTGTTCGTCCAAATGAAGCACTCACTTCAGTTATATTAATTAAATCACCGGGGTTTACAGGAAGGGTAGAATGCTTTTTTACCTTTTTTACTTTGCGCAGTTCTCCGGAGAGTTGGGGGTAAAATTTTAATTCTGTTAAAGGACTAACAGGCAATCCATCAAAGACTGAATTCTTATAATTGATTCCTGCACTCTTAAAAACTTCCTCATATGGCAAATCTTCTCTTCCGTATACATACTTTCTAAAAAAATCGGCAATCTGCGGATGGGAAAAATCTGTAAATTCTGTAAAAAAAGTTTTTTCGTCAAACGATTTTTGCGAACCATATTTTATATAAAGATTTTTGATTACTGAGCAGAGATTTTTACTTCCGCCTGTGAGTCTGATAATTTCTATATCCAAAAGCGCTCCCATCAATGCACCTCTTGTATATACGCTGTTGTAATGTTCTTTGTAGGGACTCTTCAGCACATTCATGCTCATTTCGGCAAAAGACATCTTGTTCAAAGGAAATTTTTGGGCGTCAAAAAATTTTTCTCTAAGTAAATTATTAAAATAATTATCCCTGCTTATAAGTCCGTACTTCACCTGTATTAATCCGGCAAAGTATTCGGTTATTCCCTCGTACAGCCAAAGATGACGGCTCATTTCCGGATGCTCAAAATTAAAATTACCCACCTGTTCTGAATGCAGATTAAGGGGCGTGATGATGTGCATAAACTCATGTATGGCTACATCTTTTACCGACTCAACAACAGCATTGCCTCCCAAATCCGGAAGGTAGTATACCGAAGAATTGCCATGTTCAAGTGCACCAAAATTCTTAGTCAGGATTGAAGAAGCTGCACGAAGTGTTTTAAAGAAACCGGGCTTCTTTCCTGAAACGGCATCTCCGAAAACAGTATAATCGCACAAATAAAATATAAAAGCATACCTGTTTACAGGAAGTGTATCATTAAAAAATCTGGAAATAGCTTTCATTGAAGCCATCAATTCTTTTCTAATTTGTTCGCTGAGTACTCTTTTGCTGTCATTAAAAACGGCAACCTGCACACGGCAGTTTGAAACATTAAAAGAGCTCGTATCAGGACTTGAAATCATGATTGGCTGATCCACAAGCTGATGGTAACTTCCAGTGCGAAAAATCGCCTTCCCTTTGTCTATAGTTCCCTGCATGGCCGTTGTGGGAACCATTGAATCAGGATACATCAGATTCACTTCTGTAGAATCATCTTCATGTCCTCTGCGATAACAAAAAAAACCTCCTGCGTTAATCAGTAAATTGCTACCCTTTTGGATGTTTGTTCCGGCTGGTTCAAAGACTTTATTTTTTCTAACTTTTTTGTGAAATGTATCCTTTACCCTGTAGGAAACTGAGGCTGTATTTCCTGGGATAAAATAAGTGTTTCTACCAATTTTTTTATATTCAACTTTCCGTCCGGACACATCATTGGCAGTGAAACCATCAATGAATCTGCCGTAATCAATTGTTGCATAGGTGCCGGGAATGGTAGCCGGAAAAACCAATGTTTCTCCATTTTTATCAAGTAAGGGCAGGGTAACCTTTACTATGATATTGTGTTTTGATGCCTTGTTAAAGTCTAGAAAATAACGCATGCCTGAAGCTTTTGCAAAAGGCTGAAACAAGCAAATAGAAAGAAGATACACCCACAACGCAAAAACTCTACCCGTACTTTTGAAGAACCACTTGCTATCTGCAGGAACATTCTCTATTACGGGCATAACAAACGATTTGATGCGGAGATTCATGGGGTCGTTTATTTGTAGAGCCTATCGTTGTCCTGCATATCCATCCACATGGCAAAAAGTAGTGATTGGAGACTTCCTGTAAAAAGAAAGATGAAAGCCAATAGGGGTTGGAAACCTACATCTTTACCTGCCAGCACGAGACCCAATATTTTAAATGTGTAAGGTACGGCCATGATACCCAGAATAAATCCGAGATGATAAAGGATGAACAGTGGATGAAAATCCCGAAGGAGATATTTATTCCAAAGCCGGCTGAAAAAAAGTTTTAATAGAAGCCATGATACCCTCCTGATGACCTTCCCAATTTTCATTTTACTTTGTTCTCCCACACGATATATAGGTTTTATAGTTACTTCTTTTAAGGTAGCATTTGCAATGTTCAATTTAACCAGCAGATCATTGGGCATGCCGTAACTTTTATAGATGTCGTGTATTTTTATTTTCTGAAGAGCCGATAAAGATATGGCTGTGTAACCCGTTTGTGTATCAGAAACCCTCCAGTAGCCTGAAGCAATTTTTGTAAGAATTGACAATATTGAATTTCCGAAAAATCGAATTCGTGGAATCACATGCCAACTTGCAGGATGACGCAATCGGTTGCCTTTAACATAGTCAATGCCTTCTGTTATTACCGGTTCTACAATAGATAAAAGTTCCGATGGATCCATCTGTCCGTCGCCGGCCATTACAGCAGTTACATCAATATCGTGATCAACACACCATTTGTACCCCCGGGCTATGCCTGCTCCAACACCTCCATTCTTCAGATTATTAATCAGAATTATTCGTTGATTATTGGGATTGCTGTTCTCAATCTTTGAAGGAGTGTAAAGATTTATTTCTTCTTTTTCGTGCTTGTACATGATGATCTCTGCCTCGTTGTAACGGTTTGGCAGAGGTTCCTTTTGAAATGGCATTATTTCTATCTCAGATTTTCCGTCCTTAAGAATATAATCCATAACAACTGATGCAGTAGCGTCTTTGGAACAATCATTTACGATGACGATTCTATCGACGAAGGCCGGCATGGATTCAATAACCATTCCAATCTGGGTTTCCTCATTGTAACAGGGAACAACCACAGCAATCGTTTTTTGGTGAAGCATAGATGCAGGCTTTTGGACAAATATAATGGCAAACCAAACACCCACAAAATGAAAGATGTAGTATTTGAAGAAGAAAAAGGCAGCTTATTTGCTCAAGCGGATGTCATTTATTCTAAGAAGTCTGTAAACAAGCACTAGAAGCAGCGCATAGCATATCAAATCTACACCTGCTATAAAAAACACAAAATGATTCGTTTTCATGGCAGGAAGTACACAAAGACAAGCCGTCAGCAGAAAATAAACCAGCTGCCATAAGGAAGTGTACTTAATTTTGCCAATAACGCCCAATGCATTCATTAGAGGATATACAGACACATGACATACCATGGAAACAGCCAGTATCCATGATAATTCTCCTGCCAGATACCATTGTCTGCCGTATAAAAAAACAAATAAATCCTTGCCGAAAAAGAGAAGTACCAACAGCACAATAAGAGAAGGAAATAAGCCCGTGAAAAACACCCTGAAAAATTCAGGAAGTTGGGGGCTGCTTTTTTTGGCAATCTCAGCACTCCTCTGAAAATACCATTGAGAAAGTACCACTGCTCCTGTTCCCGAGAATGCCAGAAGAATCTGTCTTGCAAGAACAAAATTGCCGGCATCTGTAGGATTAAACTTCAATTTGACCACAAGAATGGGAATAGATACCGTGAGGGCATTTAACAGTGCGGGCAAAAGATTAAATAAAGGAAACTCACGGTATTTGTAAAGCACAGATCCTGAAGGTCTTTTTAAATAGATAGCATGAGGCAAATCCGATGACAAAATCAACAGGATAAACACAATCAGCGATCCTGATAAATAACCAAAGACAAGTCCGTAAGGCGTAGCTAAAAATCCCAGACAAGCACTGATAATGGCAACCACTGATACCTGTGCAATACGCAACCATGTTATTTTTTTAAATCGCTTTTTTCGCTGATACCAAAACAGTGCGCTTTGCGACAAGGCACCTGTGATACAGTACATGACCAAACCTGTGCATATAACGATAGAATCTGTTCCCAGAGAAAACAAGAGAGACACGATAAGTGCGATGACTGATAAGACTGAAAACAAAAGACCCGATAATACACCGGCCCTAAAAAGTACACTTGCCTCCTCTTCATTATCAGGAATAACCAAGGCAAATTCGAATCGCAAACAAAATATCACAGATAAAGGTGAGGCTATCGCCATAAAGGTTCCAAAGAGCGCGATATCTCCGGAACTATACTGTCTTGCCAAAAGAAATGAGAAAAGCAAGGGGATTACCTGGGCAAAAATAGAACCCCCGGCAAGCAAGGAGATACTTTTTATGTAATCATTCTTTTTCAATAGCGAACCTTGTAAATAATTCTTCCCCTGGAATCGGTATAGATGGTTGTAGCATGTGTATCAAGAAAGGATGCAAACCCCATATTGTCCTTACCAAATATAGTGTCGCTTAGAATGTAGTGTACATTCATTTGCTTAAGCAATGTGAGTGATTCCCGGTTATTAAAGAGAACTTTTTTCCCTTCGGCAGTATACAATTCATCTTCTTTGCACCAATAATAATAGCCCTTATTTTTACAATGGTAGTAAAACTCAGGTAAATTGTTTACCAGAAATACCTCTCCCTGAAAATCCTTGTGGGTGCTGATATGTCTGAAAACATCTTTCCCTGAAGGAGTAGCAGGCAATTGCAGCCTACGGGAGTATTTGGGATACAATTCAAAACCGATAAAGAACAAGGTGTGGAGAAAAATCAATGCAAGGCTGATCACATATCTCCATTGCAAATTCATATTATTTTTTTCAACAAATACATAGCCGGTAACAAAGAGCATGAGGGGAAAAAGCGTATAGGCATAGCGATAATTGATGTATCCTTTAATACCGATGAGGAAAACTGCTGCCACAAAAAACAGACTGGCTTCAAGCCTCTTTCTATTAAACAGGTAAATCCAGGAAGGGATGATTAATAAACAAAAAGGACCTGAATACTTTGTGTTAGTAAGTAGGGATAAATAGCCGTTTATCCATTTCCGGAATGGACCGTTAATCTCTCTTCTGAGCTCATCAGGGGTAGAAAAATCCCATTGAAAAAAAAAAGAGAAGTATACAAGCAGAACAAATGCAGCAACATACAACAACAAATAAAAAATGGCGTATCTTTTTACTGAAAAATCCATCCTGTACCTATAAATGTTTCCAAGAAATAATGCAGCGCTCCACCCAGGCTGAAACCTAGAATGGAGATCGCTACCGGTTTAATGTGTAATCGGAAAAGGAAATAAAACTCAAGGGTAAGAAATACAGAAAGCAGAAGCATATTTAATGCATGAGAAAATGCTGCCAATCCTGCCAGAAAGCATAGCAAAAGATACCAGGAATGGGTGTGTTTAAAATTGCGTGACTGATACCAGAGAAGGGCAAACGCAAAAAGCTGCATCATTCTGAAATGATCAACTGAAACCTGAAAAAATGAAAAAATAAATACATAACTCATAAGCAAACACAGCATCATCCAAATTGCAAAACGCCGGGAAAAAGACAAACCCGCTATTCCGGCAAGCAGGATAAGTAGGAATCCGCAAAGGGCGTTCAGACTTCGGAAGATGAAATCTCCTGTAGGTAGCCATCCATTGATAAAACACTCCAATGTGCGAAGCAGGGGAAAAGCATAACCATGCAATCCATTATAGTAGAATCCTGACTCCTGATCATAGTGATGTTTGGCATATATAATTTCTGCTTTTTGGGAAATACTGTTTCCATAAACTGCGTATTCCATGGCGTCATGCTCAACAAAAGGCTTTGAAGCGCTGAGGAAAATCCCTGTATAAACCAACAGAATAAACACAACAGGCAAAATCATAGTAAGAGAAGATCCGAGTCTTAACCTTATTTCTGTAAAAACAAGCAAGAAGAAGTGCTTCATTTTTTTGACTACTGTCAGATAAAGGCATGCATTAAAAATAATAAGCATCCCTGTATAAAACCGAGAAGGATGATGCGGCCACAGCCATAGCAAATAATGAAGAACAAGCAGATTGATGGGGAGTAAAAATATCGCTCCGGATATGAAACAGGAGAGCACAGGAACCTGTGTGGCAGACAAACGGTGTATTAGGAAACCCAAAACAAGAGCTCCAAAGAGGAAAAAAAACAGATAAAATAAACCAGTAATGATGAGTTCCTCCGTCATTCCTAATAACGGGTTACAACCGATTCTCGGCCTGTTCCAAGCCATCGTAAAACAGGACCACTGGCAATGCTCGTTACAATGGCCATGATGACAAGAGCTACAAAGATTGTTTCATTTATCAAACCAACCTGCAGGGCCAGCGTTCCGAGAATAATTTCCATAGCACCCCTGGCATTTAGGCCGAAGCCAATAGCTACAGATTCTCTCCAGGGAAACAACCCTGCTCTTGCACCAAGAGTGGCCCCTGTAATCTTTCCAAGGCTGGCAAGAAGGAAAATTATCAGCGTTACCGAGGCATCAAAATGGGCAATAAAATTAATTTTAATACCAATGCTTACAAAGAACAAGGGAGCAAAAATATTGGTAACAAACTGGTGAATAATTTCCCTTGCTTTTGTATTGAGTTTTACTGAATCACCAACAGCAATTCCTGCGATAAATGCCCCGAGCACAGCGTGAATACCGAGGTATTCGGTAAAAGCCGCACTGAAAAAACAAAAACTCAAAGCAAGAGACAAGACCCCTCCCGGCCAAGAAAGCTTTTTCTGAATCCATGGCAAGCTTTTATCGATGAGTTTTTTTCCAATGGTAAGCATCAGAATTCCATACCCAATAATTACAGAAACATCCAGCAGCACCAAAGAAACCTCGCGGCCTTTTCCCAAAAGTGAGATGATGAGTGAAAATACTAGCCATCCGATTAAGTCGTCGAACATGGCAGCAGCGATAATAATCATGCCCACTTTTGATTTGAGCATATTCAGGTCCATAAGCGTTTTGGCAATCACCGGGAGGGCAGAGATTGACATGGCTGTACCCATAAACAAAGCAAAAAGCAAACCATCATTGGGAATATACTCAAAACTACCCGGCAAATAATACGCGAGTGAGAAGCCCAACAAAAAAGGAATGACCAAACTAAGCAGGCTTGTTGTAACAGCAGCTCTGCCCTGTTTAACCAGCAATTGCATCTGCAATTCCATTCCACTTACGAACAAAAGCAGAACAGCAGAAATTTTTGTAATGCCATCGAGTGCGACACCTACCTCACCAAACAGAGGAAATGTTTTTGCAAACAAAGTGGGGTACAAATGTCCAAGAAATGAGGGCCCCAACAACACACCAACCAAGATTTCGCCGGTAACCACCGGTAGCTTCAAAAGCCTTGCTCCTTCGGCAGCGAGGCGGGCAAAAAAAAGCATAGCCCCCATTGCCAAAAGCAACGAAATAAATTCCTGATGTGTAAGTTTACCCATTATACTCTTGAATGGACCATAAGAAGATTACAAGGCAAATCTGCTAGGATATACTCGATGTCGTGCGTAAAGATTCGGTCGAACAATCCGAGAGGTGTATCAGGTGAATTGATGACAAGTAAATCATAAGATTTTGTACGCGCATAGTTGGAGATCGCATAGCCTGGTTTTCCGCTCACTGTTTTCAGGTGAATTTCTACATCCTGCTTATCCACCCCATCTATCATGGATTGTAATTTTTGGGTTTCTTCTTCTACCATCTCTTTTTTAATCTTATTGGCTTCAGAGTTGGTAGTACTATCAGCTGTGGTGAGCATAAAAGCAGGAATATCCAGTTCCTGAACAACCGTTAATTCCTTGATTTTTTCGGTTCTTGAAAAATACAGTGCCGTATTAAGTGTGTGTACAGATTTGAGATTATCTACGCCATGAATAACCATTTTCTTGAATCTCTTGGGAGCCACCTGCGGATGAACCATCAACATCACGCTGCATTTTGCCCTGCGGCATATATTCCTTGCAATCGAACCAACATAATACTTATAAAGATTTTCTTTTTCAAGAGCACCTAACAAGAGCAAGTCTACCATATTGAGTTTGCACAATTGAAGTATGGTATCAGTTGGATCACCCTGCATCCAGATAATCCGGAGTTTGCTTTTGATGAATCCAATGTTGGTCACAAGGGTTTCCAGTGTTTCTTCCTTCAGCTGGTCCTTTTCGCCGATGTGAATCAACACAACCTGGCTTTTAAATGCATCTGCATAGTGTTTGGCCTCATTGAGCATGGCTTCCAGTCTTGGCGAAAATGCCACGGCCACGCCTATGGTTTCAAAAGGAAATGCAGGTCTTTTTTTGAGTTTGGTATGATCCATTTCTCATATGATATGAACTTCAAAAGTAATGCATATAAATGTAAAAGAACATGCTTATCGAAAGGTAACATAGATCAGTCTGTAAAGTTTATTCCGGCGCATTCATTCCCTTTCATATTGCATTTGAAAACATATTGCTTCATCCAATACAAAAGTTATAAAACCAACTCATACGGTTACACTCCGAATTAATCTGAGTGCTTTCTGAGAGATACACTATTGGGATTTATTGCCCAGTTGATCCTTTATGAAAGCTTCAAAACGCAACGCGATAAGTTCTCTGGAAAAATGCTCATCAACAAATTTTCTTCCGCGTTTGCCCATATCCCCTCGCATCGCGGGGTTTTCTGCCAATTGTAAGGCTGCTCCTGCAAGCTCTTGTTGATTCCCCGGCTCAAAAGAAATACCCGCACCTGCTTCCTCTATAAACAGTTTTTTTGCTTCTCCTTCTACACCCAATAACAAGGGCTTTTCCATAGCCAGATTTTCAAAAATCTTGGAGGGAATGGCACCCCTGAACAAATCCAGTTTTTTCAGGGGAACAACAGCTGCATCGCAGCTTGACAAAACCACAGGCATTTCTGATTTTGGTACAACATCATAAAAAAACACATTGGTAATATGCTCTTTTGTTACCCTGTTTAAAAGATGCTCCTTTACCGGTCCGGCTCCCAAGAGTAACCATTTGATTTTGGATTCAGCACTTGTTAGGATCGCAGCGTCAAGGATCACATCCAATCCCTGGGCATGACCTATAATGCCTGCATATAAAAACAGTACATCCTCCTCTGCAAAGCCTTTCGCTTTTCGCCAGCTTCGGTTGAAGGCATGCGGATTAAAATTCTTAGGTTCAACCCCATTGGGAAGCCAGTACACAGGTTTGTTGGGTATGCGTGCAGAAATATTATTTACAATTCCCTGGGTTTGTCCAGAAATGATTTTGGAGGACCGATAGATGCTCTCTTCCAATCGTACAGTGAGCGATAACAAAAACTTATTTCTTACCAATCCCAATTTCTCTGCACTCTCAGGCCATAAATCAGAAACATTAAAAAGCATTGGGGTTCGTTTGATGAATGAAAGCCAACGAGCTGTTATTCCCAGAAAAAGCGGAGGAGATTCACAAATCAACAAATCCGAAGGCTTCATTTTTAATGCTCCCCATACGCCTGATGAAAAAACAAATGAGAAGTAATTGAGCAATCGTGAGCCAATGCCTTTGGCCTCAGAAACCCATATCCAACTTCTGTACACTTTTATTCCCTGCATCTCTTCCGTGCAGAACCATTTCCCACGGTAAGCATCCTGTATTTTCATGGCAGGATAATTTGGCATGGCCGTAAATACACTAATCTCATGCCCCCTTTGGGCAAGCCTTACAGCCAGTTCAAAAAGCCTATTTTGGGGCGCTCCTACTTCAGGAGGAAAATATTGTGTGAGGATAACTATTTTCATTTTCACCGGCAAGCTAATCATGAAGTAACAGACTCATCTTCTCCAAAAAAAATTGATGATCTGAGAATCCTATCAAGTATCCCGCAGGAAGAAAATAATTCAAAAACCCGGGATATTCATCCAAAAGAGCATTCGCATGGCTTTGCATAAAAACTTTTCGGCAGGTACTTTCTTCGCAAAACTCCATAAAGGCCGAAAGGCTCACGCTCTTAGCGGAATCTTTAACTTGATACCCACCCTGAGTGGCGCATGCTCCAGCCGGTTGGCCTTTTTGATTTCCTCCACCGTAGTTCCTTTGTACCTGTTTGCTATAGACCAAAGCGTATCCCCTTTTTGCACTATATGAAATACCACTTTAGGGACTGCAGAAAATGCGGGGGAATCAGCAAGCGGTGTGAGCGAATCAGTAGCCTGGGTTTGCACCTCCGAAACCATGGAAGCTACTTGTGAGACAGCATTCCCGGAAGGCTTTTCAGGTATGTGTATTACCAGTACTTTTCCTGCTTTCACACGATTGCTCTTTAGACGGTTCCAACGCCGTATGTCTTCCATGCTGCATCCTTGTGCATTGGCTATGGCAAGAAGCGTTTCTCCGCGCTTTACTTTTACCCACTTTTTGCCGGGATTGGATTTTGTTTTAGCTGTTTCATTGGCAGCATATCTGATATTAGCAGAAATTTTTTCGGAGGAAGCAGCCTCAATGACACTCTGATTTTGAAGAAAAATGCCGGTGTATCGAGGGGGCAAAACAAGGGTATATCCCTTGTCGTTTAAGGGCATGATTCCCACCTTGTAAGCAGGGTTTAAAAAACATAAGTCATCATAATTTACATCCAATAGTCCCGAAACTTCATGCAGATCAATGCGGCTGCGCAACCTGAGTGTATCCGCAAAAAAGAACTCTTTTTTGGGTAAGACAGGATAGATGTTGTGATCTGCCCAATGATGCATGGCATAGGTGGCAGCAATAAAAGCAGGTACATAATTCTGGGTTTCGGTTGGCAACCAGGGCCTTAATTCCCAATAGGTGTTTTTACCGCCACTGCGACGAATGGCACGCGAAACGGCACCGGGGCCGCAATTGTAGGCAGCGAGCACCATTTGCCAATCCCCGAAGGTTTTGTAAAGGTATTTCATGTAGGCGCAGGCAGCCTCTGTAGCCAGGTATGGATCCCTGCGCTCATCGATGTAGGAATTAACCCTGAGCCCATATAGTTTTCCGGTACTTAAAATAAATTGCCAAAGCCCACCTGCCCCGCTTCTAGATACAGCCACAGGGTTTAGCGCCGACTCCACGATGGCAAGATATTTTAGTTCCATGGGAAGCCCATGCCTGTCCAGAGCATCTTCAAAAAGAGGAAAATACAAGTGAGATAGTCCCAAAACACGAGAAACTACTTTGCGTTTTTTCACCGTATATACTTCAATGTATTTCTTTACATGCTCATTAAACACAAGATCGAAAGGTGATTCAGCATCCAGCTTTTGCAAGCGCGCAAGGTAAGTGTCATCAGAGAAAACGGGAATACTGTCAGCATGGTATCCATGAATGTTCAAACTGGCAGTATCGTCACAAATATCTGCCCGCTCAAAATATTTTTGCTGCTGCAAACTGTCCAGCATGGCCAGCACAGGGTCGTCCTGCTTCAGTTCTTGTTTCTTTCCCTGCGCATGAAGATGACAATTCAATGCCAAAAACAGGAGAACGAGAAACGACTTTTTCATGTGTATAAAATTTGCCAATAAGCCAAACTTACGGGTTTTAGAGTAAGCTATGAAATGTCCTTTCTTCAAGTTATCAAGGTTAGGCGGTGAGAAAAAGAAAGAAACAAAAAAACCCGGACATAATTCCGGGTTTTACAATGGATATTGGAGAAACTATCCTCCCAACACAAATTTCACAGGATAAGTAAACTGCACCTTCACCGGACGACCATTTTGCTTGCCCACGCTCCAGTTGGGCATGGATTTGATTACGCGTAAAGCTTCGGCATCTAGACCGGAACCACCTTTTACACCGCGAACCACTTTGGCATCCTCCACTTTGCCATCCTTGTTAATCACAAAGTACACATACACTGTTCCTTGAATATTATTTTCTTTTTCGAGGGAAGGATATGAAATATTTTTGCGCATATATTTTTGAAGAGCCTCTTCACCACCTGGAAATCCCGGCATTTCTTCAACAGAAACGAAGGGGGTTTCGTTTACTTCTTCAATTACTTCCTGGGTTTCTACAGGCAAATCAACAACACCTTCTGATCCTTCCTGTGTAACCACGCCAGCATTTGATTCCTTAAGCTCTTCCTGTGTGGGTGGAATTTCCTCTTCGGGAACCGGCTCATTGGTAACAACAGGTGGCACAAACTTAATGGTTTCCATCACCGGAGGAGGAGGTTCTACCGGAGGAGGAGGAGGCTCATCTTTGTCAATTGGCGGAGCTTCCATCAACTCAACAGTCTTGTCTTCTTTTAATACACGGTCTCCGGGTGCAAGATTTTCAATCCATGACATGATGAAAGGAATACTCACACAAAAAACAAAAAACAGGATGGAGATGATAATGGCCCTAACAACGGTTTTGTTGTAGGATGAACGAATGAAGTATGCGCCGTACTCTTTGTTTCTCTCACGAAAAACAATTTCGTTACGACCTTCCCATACAACATTGTCCCAGTCTTCTAAAAATTTGATGCCGGCCATAATTATTGTACAACAACGTTTTTAATCATTTCAATTTCACTGGCCGTGATATCCACAATCGCATAACGACCAATGTTGCAGATACTCATCTCATCAAGGATATCAACCAGGTTTTTATAGGTTGAACTGTCATCTGCCTTAATCAGCACGATGAGCGCCTTTTTCTCTGCTTTCACCTTGATGGATTCTTCTTTGTATTTCTTTTCGTCTATCTGTCCTTTTTTAAAATCTTCCTTAAGTTTCTCAACCCTGCTGAAAGTACTATTGATTTCGGTATTTTTTTCAATCAACAGTTTACGAATGCCATTAGCCGAGAAGTTGGTATATTCCACAGCAGGAGGCAGATTGGGATCATCTGCACCGATATACCAATAAATCCTATTCTTGTCGCTGAGCAAAAGCGTGAGGGTTTGTTTTCCGGGAATTTTTGGAGGATCAACGGTTTTGTCCTTGATGGGCATGTTAATCTCCATTGCCTTGGGTTTGTTAAAGGTTGTGGTGAGCATGAAAAAGGTGAGGAGCAAAAATGCCAGATCCACCATGGGCGTCATGTCTATCCTCGTGGAAGACTTCTTGGCCCTGACCTTGCCTTTGTGTTTACCACCACCACCGTCGTCACCTGTATTTACATCTGCCATGGAATTCTTTTTATTGCGCTACCTCCAGGTTGGTAACGAAGTTAAACTTATTTACTTTGTTTCTTTGAAGGGTCTCAATCACCTGTTTTACTACAGGATATTTCGCTGCACCATCGCCTTTGATGGCCACCCTATATTTGGGATTAGAATAACGGGCATTCAGCACCCAGTCGCTCAATTCATTATTCAAAGAATCGGCCGGAATACCTTTTTCTCCGCGCTTTTCTAAATCGTTATAAAACAATTTTTGAGTAGCCTGGTCTTTACCCAGAAATTGTTTCATGTATTTCATTGGCATACCAAATGAAGTCATGATGGAAAAACGATAGATTTCATTGTCGGTGAAATTTACACCATATTTCTCGGCCATCTTCCTCAATACGGAAGCACGCTTCTCCTTACCGTCGATGTTGAAAAACACCTTGCCCTTGTCGTCTATAATAATTTGCATCAAGTCAATATCCGGTACAATGGTCTCTGATACCGAAGAAGGAGGATCTACTATCACCGGCTCATCTGCCCTGAACTGCGTGGTGAGCATGAAAAAGGTCACCAGCAGGAATGCAAGATCCACCATGGGTGTCATGTCCAGGGCCGGACTGCTGCGCGGCATTTTTATCTTTGGCATGAGCGCTTATTTTGAAGTTTCTCAGTGTTTTGCTGAAAAGGTCTGAACAAGAGAATAACCAGCCTCATCGATGCTGTATGTAAGACTGTCTATCTTGCTGGAGAAATAGTTGTAGGCAAC
>Ga0068872_10001174_pt1 | contig 21080 bp, 15 predicted proteins | sample NOAtaG_7_FD_66441 | JGI IMG/M metagenome (GOLD analysis project Ga0068872, IMG submission 66441) | Freshwater lake microbial communities from Lake Erie, under a cyanobacterial bloom - NOAA_Erie_Diel1S_2200h metaG | ecosystem: Environmental > Aquatic > Freshwater > Lake | place: USA: Ohio, Lake...
ATTCCTCTCTTGAATATCCTGTAAGTTTTATAAGACTGTTATTTACCCAAGTGATTCTTTTCCAAGTGTCGGTAAACACAACCAGATTGGTAGTGTTTGTAGCTAATAGTGATAATCGCTCAAGTTCCTGCTCGGCATTTTTCCGTTCAGTTACATCCTGAATGGTACCGGAAAAATATCCCATGTATTCTTTTGAGTTGGCATTGATATAACGACAGGTAATATTCAACCATTTGTTACCGGAATCTTCCTGATGGAGGGGCAAAGATTCCGACACAGAGCGGTCTCTTGCCAGCGTAAAGATTTTGATAAATATATTTTTCGATTTTTCATCTACCTTATCATAGAATACATTGTAATCTATAATTGCATCTTTCTCCAATCCCAAGATGGCTTTTAAATTTTCGGAAGATGTCCATTTTCCTGTTTCCGGATACCAGGTAAAACTTGCCAGAAGAGCAGTTTCTTGTGCTTCCGTGAGTTTTTCAAGTGCTTCATTTAGTGAGGCGGTGCGTTTAAATACTTCTACTTCGAGATTGTTAATAAGCGAACGATTGGTCTCCTGCTGATGTATCAAACTATTTCTAAGCGAGACAAGCGCCTGCTCCATCAGTCCGATTTCATCAGAGCCCTGGCTGTCAGCAATGGAGAATTCATCGAACTTATTTTGGCCCAGTAAATGAGCATTTTCAATCACTCTACTGATAGGTAAAGATATATTACGAGCCAAAAAATAAAATAAGATAAATGAAAATCCGAAAATAAAGAGAACTGTAAGATATACCGGCCTGTTGAGCCTGGAAACTTGTTGGTCAATTCTTTGTCGTGAAATGCCGGAAATAATTCTACCCGACATGATTTCTGAATTGTAGTTGTGATAGCGAATTAAATATTCAGAGCTATCGAGATTTGTTGGATTAAAATTTTTTTGAAGGGATTGAAAGGAAAAAAGGGATTCCTCTGTTGCGCTTATTTTCTGAGTAAGCAATAAGAAATCATATTCTCCTTCATTTTGTTTAAAATAGTCAAGGGCATTATCCAACTTATTAAAATCCTGCAACGACAGAGATATTTCCACCCCCAAAGAAATGGTTCTGCAGAACTCTTTGAGTTGTTTTTGATGTGAATCAAGGATAAGATTCCTTTGAGCATGGGAGTAATACCAAGCAGTACTGAAAAAAACGAGCGAGATGGCAAGGGAAAAATACAACCAAATGCGGAAAGAAATTCTTTGGTAGAAACGCATTTATTTAATGACTGTTTTTATTATAAGGTTTCCTGCTTTTGATTTTAATTCTGGTGAGATGAGCGCTACCGCACCGGGTGTTTGAGAAACAAACTTGATGATCTCTTCTTCTGAGGCAATAAATACCGGGGGCTTGCCTCTTCCCTGAAATACAAGACTCAACCAAAACTTCTGCATTCCTGCCACACTGGTTGAATAAACTTGTTTGGCTACATCCTTTGAACTTTCAAGATTGCTAGCCGGAAGCACAAGTACAACAACACTTCCATTGGGCCAGAAGGATTTTTCGCCTCTAAATATAGCAACGACTTGTTGCCACTTTACAGCATTTAAATCTGTGTTGTTGCCAATCAGAATAAGTTCGGTGTCAGAGGGGCTTTCTCCTTTGATTTTTGATGCAGACTGCCCCTGACTTTCCGTAAATGAAAAGCAAAAAATAATCAACAAAAGCTGAACAATTCTAGAAGCCATACGCGAGCTGAATTTTTAGTTCATAAATATCCGGGCTTACTGGATGGTTGTGTCGGGGAAGAGGAAATAGTTCCTCTGATCTCAGGTGTTCTGCAAGAATTTTGATATTGCAATATGGTGTAAATTCATATCGTGCACCTATGGCTATCCTTGCACTCACCAAAGATTTGATGTGTAGATCTTTTTCAGATATATCAAGGTAGTCAAACACAACAAATGGTACCAGATTATTAATTCGGTATCCCGCATAAATAAACGAACTCCAGTTTCCGGCAATGCCCAAGGAGTCACTTTTTGTTCTATTAAGCGATAACTCATGAAGCAGTTCAAACCTGTTGGAAAACCACGCAGTAGAAAAAGATAATAATTGAAACCTGATGTCTCCCTTGTAGCTTGAGGACTGAGCCACATGGCTGGCTCCAATATGACCACTGTGAACACCCGAATAGTTTCCTTTTATAACATCCTCATAATAAGATAATCCAATACGCAAACCATCGCGTGGTTTGATGTGTGCAGCAAGTGTAATAGACTTATGCATGTCCAAATCCTTGGTATCGTTTGATGAAATTCCATTTCCGAGTACCATATCGTATCCAAAGCGGAGCGCTCCAAGATTCTGCCCCTGAAGCCTCACACCCAATGTGTGCAAGGGGATTAGATAGGAGAACATCACAGGACGGTCAATCACAGGAAAAAATAATCTTCCATGATGGTAGGTATCATTCCAAAAATTAACCGGAGTGTGAAATTTTCCAATAAGGAAAGAGTGGTTTCGGAAATAGTCAAATTTCAGCTGAGCTCTTTCTATGGAAGGGATAAAAAATGATGACGATTTCAAATCCGGGCGGACAACCGTTTCTCCAAGAAAAGAAATCCTCTTGTTTATCTGAGCGTTAACAAAAAGATCCTGTTCACCTAAATTAGCATAAGACGCATGATTGAAAGTTCCATTCTTTTGAAGATTTTCAATCATCTCCAAGTCAATTTGTACATGCCCGAAGTAATTAAAATTCACCTTTGGGTAATCCGTTTGTGCCTTGATGCCAATTGAAAACAACAAGGTTGTGAGCATTAGAGATACTCTTAATAAAATAGTGAAATCTGAGCGTCTTTTCAGTGAATTCATAGATGAATTATAGCTTCCAAATATATTTGTTTATACTACTTAATAGATGATTTTTAACCAAGAATTCAACCGATTAATCAAGTATAAGTCAGTGATTCATCGAATCAAGATTAAATTCAAGCAAAAAAACAGATTTTCTAACTTTTTGGCGTCTTCTGTTTATACTGAAGTGTCTTTCAAAAAATTCTCCATTTAGTTGGGCTAATTTTTAATGTTAATGAAATAAGAGGCAACTTATAGAAATAACAACCCTAAATATTTTAACCCGTGTTTTATAATACTTTTTGAAACACCTTCTATGATGGACACAAAAGTAAATCATGGCCATGCTTGTTTCCTCCTCTTCCTTTTTCTTTAAGAGAAAGCTATTTTTTTTGAGCCCCTTTTAATCCTCCTGCATACATGTTTCTGTAAAGGATAAATTCAGGCATATACATGTTTAACCTGATGAGTCCACTGGAATCTGCCGGCGGTATTTCTCTACGCCAAATGATGTATTTTCTGCTTCGTGGATCTGATTCATCGCAAGAAATATATTTCTCAAGAATGAGGTAGTTTTTAAGGGTATATCCTGCCTTGAGCGAAGGATCAAGCCCAACAATATCTCCGTAGGAAAACAAGGAACTCATGCGTTTAACATCCCGCATCAGAATGCGGTCGCACTGCCAGTTACCGATGTTTAACGACATCCACCCAACTGTAGCGGCAAGTAACAGCAGAGATGAAACACGGAGAGATTTAGCGCCGGTTTTCTCGAGGAGAAAATCAAGCGAAGGCAATACCATCAAAGCCATTGAAAGCATGAAGTAAGGTAGAGAGGTAACCAGATAAAAGCCTCTTTGCTCTGTGGTAAGCATCAAAGGAAAAGATCCGCATATGCCTATTAAAAACATTCCCAAAGCCAAACGGCCAAAGCCGGTTTTTTTTCTTGCCGCAAGCCACAACAGCAAACAAAGTATGCCAGCCGGAAGGAGCTCCATAAATAAATGTTCGGCCAGATAAAGATGGTTTCCCGTTGTTTTATGTACTTCCGATACAAAGGCTTTTTCTAAGCGGTTGTTTGCATAATCCGTGAAAAAAATGACCGAATGAGGAAACAATAAAGCCAGCAAAAGCAGCAAAAGTGCAAATACTAAAAATACATAGAATGAGTATAAAAAATTGCGCCCTGATTTTCTCAAGTCATGTGCAATTGCCATGCAGGGTAGAGTAGCAAGGGCAAAGCAACCTTGAATGCCCTTGGTTAAAAATGCCAGTACTGAAGCTCCGGCAGCCACCACAATCCAAAATTCTACTTTCTGCTCTCTCCGAAAAATATGAAGACTGGCATAGACTGATACAAGCACAAATCCCGTCATGAGAATTTCTTCTACAAAATTGCTGTAGGCCCAGAAAATGACAGGAGTGATGATAAACAGCAGCAAAGGAAAAGCAGATGCTCGCGGTTTATCAGTGAGCAAGGCCCAGCAGAGATGAATCATTAAAGAGGTAAAAAAAACACATACCAATGCAAAAATCCTCTCGGCAAAAAATCCCATCCCCAAAAATTTGTAGAAAAGATGCATCACAAAAAAATAGAGCGGAGGTTGCTCGGTAAAATAATCAAACTGGGTCTTGCTGAAATGCGGATGCCAGAATGTTCCCAGTCCGCGAGCATAATTTTTGGATACAGAAAGGTAAAGACCGCCATCCATAAAAAATCCATGCTGCAGAATTTTATTAAGGATGAGTAAAATAAAAGCAGATAACGCAATCAACTGAATGCTTCTGTATTTTTTTTCTGATGCTATACTAAAGAGGAATGATGCGCGCGCGCCCATGGGTTTTACTGGGATATTTCAAACGCTAATCTCTTAATAAAAAATGAATTTTTCCGAAGAGAACAGTCTTTTGCTTTAACAATCAAGTGTTCTTATTTCATCATCGTTTCCATATTTTTTTTGTAAGAGCATTTCGTAAATAGTTGTTTCATCCGGATGGAATTCATTTTTTAAAGTAAGTTGAATGGCTTTTATGGCATCTGCTATGCACGCATGATAAAATACCATAGAAGGGCTTTTACAAGCATCAATCCATCCACGCCAAAGTGGTAATATAAAAAGGAGGAATCAGGGTTTGTTTTAATACAAATGAATATAGAAATCAGACCAAAGAGAAGAGCAGACAGCCCTGCAAGCAGTGCATTTGTTTGCATGAAAATAAAGAAATCCAGGCCCGCTGAAAAACAAAGTAGCGGCAAGGCTATCCTTGTATTGGAAAATTTCCATCCATGCTTTACTGCCATTGTTAGTATGCCGTTTTCATTGTCATAGGATGCATCTCTCGCATCCGAAAGCAATCCAAGGGCAGAGAATAAAATAAATAGATTGATGGCCGGGAGTATTGCCTGAAATACTGTGTATGCTTGAGACTGCAAAAGCATAAACATGGGAAAATAGGAAGCGCATGCCCACGACAGCCCAAGCACAAATGGCTTAAGCATACCGATGGAACGCAATCCTTTTTTTACAAAAATGTTTGGATAATAAAGGTAGGAAAAGAGCAGTGCAGGAAGCTGGTAAAGGCTGTACTTGAAGATTACGATTCCTTGATTTTTATAGCCAAATGCATAAATGAAGGTCGCTATCAAAACAGCAAGGATACAGAGTAAATAAATTTTTGTAATGTTTCTATGCTTCTGATACCAGGACAGGCGGGCGTTGTAATCAGGAATAGATTTGTCCGCAATCATCTGCCCATTGTAGGTATAGAAAAGTACGGGTAATCCGGCTTGGACCATCAGCATCCAAAATGCAGGGGCCTGTCCAAAAGGATTGGCTGCAACCATGAGGTAAAATGAAAATGCATAAATGAGATGCAAACAGGCAATGAAAGAGAGTATCTTATATCTCATGGATGATGCAAAAATAAATAGCATTTGTTGGATTGATATCGATATAATTAGATGTGGACGCTGAATAAATAATGAACCACACAAAGCACTTCAATTTTCTCAATACGATTTTCTTTTACCTTGCTAGTTTAGCATTTTATATACATGTATTCCTACCTCGTGTTTTTGATTTAATACAAGCGGAATGTAAAATAAAAAGGGTCGCCTTTAGGGCAACCCTTTTCATCAGTGGAAAATAAATTATTGTTTTCCGAACCTCTTTACCGCATGCATTCCTTCCCGATAAATATGCAGCAAATACATGCCTTTGCTCAGTCCAGTAAGAGAAATGATTTCAGTTTTTGATTCAACCACTCGAGTAAGCAGCTGCTTGCCGGTGATGTCTGTAATCACTAGTGTAGTATTAGATAATATGGAGTTTCCGCTGAAATTTATTTGCAGGATATCATTTGCAGGATTCGGATATAGTTGCCATTGAGTAGAGAAAACTTCATTGATGTTGCTAAACTTGGTGGTAAAACTTTTCTCTGCGGTGGTATCTGAATTGGTGTTTCCGCAGGTGCTGAACATCCTGGCCACATAGGTGGTGTTTTCCTGCAGGTTGCTAATGGTAAATGGTGAGGTAATGGGTCCCTGGGTAATCCATGTGCTTGCATTGCTCGCCTTGTACTGAAGCGTATAGGTTGTGGCACCACTCACTGCATTCCATGAAATTTGCGCAGTAGTGAGCTGGGTGGTATCTATTGAAAAGTTAGGCGCATTGCAATTGGTATCAGGAATTTCATAACAGGTGATGGGCGGATTGGCAATGTAGCTCATGTTTATAAAATTGATTTTACAAGCCCATTCCGGATGATCTACAAATGGATTACGGTTTTGTTGCAGTGAATCTAAAAAGTCATTGCGGGCCATGTCGTAAGCGTCAGGCATGTGCTCGAGGTTCCAGCGCTTCAGGATATTCTGGTCCTGTCCGTATGGGATGGGCACCGCGCCGCATACACCGATGTTTTGGTTAAAGCCCCAGGAATTTCCGCTGATGCCATTGTAACAAACTGCCATGTACATCATGGCTCTGGCTGCTCTTCCTTTATGTACATCGCGGGGTTCATACACCCTGCGTCCGTTGGCATCAAGCCCAAGTTTGCCAAGCAGGTAATTGGATTCTTGCGACACTACTACACCCAAAGGATAGTTGCAACGCACTGCATTTACATTGGATTGCTTGGTTGGATAGAGATTGTGCTGGTCGTTATACTCCGGGCGTTCAGGGCTGCTTGCATCAAAGGTGGGCATCCATGAATGCGCATAAGTATGCTCCCTGCTAAAGTCATAAGCTGTCCAATCAAAGGGTTCATTGTAGGGCCTGGCTAATCCGCTGTAGGCGCAGTTGAGTACACGAAAAAATTTACTCGTACCAATACTTACCATTGTATCTCTGGCTTCAAACAGATTGATCATGGTAGGTGCATAGTTGGAATAAAAGATGGTTTGTCGCTGGTTAATCTGCGCAGAAAGAGTTGTAATAAAACCCGGATTGCTTGGATCGATATTCGTATATTCTCCGGACGCCATCATGGAGGCAGGTGTAGTGATGCTGTCGGAGGTGGGTGAAGTTGTATTGTAGTTGGTGATGTTTCCATCTCCGTTGAATGTATATACCCTGAAGTGATAGGTTAGGCCTGCATGTACCCAGGTTGGACGAATGGAAATTCCTCCATTTCCGATGGCTCCATTGTAAATTACTTTGGCATTACCAATACTCTGTCCTCTTTCATAAGTGACCCCATCAGCAGGATTGGTATTGGGTGCATTGCCTGTGCTGCGCAAAACAAGATATCCTCCAATAAAGTCGGGAGCAGGATTTGATTCCTGTACCACAGCAATGGTGCGATAGGTTTTGTTTATCGGAAAGGTAATCCCCGCAGATTGTCCTGCAGGTTCAGAAGCAAAACTTCCGCCTGCTCCATATAGCTTCAAAATATATTGAGGATGCAAGCTGCTGTTGCTGTAAATGTTTACATCGCTCAGGCGTGTGCCGCTCAGCTGGGGAGTAAATATTACCGGGAGAGAAAAAGTGGCATTGGGAGCAATGCTGATAGGAAAAACCACCGAAGGATCTACTGCATAATCACTGTTGTTGCTCCCGGTGAAACGAATGCTGTCAACCAAGAGATTGCCTGTCACGCTCAAATTTTTAAGGCTATAGGTAAGGGTTAGCGGAGTGGATACCGGGCTGGAAAAAATAGGTGCATAGGTATTGTGAAACACTTGGTTTGTTCCGGATGAAACGGCAAGCGTGGGTGTATTGATGGATGGGTTGGCAACCTGCACATCGTCGAGCGCTACATTGCTTCCCGGCACTTTATCCTCATACCAAAACCTGTAATACCTGCTCAGGGCATTTGCCGGATTTGCAGTTACAGTGGTGCAGGAAGTGGCAATTGCGCCGGGCCCCACATACGAAGTCATGTTTACCCATGTGGTGCCATCAGTGGATTCCTGTATTCTAAAAATTCCATCCCAAGAGTTCCCCATGCCTTTGATGGTGTAAGTGAGTGGACCCGGTTGCTGTCCAAAAAAGATGACCAACTGGTCATTGTCTGCATCGAGTCTCAAAGCCTGAGAACCGCAACTGTTGGTGGAAGTATAGGTTGTACCACCGGTTCCCCCTGCGTCTGTGAAGGTCCATCCCTGAGGAGGTGCAGAAAAGTTTTCGAAATCCCAGGAAGTGGGAACGGGTGCCTGTGCAAATGCAAAAGAACCAAGGCAAAGGAGAACAATTGCCAGGAGTGTTGATTTATTCATGAGTTTGTCAGTTGGATTTTTCGAGTTTGTAATAACACTGGGTTCCATTGAGGAAGGGTGATGCATCCAGGGTAAAGGAATTTCCGGAAGGAGTGTTGTATTGGTAACGCAACTGCCCAAGCGGAACAATGCTTAAAAAAGGCTTTCTCACCACATTGGTGTAAGTTTTTTTTGTGGTTGATTTTTTAACTACCGCAAGTACATCCTTGGTAATTGTGTAATAAAATGTGTCGGAGATATCTTTGAGTGCTGCATCAGCATAATCAATTTTATACACAGCTTGCATGGCGGCACTATAAGCATTTTCAGGGGCTTCAAAAAAGGAGAGTGTGTGTATTTCTTTGCTCAAATCAAAAATCTGATGCAGTGCATACACGGTATCAATTTTCACAGCCGGTTTTCCTGCAGAGGCCGGTTTCACGGTTACATTGGCAGAATCGGAGTAATTGAATTCGGTAATGCGCCAGAGGCCCTGCAGACTTTTGTTGTTCTTGAGAATGATATTTTTTTCGCAAGAGGAAAAAACAAACACAAGCACCGGAATAAATAAAAGCAAATATGTTTTCATGTTTTTCATGCTTACATCAAAATGTTCCGGTAATTGAAAATTGCCATCTTCTGCCCATGCCCACATTTACTGAAGCTGATTGTGCGGAAAAAGTCTGACTCAAAGCATTGTCGTTTGCATCGGTGATATAAAAATCATCGAGCACATTGAGCATCGTAAAGCGGAAATCGTATTTGTGGTTTTTCACAAATACTGAATATCCCACATTCATGTCGAGGAAATAATAGTCGGGTAGTCTCCATGCTTGTCTGCCGAGGTTGGGGCCAAATCCGCTTGAAAGATCGGTGATGGTGTATACTTCGGGATTAAAGTTTGCATAATTTCTGCTGAAGTAATTGAATTGAGGTTTGATATAAAAATTTTTAAGCGGTTCAATCCTCATCGAAGTGGCATAGCTAAACTGAGCAGCATCTCCCACTTTTACTCCATCGGGTTTAAACTGCACGCGCCCCAGTTCGTTTCCGTCGAGGTCGAGTGCCACAGCGGTGCCGGTGCCTGTCCAGCGCCAGTCGCCCAATGAAACGGAGCCTTCCCATGAAAACCAATCATTGGGTTTCACCACAAAATCCAATTCAATGCCTTTGTGAAGTGCACCTATGCCCGAAACAAAGGAGGGGAAATTGTCGCCCTGGATATTTACAGAAACAGTGGTGGGCCTGTTAATCCACCTTGTGTAATACGCATTGATGTTGGCACTGAAGAATTGGCTGCGCAGGTTGTATCCCAATTCAACCGACCTAATTTCTTCATTTTTAATATTGTCGAATTCGATGTTGCCGCTGTTAAAAACAAATGACATCAGTGGAGCCCTGGAGAAGGTACCCAGGTTGAAGAACACATTTTGTTTTTCGGTGATGTTAAAGTTCATTCCGCCTTTTACCACATAGCCCGAGAGGATTTTCTGCGGGGTTTTATTGGTCTGCAAACCTTCGGTTTCTCGGTTGTATTCTTTCCCTTTATAGTTGATTTTGGTGTTGTAGCCGATGTTCAGGGTGGTATCTCCAAGCTCAAGAACTTTGGGTAGAAAATAATTTACCTGCTGATAGGAATTTACTGAACCGCTGGCATTGATGAATGCTGTCCACCAGCCACCTTTGTATTCTGCTGTTCCAAACACACCGCCCCATCCTATGTGCCGGCGGATGTTTTGAATAATGACATCACCATCTTTTTTTCCAACATTTGAAGGATCATTTTGCGAACCATTGAGGGCAGCATAATCTGCACCAAGCAAATCTTCTACTTTGCTGTAAACTCTTCCCTGGTAATACCTGGCATCAAATCCACCCGAGATATCGAGGTGATTGTTTGGCTGGTAAATAAAAGTACTTAATACTCCATACCAGGAGTGTTCGTTGTAATTTTTTCTGAGAAAATCGCTGGCTCTTCTCAAGGAATCCTTGTCCATCCAAGGATCGTTCAACTGAAAATTGCGACTGTTGGTATTGTATAAAGACTGAAGATCCAGTTCTCCCCGAGCATTTCCCATGACCCTGCTGTTGAAACCATCATGAAGCTGTGTTCCGCCTCCGTTTCCGAAAGATGCATAGGCCGTATTGCTCCAGTTGAATTTTTCATTCAGCTGAATCATGTCTTTGATAGCCAGCACAGGTTTATGAAACTGGTTGATATTGGTATTGTATTTTTCAATTTCCGGGCCGCCGTCGGCGTTGCGTCTGCGCAGGTATCCCCAGCTAGGGTTGTAACGCCTGTCGTATGATAATTTTGTTTTTCCGGTGGTATCAATACCTAGTTTTTGCGCTTCGGTAAGGGAATAGGTATTTACCGGAGTTGAAATCCTGAAGTCGCGCTGTCCGCTAACTTGTGGAGCTCCAAAACCCGTAAAGCTGATGTGGTGTTTGTTGATGCGTTTTTCCACTTTTAAAAAATAGAAGAAACGCTCAGAATACAAGTTGTCCACCCATCCATCGTTTTTGCCATACGATACAGCTCCGCTGATGGCCCAGTTCCATTTGAGGATACCGCTGTTAAAACTCGCAGTGGTGCGGATGTTGTTGTTGTTTCCCATTTCCTGCTTGAGCACGAATCTGCGGCTTTGTTCGATGCCGGAAGTAAGAATGTTTACGGTTCCTCCGATGGCCGGAATAGCCAGTCGGCTCGATCCTAATCCGCGTTGCACCTGCATGGTTTTGGTTTGGTTGTCGAGTCCGAACCAATTGCTCCAGAAAACCCTTCCGTTGTACATGTCATTCATGGGAATACCATCAAGCAGCACAAGTACATTTTGCGAATTAAAGCCGCGGATGCTGATGCGGGCATCGCCATCACCTCCGCCTCTTTGGGTGGCATACACGCCGGGTGTGGTGTTGAGCACCATGGCGAGGTCCTGGTTGCCCAATTGTTCCTGAATCTTAAGGGGTGTGATATTGGTGAAGGCTACGGGTGTTTTTCGTGCCACCGCAATGTCTGCAACAATCTCTACTTCCCTGAGGGTTTTGGTTTTTAAGGGTGCGTTTATCTCAATAAATTTCCCCTTGATGCTAACCATTTTCTCCAATGGTTCATAGCCCACATAGGTTATTTTGATGGTATAGTCGCCATCTTCCAATTTCAATTCAAAATTTCCGTCTACATCGGTGGCCACTGCTTTTGTACTGCCGGCAGAGATAGTGGCACCGATGAGTCCTTCACCTGTTACTTCGTCGGTGAGTTTTCCTTTTACTCCTCCCTTTTGGGCAAGAGCTGTGCCCGACAAGAGCCAGAGCAAGAAGAGAAGCCTGCGCATGAAAAGAGTGCAGATGGATGCTTAGTTTTTGATGAATTTTTTCACGGAGATGCGGTTGGCGGAATCGATTACCTTCGCAAAGTATAATCCGTTGTTCAGCATGCTGATGTCTTCGGAGTGGATGCGGTTATTGCCAGGGCGATAAAGTCCACAGGATTTTCCGTTTACATCTGTAATTTCAATTTGCAGCATACCTATTTCATTGCTGAAGGTGAGCATGTTTTTAGCAGGATTGGGGAAGAGATTGAACAGGGTAATTTGCTGCAGTTCTTTAACAGAAGCAAGGTATCCCATGGATGTATTGTAAGTAGAAACGCAACCGTTAAAAGTTACAGTCAACTGATATTCTCCTATAGACAATCCTGTTACATCCTGTGAAGCACTCACAGAGTCTCCATCACTTGTCCAGGAATACACAGCTCCGCTGCCCACATTGATGCTCACATAAATGGCACCGTCGCTGCAGGTATCGCAGGAGGCAAGAACAATGCTGTCGAGCAACACTGGAGAAGCTCCTGGATCAGAAATGCTGATTACATCGTTGTAAGAACATTGTTGTGCATCTACGATTTCGTAAATGTAATTACCTGCTGAAAGTGAATCGATACTCAGTCCGGTGCTGTTGTTCGACCAGGTAACTTGATAAGGGCCGCTGTTGCCGGTGATGGTAAGGGTGATGCTTCCGTTATTGCTTCCGCAGGCGCTGGGCGCCACTACTGAGTCCTGCACCACAGGTGGCGCACTCTCAGTAATTTCGATGGTTTTGCTGAGTTTGCAACCATCTATTCTGCTGATGGTTACCGTATGGGTGCCAATCGGCAATTGTGCATTGGCAGTTGTTGCTCCGTTGCTCCATAAATAGGTAAAATTGTTGTCGCCTTCCACGCCGGTAATTGATGCTGTAGCGGCAACCGTGCCTCCTGCACAAATGGAGGTAACCGGAGCTGTAATGGAGGCCTGTGCATTTACGAATTCGGTGCATCCGCACTCGCAGGCATGACGACCCAATTCATAAAAAGTATTTGCAGGTAGTGAATCCCACTGCACCGATGCGTTGAATGACTGCTGGGGAGGATTGATGGCAACGCCTCCGGCAACCGCATATTTTCTGAGCAGGGTTTTGTCCTGGGTCCAGTATTGTAAAAAGTAAGGTCCTTGTGTGTTGAAATCATAAGTGGAATCCATGCTGCTGTATGGAGGCAGGATGGTCCAACCGGCGGTAGGACTAAAAGTTCCCTGGCTGTTGGAAGGTCTTTCTCCGATGCAGGCAAAGATGTCAACATTCACCCAAGTGTTGCCATTCTTTTTCTGAAGGGCAAGGGCATCATCACCATTGAAGCAAAGCACACGAGGCGAGCCTGTTCCTGTGGCACAACCCGGACATAAAAGGGTGTCGGCAACAGCTTGCAGTTCCAGATCGATGGGTTGGTTTTGACCGGTTCCGCTGGGATCGGTAAGATTTAAAGCAATTACATACACCGAATGTGGTGGCATGGTGATGTTGGTGGGTAAATTAAGTGTGGCTTCAGCCGGCAAAGGCTCGGTGTAATTGTTTCCGTTGTCAAAACGGATCACACGGTAATTGCTGAGAGATACCGGGCTGTTGCTTGCGTTGTAAATTTCAAGGGCCTTGTTGTTGAAGGTACCTTCCACATATTCGCTAATGAATAACTCATTGCATTGTGCATAGGAGGAACCGTGAAACATTGCGCCAAGAAGCGCAAACAAAAGGGTAATTTTTGTCTTCATTTGCAGAAATTTGGACACAAAAGTAAGGAAATATCAACATGGCTTGCTGCCCGTGTTTATCCCTTGGGTGTAATGTTTAGGTTAAGCCTTTTTACCCGCTGTATTCCCTTACCTTTGACCCCCATGCAAGTGCACACCGTTTCGCCTTACAAAGCCCTTATATTCGATTTGGGCGGCGTTTTGTACAACATCTCTTATGTGGCCACCTCCCGCGCCTTTCAGTCACTCGGCTGGAATGATTTCGACGCCTTTTACTCACAGGCAGCTCAAAGCGGTTGGTTTGATGACCTTGAGACCGGAAGAATTTCTCCTGAGGCTTTTATACAAAGGGTTCAAATCAAGCTGGGCACACACCTTCCTGCTTCAGAAATTGTACATGCCTGGAATGCCATCCTGCTCGAGCTGCCCCTTCACAGGGTAGAGTGGCTCGAACAACTGTCAAAACATAAACCCCTTTACCTCCTGAGCAATACCAACGAAATTCACCTGGAAGCCATTGCAAAGGCCGACACCGACGGACGATGGAATCGCCTGCTGAATTGTTTTCAAAAAGCCTACTTCTCCTGCAGAGTGGGGATGCGTAAACCCGATACAGAAATTTTTTCTCATGTACTCGCAGAAAACAGGCTCGCTCCAAGCGAAGTTTTGTTTGTGGAAGACTCCGAACAACACATCCGCAGTGCCAATGCCTTGGGGATGCACACCCTCTGGCTGAAACCCCCGCAAGAGGTGAGTAAAATCATTCAATACTGATGGACTTTCTTTACATCAAATCCCTGCACATCATTTTTGTGGTGACTTGGTTTGCCGGACTTTTTTATATCGTCCGCCTGTTCGTATATGCGGCCGAGGCTGCTGAACTAAACCAACCGGAGAAAGATGTTTTGGGCCGTCAGTACGCAATCATGAAGTCCCGCCTTTGGTATGGCATTACCTGGCCATCAATGATACTGACCCTGTTGTTTGGCAGCTGGATCGTTTACATCAACCCGTATTACCTTTACATGCCCTGGTTTCAGCTGAAGCTGGCAATGGTGGCCTTGTTGCTGGCGTACCATGCTTCCTGTCACTACTTGTACAAGATGCAGCAAAATGAGAATTATCGTTTTGGCTCAATGGCACTGCGTATATGGAACGAAGTGGCCACCCTGTTCCTGGTCTCTATTGTTTTTTTGGTGGTACTAAAATCTACACTCAGCTGGATGTACGGGCTGGCAGGTTTGGTATTGTTCTCCCTGGCATTGTTGTTGGCCATTCGCCTTTACCGCAAGCTCCGCAAGGATAGGTAAACCCCAATTATTTAAAAATCTTTTTCTTGTTCAGTGCCTTCCTGTACTTGCCGGCGTTGGTCAGGTGCTGAGCCGAGTTGGCTGCGAAATTATGCTTGCCCGAAAAATCTTCCTTGGCACAGAAGTACAGGTAATTCGTAAAATCAGCTTGCAGCACCGATCTGATGGCATCTTGCGAGGGAATGCAGATAGGTCCCGGTGGTAATCCCTCGTATTTATAGGTATTGTAGGGAGAATCTTTTTCCAAGTGTTTTTGTAGCACCCTGCTGATGGTAAAATCACCACAGGCATAGATTACCGTAGGATCGGCCTGTAGTTTCATGTTGCGCCTGAGGCGGTTCAGATACACCGATGCAATACGGGGCCGCTCTGGCAAGTAGTTCGATTCTTTTTCAACAATAGAGGCGAGGATGATGGCTTCAAAAGGACTGAGTCCTTGTTTCTTTGCCTGCTGCAGCCTAGCCGTTGACCAGAATTTTTTGTATTCCTGCAGCATGCGGTTAAAAAATTTTTCAGCAGAAGTGTTCCAAACAAATGAGTAGGTATTTTCGATAAACATGGCCGTTACATTGTCGGAATGAAAACCATGTGCAGCCAAAAAATGATCGTTCTGCAGGAGCATGCGCAATTGCTGTGAATCGGCTTCAAGCTTGCTGCACACCAACCTGATGAGGTCGGATTTTGTGCGAAGGTTGTTGATGGACAACTGCACTTCCTCTTGTTGCCCGGAACGCAGCATGTGAATGAGTTCGGTATTGCTCATGCCATCTTTCAAGCGGTACTTCCCCGGATATACATGCCGGGGATAATTTTTTTGTCTGGACAGCCAGTCAAATGTTTCAGTGTTGAGCAGGATGTGTTTTTCTTTGAGCAGGTGAAGCACATCCGTGTAGGTGCTCCCACTGGGAATATATAAATAGGGTTCCGCATCGGGCAGGAGTTTTGTGTTGGGTGCACGAAAGGCACGCAAAAAAAAGTACACGCTTCCGCCGGCAATCACAAGAGTAATCAACAGAGCAGCCGTAATTACCTTGGTGAAAAAGCTTTTACCTGCCGGTTTGGTTTTTCCTTTTTTTCCTGATTTTCGGGCCATGGTCTACAAAGATACCCAATGCCGTTGGTTTGGATTACCTTTGCGCCCTGTTTCGTTTTCGCATGAAAGATTTTATCAAAGAGCTCCGCTGGAGAAACATGCTTCAGGAGATGGTGCCCGGCACCGGTGAATTCCTTAATAAAGGGATGGCATCAGGCTACATCGGATTCGACCCAAGTGCCGATTCCTTGGGCATTGGCAACCTCGTACAGGTAATGACGCTGGTACATTTTCAACGCTGCGGTCACAAACCTTTTGCGCTTGTTGGCGGTGCTACGGGCATGGTGGGAGACCCCTCCGGAAAATCCCAGGAAAGAAATCTACTCTCCAAAGATGTGCTCATGCATAATCTTTCCTGCCAGCAGAAACAACTCGAAAAATTCCTTGATTTTACCTGCGGAGACAATGCCGCACAAATCGTAAACAATTACGATTGGTTTAAAGATTTCGGGTTTCTCGACTTCATCCGTGAGGTGGGAAAAAACATCACTGTGAATTATATGCTTGCAAAAGATTCGGTAAAAAACCGCCTCGAAAACGGTATGTCTTTTACAGAGTTTTCTTACCAATTGATACAAGGGTATGATTTTTATTACCTGAACAAACACCACGGCATCAAAATACAAATGGGTGGCAGCGACCAATGGGGCAATATCACCACGGGTACCGAGCTCATCCGCAAGATGGACGGTGGAGAAACCTTCGCCCTCACTACCCCGCTCATGAAAAAAGCGGATGGCACCAAGTTCGGGAAAACCGAAAGTGGCAACATCTGGCTCGATCCTGCGCGCACCAGTCCTTATAAATTTTACCAGTTCTGGATCAATGCTTCCGACGAAGACATCCCCAATTTTTTCCGTGTTTTTACCCTTCGAGAACAAGAAGATGTACTTGCCCTGGAAACTGAGCACAAAGCAGCTCCCCATCTGCGACTGATGCAAAAAGAACTGGCTGCCGAGCTCACCACAAGAGTACATGGTGCAAGGGATTACGAAATGGCACTTGCCGCCTCCGACATGCTCTTTGGCAAAGGCAATGCCGATGCGCTACTTGCACTTGACGAGTCTTATTTTCTGGAGGTCTTTGAAGGTGTACCCCAAACCCATATTCCCCATTCCGAATTGCATGTGGGCATTCCGATAATCGAACTGCTTGCCGACAAAACCGGGATCTTCCCAAGCAGAGGAGAAGCAAGGAAAATGCTGCAGCAAGGAGGCGTGATGCTCAACCGCGAAAAGATTGACGAAACACTTACAGTGGATTCACGCACACTTATCCGACACCGATACTTGCTCCTGCAAAAAGGAAAGAAAAATTACTACCTGGTAATTGCAGGAGAATGATGCCCCCAAGCCTTCTCTTGCATGCTGCCGCGCATCATAGGTAAGCAAAAGGGAAAAGAGGTAATTCCCTGTATTACTTTTGCAGATACTGCAGCAGATGTCATCTCAACAAAAAATTTTCTCACAGCGTTTTTTTTCTTCCTTCTTGCCATTGTTTTTTCAACAAGGTGCGTATGCTTTTGCATATGTTGCTCACTTGGTTTTCTTTCTCTTCTGCACCGTTCAAGCCGGGGCACAAAACAATTCAGGTTCATGGACCATCCTAAACCTGAGCAGACAGCAAAATGACCATTGGAATTTTTTTGCAGAGGCTCAGTTGCGTTCCCTGCGTTTGTATCATCACTTTCATTACTACGAATACAAAGGCGGCTTTCAGTACAAGGCCAAGCCAGGACTCACCCTTGCCTTGGGTGCGGGCAGGTATGTGACCTATCGTGAAGGAGGCAGTTTTCTGCTTCCAAAAAACAATGATGAGCTCCGCATTTGGCCACAGGTAATACTTTCGCAATCCATCGGCAAAATCAAAACAGAACAACGCTATCGCATGGAGGCACGCTTTACCGGAAGTGGATACCGCAATCGTTTTCGTTACCGCCTGGGTCTCAACCTTCCTTTTGGGAAACCCGAAAATGGAATCAAGCCTTTTCAGTTTCATGTGAGCAATGAAATTTTTTTCACCAATCGTGAGCCTTATTTCGAAAGGAATCGCTTTGTCACTTTTATAGGATACCGCATCTTGCCTTATTTGTCCTTGCAGGCTGGCTATGTTTACCAATTTGATTACCGTATCAACGACGAAACAGGCAGACAATTTTTACAGGCAGGATTGTTTTTTGATCTAACAACTCGGACAAATCAAGTAGCCGGTTTTCAGTCCGGGGCACAACAGGAATAGGCAGACTCTGGCAGTGCCGTTCGTCGCCGCCGGACTTTTAAAATGTTAAAGTCAAAGCAAACTTTCAAAAAGCAGCGTACCTTACAATCAGCAATGCACTATAGCGTGTATGCTAAAGCATGTATTATTACCAACTAACTATACCTGAACTTGAGCACACACTCAAAACCGGATTGCAGGGACTGCAAGAGGATGAAGCGGCAGAGCGTTTGCAAAAAGATGGCGCCAATGTGCTGCCGGAAAAAAAGAAATCTCAGGCATGGCGTACTTTGCTGGAGCAGTTTAACGACCTGATGATTTTGATCTTGCTGGCAGCAGCTGTGCTTTCGGGAATGGTTGGTGATTTGGCAGATACATTCATCATTCTTGCCATTGTTGTAACCAATGCCATCATTGGGTTTTTACAGGAATACCGCGCAGGAAGAGAATTGGAAGCCCTGCGTAAATTAAGCAGTACCCAAAGCAGGGTAATGCGAGATGGAAAAGTACAGTTGGTGCCTTCGGCCTCACTTGTTAAGGGCGATCTGGTTTTGCTCGAAGCCGGAAATGTGGTGCCCGCCGACATCAGGCTTACAGAGGTACATGCCCTCAGCGTAAATGAAGCTTCACTCACCGGTGAATCCATTGCAAGTGACAAACATACACATGCGCTTTTGGCTACTCACTTGTCTCCGGGCGATTGTTTGAACATGGTCTTCAAGGGAACCCATGTTACCCGCGGCAGAGCTCGCGGATGGGTGGTGGCAACAGGTAAGCAAACCGAAGTGGGAAAAATTGCAGTCCTACTGCACGAAAAAAAAACTGCCACGCCTTTGCAACAACGCATGAAACAGTTCGGCAAAAAAATTTCTTACCTCATCCTGATTATTTGTTTGATTCTGTTTATCAGCGGATGGTTGCGTGGTGAAAATCCTTATAGTCTTTTGTTGCTCTCCCTGAGTTTGGCTGTGGCTGCCATACCGGAAGCTTTGCCTGCGCTCATCACCATCGCTCTTTCAAAAGGAGCCAGCAGGCTTGCAAAACAGCAGGCACTAGTGCGCAAACTTCCGGCAGTAGAAACGCTGGGCTCAGTAACATATATCTGCTCAGACAAAACCGGTACGCTCACACAAAACAAAATGCGTGTGGCAGAAAAGTATGATGCGCAATTCAAAGTACCTGGCAGCAGTGATCAAAACCTGTTTGCGTTGTGCATGGCACTCAATCATGATGTTGCTTATCACCAAGGAAAACCGCTTTTGGGAGAAGCCACCGAAACAGCCATTTTAGAAGATGTGCTCTTGCATATTAAAGCTGAAAAATATGAAGAATGCCAAACACTTTTTCCTCGTGTGGCAGAATTTCCGTTTGATGCTGAGCGCAAGTGCATGAGTACCATACACACATTTGGAGATTCATTTTTGCTTGTTACCAAAGGTGCGGCAGAAGTCTTGTCGGTCATGATGGGCACGAGGAAAGAGCAGGACCTCCTGCAATTGCATGCAGCCAAAAATGCATCTGCAGGGATGCGGGTGCTGGCCTATGGTTGTAAAATACTACCCGCCTTGCCTTCTTTACACGATGTGAGAGAAATAGAAAAAGGGCTGTCATTTGTTGGGTTGCTGGGCCTGATTGATCCGCCACGCGAGGGTATTGCTCTTGCCATCCGAGGATGCAAAGAGGCATGCATACAAGTGGTGATGATTACCGGTGATCATCCCTCCACAGCAATTGCCATTGCAAGAAAAACAGGCATCATGGATGACCATGACCGAATGCTCACCGGCGCCCAAATGATGGCCATGAGCGAAGAGGCTTTCGAAAAAGAGGTTGAGCATATCCGTGTGTATGCAAGGGTATCTCCCGATCAGAAATTACGCATTGTGAAAGCCTTGCAAAAAAGAGGACAGTTTGTGGCAATGACCGGAGATGGGGTAAACGATGCCCCTTCGCTAAAAGCCGCGAATATTGGCGTAGCCATGGGTGTAACCGGAACCGATGTAAGCAGGGAAGCAGCCGACCTGGTCTTGCTCGACGATAATTTTTCCACCATCGTCAGGGCAGTTAAAGAAGGCCGACGCATCTTCGACAACATCCGAAAATTTGTGAAGTACATCATGACTTGCAACAGTGCCGAGATCCTTATCATTTTTGTGGCAGGTATGGCAGGCATGCCCATGCCCTTGCTTCCCATTCATATACTTTGGATCAACCTGGTTACAGATAGCTTGCCTGCGCTTGCCCTGGCTGCAGAAAAAGCAGAACCCGATGTGATGCATCGCCCTCCGCGTGCTCCCTCAGAGAGTTTGTTTGCACAGGGATTGGGATACCACATTGTTTGGGTGGGCTTGCTAATGGCCGGTATCACCCTGGGCTTACAGGCCTGGGCCATCAAGCAAGGCATACAGCACTGGCAAACCATGGTGTTCACGGTGTTGGCGCTCGCACAATTAAGCCATGTGCTTGCGGTGAGAAGTGATAAAATATTTGTTTTCAGGCTGGGCCTCTTTAGTAATCTCCAACTGCTCATGGTGGTGGTTTTTACATTTGTTTTGCAAATGATGGTGATTTATTTACCGCTGATGAACAGGATTTTTAAAACCCATCCACTTTCAGTGAATGAACTCTTCATCTGTTTACTTGCTGCCATGTTGGTGTTTCATGCTGTGGAATTGGAGAAGTGGCTAAAAGCAAAATGGATAATACAAAAATTGAAAAATAAGTAAAGAAATTTATTGAATGACCGACACATATTATGTAGCTTTATAAAAAAGATGAAACACATTTTTGCTATCTCCCTGCTCTGTTTTTTTCTCTCCTCCTGCAACATGGGCTCAGAAAATATTCCGGAGGCCATATCCACGGCAAGAAAAG
>Ga0068872_10001177_pt1 | contig 21067 bp, 13 predicted proteins | sample NOAtaG_7_FD_66441 | JGI IMG/M metagenome (GOLD analysis project Ga0068872, IMG submission 66441) | Freshwater lake microbial communities from Lake Erie, under a cyanobacterial bloom - NOAA_Erie_Diel1S_2200h metaG | ecosystem: Environmental > Aquatic > Freshwater > Lake | place: USA: Ohio, Lake...
TTGTGGTCGGTGGACCACGACTCCTCGCGCACCGGGGCCGGCGACGGCGTGTGCGCCAACGACCTCGAGTCGGCCGCCCAGGCGAACTCGTCGCCCGCGGCGAAGGTGCTCGACCAGGGCACCGCGTCCTGAGGCCCCGGCGTGAGGTCCACCGGATCCCCCACCGCCGCACCCTGCGACACCGGCACCACGAAAAGGTGGTTGCGACGGCCGTCGTTCATGGCGTCCCACTTGCGCACCGGCAGCGCATCGTACACCCGGGCCTTCACCTGGCCCTTGTCCAGCTGCTGGATCCGCTCGCGGTGGAGGCGCTCGGATTCCGCCGCCGGCTTGCCCGAGAACTCCGGGAACACCGACGACAGGAAGGCGATCCGCGAACCGTCCGGCGACCAGACCGGTGCGGTGGCCCCGGTGGACAGGCGCGTCACGGCGCGGGCCTCGCCGCCATCGACCGGCTGGATCCACACCTGCGGCTCCCCGTCGCGATGGGACTCGAAGGCCAGCCACCGCCCGTCGGGCGACCAGCGCGGGTGGCGGTCATGCTTGGGCGAGGCGGCGAATTTCCGCGGCGCCCCACCGTCGACCGGCACCAGCCAGACATCGCTGTCGGTGCGGTTCCCGGCCAGGTCGGGGGTGGTCACCACGCAGGCGATCCACCGGCCATCCGGCGAGGGCTGCGGATCGCTCAGGCGCCGGAGCGACACCAGGTCCTCGAAGGCCATGGGGCGCGCAGCCTCCGCAGGCGATGGCAGAAATCCCGCGGCCACGACGGCCACGACGGCGGAAAACGCACGGCAGATCATGCACGGGCCAGTGAACCGCAGGCGACCAGCCGAGGCAAACCGGGGCTTGCCTCCCGGCCGCCGGCACCGGTCCGGTCGCCCTGGCAAGCCATGGACACCCTTGGACACCCCTTGTCCAGGTCCGTGCGCGACCTTCGAGCCACCCGGAGGATTTGGGTTTTACACCCGGCGGGAAGCCCTAGACTGATCCCCCGGCCCGATCCCGGTTCCGCGATGCCCAACGACGCCAAGATCATCGAACTGCGCCAATGGCTGGCCGAGCGCCTGCCCCGGGCCCGGCTCGGCGCGGCGCCGCCACGCACGGCCCCGGACACCGTGCCCACGGGCCTCGGGCCGGTCGACGACACCCTCGGGGGCGGCCTGCCCAAGGGGGCCTTCACCGAGCTGGTCGCCCCCGGGGAAGGCTCCGGCAGCGCCCAGTTCATCCATGCGCTGCTGCGGCACACGGCCGCGGCCGGGCGCTTCCTGACGCTGGTGGACGGTGCCGACAGCCTCGATGTGGATGCACTGGAACCCGAGGCCCTGGCGCACCTGCTGTGGATCCGCTGCCGGAGCACCGCCGAGGCGCTCCAGACCACGGACCTGCTGCTGCGTGACCGCAACATCGGCCTCCTGGTCCTCGACCTGAAGCTCAACCCCGCCCACGAGCTGCGACGCGTGCAGGGCACCGTGTGGTATCGCCTGGGCCGGCTGATGGAACAGCAGGGCGGCACCGTGCTGGTCGTCACGCCACAACCCCTGGTGAGCGGCGCCGCCGCGCGCATCGTCTCCCGCACCCGGCTCGACCACCGCGACCTCGAGCGCCGCCCGGACGCCCTGGACCTGCGCTTCGAGACCGAACGTCGGCGCTTCCTCGAGGCCGGCGTGCGGCACAGCGCCTGACCGGCTGCGCCCCCGAACGACCCCAACCCCGAACGACGATGTACGCCGTCCTCCATCTGCCCGGGTTCCCGCTCCAGGCGGTGCTGCGGACCAACCCGGACCTCTGGGCACAACCCGTGGCCCTGGTGGACCCGAAGGCGCGCAGCACCCCGGTGGTCATCGAAAGGACGCCACGGGCCCGGGACGAAGGCGTGGAGCCCGGCCAGACCGCGACCCAGGCGATGGCCCGATGCGCAGGCGTCCTGGTCCGCCACCGCGACCCCACGCGCGAGGCCGCCGCCACCGACGTCCTGTTGCAGTGCGCCTACGGGTTCTCACCGCACCTCGAGGCCACCGCCCCGGGCCTGTGCACGATGGACCTCCGCGGCCTGGGCCGGCTGCAGCCTCCCGAACCCGACACCCTGCGGGCCTGGGCTGGCGAACTGCGCGCAATCCTCATCGCCCAGGGGCTCCGCCCTCGCATCGGCATCGGTGCGACCCCCAACCTGGCCCGGCTTGCGGCCCTGTTCGGAGAGGCGGTCCACGTGGTGACCGACGCCCCGGGCTTCGTCGCCTCCCTGCCCGTGTCCGCCCTGGAACCCTCGAGCGACACGGCACGGATCCTCGCCGGCTGGGGCCTGCGCACGGTGGGCGACCTGCTGGCCCTCGATCCGGCCGAGCTGGCCGACCGCCTGGGGCTCGAGGCCCTGGGCCTGCTGGCCGCGGCCTCCACGCGCAGCACCCGGCCGCTGAACACGGTCCGTCCGCCGGAGGTGTGGACCGAGTCCTGGGACTTCGAGGACCCGGTGGAAACCCTCGAGCCCCTGCTCTTCCTGTTGAACCGATTCACCGGATCGCTCTGCGCTCGGCTGGCGCTGGCGGCCCGCGCGGCCGAGGCCCTGGAGCTGTCATTGCGCCTCGAGTCCGGCGGACGGCTGGAGCGGCGGCTGGCCGTGCCCGAACCCAGCCGCGACCCGGCCGTGCTCCAGCGCCTGCTGACCACCCACCTCGAGACCGTGCGCAGCGAGAGCGCGGTGGTCGGACTGCGGCTCACGCTCGAGACCACCGTTCCGGCGCAGCGGCAGTTCGGCCTGTTCGAGACGACCCTCAAGGACCCACGCCAGTTCCAGGAGACCCTCGGACGCATCGCCGCCCTCCTGGGCCCGGACCGCGTGGGCACGCCGGTGAAACTGCCCCGGCACGGGGTCGACGCCTTCCGCCTGGCCCCGCCCGAGTTCGAGGGAATCGCGCCCCTGACCCAGCCGCGTCCGGCGCTCCAGGCCCCGGGCCTGCGTCGGCTCCGGCCCGCGCCGGTGGCCACCGTCGAATCGGTGGAGGGTCGCCCCGTGTCGATCCGCTGTGCGGTCGCCCAAGGCCGGCTGGTGGTCACGCTCGGTCCCTGGCGCGCCTCGGGTCATTGGTGGGAGTCCGGGGCCTGGCAACGCGAGGAATGGGACGCCACCACCCTGCGCGGGCAGGTGCTGCGACTGGTCCGTGAGGCCGAGGGCTGGAGCGTCGACGGACTGCTCGACTGACCCACGGACACGCCCATGGCCTCCCTGTCGTCCAGCCCCGGCTACGTCGAACTGCACGCCCGCAGCGCGTTCAGTTTCCTGCGTGGTGCCTCGCTGCCCGAGGAACTCACCCGCACCGCCGCCGGGCTGGGGCTGCCCGCGCTGGCGGTGTGCGACCGCATGGGGCTCTACGGTGCGCCACGGGTCTTCGACACCGCCCGCGAACAGGGCATCCGGGCGATCCTTGGCGCCGAACTGGCGATGGAGGACGGATCGGTGTTGCCGGTGCTGGTGCGCACGCGCGAGGGCTACCGGAACCTCTGCCGGCTGCTCTCGCAGGCCCACCTGCGCGCGGCCAAGAACGAGGCCGCCGTCGGCTGGGACGAACTGCCCGGGTTCACCGCAGGCCTGGTCGCGCTCACGGGCGACCTCGAGGGCCCGGTGCTGCGGGCCGTCCGCACCGGCCGCGATGCCGACCTGGCGATCCACCGGATCGTGCGCGCCTTCGGGGAAGGCCAGGTCTACGCCGAGATCCAGCGCCAACACCTCCGGGGCGAATCCCGCTGGAACCGCGCGCTGCAGGACCTCGCCGCCGCCCACCGGATCCCGCTCTTGGCCACGGGCGGGGTCACCCAGGCCACGCCCGAGGGCCGGGAAGTGCTCGATGTCTTCGCCTGCCTGCGCCACCACACCCACCTCGACGCGGCCGGCACCCACCTCAGCGTCAACGGCGAGGCGTCCCTCAAGCCCGCGGCCGCGATGGCCCGGCTCTTCGGCGACCTGCCGAAGGCGGTGGCCGAGACCGTGCGGCTGGCCGATCGGCTGGAGTTCACCCTCGAAGACCTGGGCTACGAGTTCCCGCGCTACCCGGTCGGTCCCGGCGAGACCATGGAGGGGGTGCTGCGCGACTGGGCCCTCCGCGGCGCGCGGGGCCGCTACGGCGGCGACATCCCGGAGCGGGTGCTGCGGCTGCTGGACAAGGAACTGGCCCTCATCGGGCGGCTCGGGTTCTCCGGCTATTTCCTGATCGTCGCCGACATCGTCCGCTTCTGCCGCGACGAGGGCATCCTCGCCCAGGGACGGGGCAGCGCGGCCAACAGCGCCGTCTGCTTCTGCCTGGGGATCACGGCGGTCGACCCCCTCAAGTTCAACGTGCTCTTCGAGCGCTTCCTGTCGGAGAGCCGCAAGGGTTGGCCCGACATCGACATCGACCTGCCCAGCGGCGAGCGGCGCGAGCGCGTCATCCAGGAGGTGTACCGCCGCTATGGCCGACACAGCGCCGCCATGACGGGCACGGTGATCACCTACCGCGGCCGCAGCGCCGCCCGGGAGATCGGCAAGGCCCTCAACCTGCCGGCCGACGTGCTGGACCGCTTCTCGAGCCTGCAGGCCGGGGGTGACTTCCCGCACACCCTCGAGCTCGAGGAGCAGATGCGCCAGGCCGGCCTGCCCGCCGAGCACCCCAGGGCCGCGGCCTTCGCCCGGCTCTGCCGACGCATGCGCCGCCTGCCGCGCCACCTGGGCCAGCATTCCGGCGGCATGATCCTGTGCCAGGGCGAGCTCACCGGCCTCGTGCCGCTCGAGAACGCCTCCATGGCCGGCCGCGTGGTGGCCCAGTGGGACAAGGACGACTGCGAGGGCCTGGGCATCATCAAGGTGGACCTGCTGGGCCTGGGCATGATGGCGGCGCTGCAGGACACGATCGAGCTGGCCAACCGGCGCGGCCGACCCGTGGACCTCGCGCAACTCCCGAAGGACGACCCGTCCACCTACGCGCTGCTGCAGCGGGCCGACACCGTCGGCGTCTTCCAGGTCGAGAGCCGCGCCCAGATGGCCACGCTGCCGCGCCTGAAGCCCGCCTGCTTCTACGACCTGGTGGTCGAGGTGGCCATCATCCGGCCCGGCCCCATCCAGGGCGACCTGGCCCACCCGTACCTGCGGCGGCGCGGCGGGCTTGAGCCGGTCCGTTACCTCGACCCCCGCCTCGAACCCATCCTGTCCCGGACCCTGGGCGTGCCGCTCTTCCAGGAGCAGATGCTCGAGATCGCCATGGTCATGGCCGACTTCAGCGGCGACGAGGCCGAGAACCTGCGCAAGGCCCTGAGCTTCCACCGGTCCGACGAGAAGATGGCCCAGGCCACGGTCAAGTTGCGCGAGGCCATGGCCCGCAAGGGGGTCGCCCCGGAGGTCATCGACTCCATCGCCAGGACCGTGGGCTCGTTCGCCCTCTACGGCTTCCCCGAATCGCACGCCATCAGCTTCGCGCTGCTGGCCTACGCCAGCGCCTACCTGAAGGTCCACCGGGCCCCGGAGTTCTACGCCGCGCTGCTCAACAACCAGCCGATGGGCTTCTACTCGCCGGCCACGCTGCTCCGCGATGCCAAGGCCCACGGGGTCGCCGCACGCCCGGTCTGCGCGGCGCGCTCCGACTGGGAGACCCGCGTGGAGGCCGACGGATCGCTCCGTCTCGGGCTGTGCCTGGTGCAGGGGCTTCCCAGGGCCCAGGCCGCGAGCCTGCTGGCCGAGCGTGAGCGCCGGCCCTTCGCCTCGCTCGACGACCTCAAGGCCCGGACCACCCTGGGCGCGGAGGCCCTGCGGGCACTGGCCTCCATCGGCGCGCTCAACGCCTGGTCGACGGACCGGCGCTCCGCCCTGTGGCATGCCGAACGGCCCCTGCGCCGGGGAGAACTACCCGGCCAAGAGGGCGGAGCCGGAACCGCCGGCGAACCCCGGGACCCCGTCTCCCCGCTGGCCCGCATGTCACCCGACGAGCGACTGGCCGCCGACTACGCCACGCTGCGCCTCACCACCGGACCACATCCGATGGCGCTGCGGCGGGAGGGCCTGAGGGAGACCGTCTGGCGGAGCGACCAACTCCGTGAGGCGGCCGATGGCACCGTCGTGCGGGCGGCCGGCCAGGTGATCTGCCGGCAGCGCCCCGGCACGGCCAAGGGTGTGTGCTTCGTGAGCCTGGAAGACGAGGCCGGGATCACCAACGTCATCGTGTCCCCGGAACTCTTCGAGGCCGAGCGCCTGAAGATCAGCACCGAACCCTTCCTGCAGGTCGAGGGAGTGGTGCAACGCCGCCACGGCACGGTGCACCTGAAGGCCCTGCGCCTGGAGCGGTTGCCCGACCAGGGCCTGCGGACGGCCGCCTCGCACGACTTCGGCTGAACCCGTGCCGGCGGGCCGCCGCCCCGCTCACCGCGAGCGCAGGCGGAACAGCCGGCCCGCGTTGGTGGCGCGGGTGGACCACTGGAAACGGACGCCGTCATTCAACGGAACGCCGTCCACCGGCCGCCAAGTGCGCGGCAGTTCCAGCGTGGACTCCTGCAGCTCGAAGCCGGCGGCCAGCGCCGACCAGCTCAGGACCCACTGGTCGTCACCGAAGCCGGTGAGATCCAGCCGCAGGGGCTGTGCCCGCACCGTCACCGCGGCCCGGTTGTCGGCGGCGTCCGGGTCGGGCGTGGTCGTGGCGGCGACCCACTCGAACCGCGGGGACGCCTCGACCGGGATGCGCACGCGCACCAGCGCCGTCCACTCGGACTTGGCCGGCAGGGTGCCGACCACGAAGGACACTCCGGCGGCCCCCGACTGGAAGCTCCCGCCCCCGCCGAGCGTCACGCCGAGGAACTCGGCCGGGGTGGGAAGGCTGAGGGTGCCCGTGACGTTGGTCGCCGGGAGCGGGCCGAGGTTGCGGGCCCGGAGGTTGAGGCGGAACTCCGCCCCGGCGACCACCGGCTCGGCCGAGGGCGTGAGGGTGACGTCGACATCGGCCGTGGTGCCCACGAGGAAATCCAGCGGCGAGACCGCCGAGCCTGCCGCCGTCTCGACCGTGATGCGTCCACTGACCGCGCCTGCGGGCACCAGCACCCGCAGGCCGTTGGTCCATGCCGAGACCCCCGGAGCGACCACGCCGGCGAACCGCACCACGGCCGGCGGCCCGAGTTCGGTGCCCGAGATGCGCACCTCCGTGCCCACCGTGCCGAAGGCCGGCGAGAACCCGCTGATGACCGGGAGCGGCCCCTGGATGGAGATCGGCCCGCCGGAGGCTTCGCCGCCCGGGGTCACCACCCAGACCAGGCCGGTGGTGGCGCCCTCGGGAACGCGGACGGTGAGGCGCCGGTTGTCGCCCCCCACCAGGCCGGTGCCCGCCACGCGATCGGCACCGAACAGCACGGCGGTGGCCCCGAGGAGGTTGGTGCCGTTGAGGGTCACCGTCTCCCCGGGTTTGGCCAGGTTGGGCACGACGGAAAGCACCTGGGGTGGCGCATGGAAGACCGAGGACGACTCGTCGGTGCCGGAGGTTCCGGAGACCACCAGCGGTCCGGTACCCGCCCCGGCCGGGACACGCACCGTGAGCTGGCCTGCCGCCACGGAAACAGGCTTGGCGGTGACGCCACCGAAGGCGACCTGGGTGACCCCCGACAAGCCCGAGCCGGTGACGGTCACCAACGTCCCCACCCCGCCTCCAGACGGCGTGAACCCCCCGAGGCGCGGAGCCAGCACGAAGTTCGACACCGAGAGGAACCGTCCCCCGGGAGATTCAAGGGTCAGGGGCGCGGCCGCCGGCGCCCCCGGCGGCACGACCACGCGCAGGAGCGTGTTGGAGACGACCGTGAGGTTGGTCGTGGCCACGCCCCCGAAGGACACCAGCGAGACGGACCGGAAGCTCCGCCCGGTCAGGGTGAGCGTGTCGCCGACCCGGGCCCTGGGCGTGAAGCCCGAGACCCACGGCGCGGTGTGGAAGAGCCCGACCGTTGCCGTCACGCCGGCGTTGTTGGTCACCGTGATGGGCCCGGTCATGGCCCCCGGCGGCACCACCGCCAGCGCCGAGCCCTCGGTGACGGTGTCGAGCGCGGCCCGGATGCCGTCGAAGAACACCCCAAGCCGGAAGCCCGGGTCGTCGGGGTCCTTGAAGTTGGCCCCGGTCAACAGCACCAGGTCGCCCGGGGCGCCGCGCACCTTGTCGACCTCGGTCTGGGCCCCGACCCGGCCCCACTGCTGGACGACCGGGGGCACCTGGAAGTTCCAGGGCGTCTGGGTTTGTCCCAGGGCATTCTCGACCAGGATCGGACCGATGGTGGCCCCGACCGGGACCCGCACCGAGATCTGATGGTAGCCCAGCCCGAGCGACCGGATGGATTCCACCGTGCCCGGGGCGAAGTTGAAGGTGACGCCCGTGAGGGGGGGATTCAGGAAGTTCAGGCCGGTGAGGGTGATCAGCGACCCGGGTTGGGCGCGGTTGGTGGAGATGGCCGTCAACTGCGGCGCGCCCTGCCCGAACACCAGCGAGGCACCCCACACGAGCCAGGCCCCAAGGAGGGCCATCCTGAGAGATCGATGCGTCATGACCATGGAGAGGAATCCGCCAACCGAGGCGCGACGGATGCCTCCGTCGAAGCGGGCGGCCCGAAGGGACCCTCGGTCCCGGAGTGCAGCCCCCCGGCCAAGCCTAGCCGGAATGGGTGGATTGACCAGAGGACTCATCCCATGAATAAGCAACCGTTGCCGACGTCGATCCTTGCACCTGTGAACGTACTGCCCACATCCCGGCCGGTTCACCAGGAATCGTCCCTGAACGGGACGTCCGCCCGGGCCTCCGGGTTCCTCCACGGGATCTCCGTGGCCCCGTCCACCCCCTCCCCGACCCATCGTCCCTGACGGCCGCACGGCCTCATGGACCCGTCCTCCCTGCCGGGAGGGCCCTCCACCTCCGCATCGACTTTCCGCCAGAACTGTCCGTCACTGACCCCCAGCGCACCATGAACGCATCATCCTTCAGCCTGTCCCGCACCGCCTTCGGGCTGGTCCTCGCCTGCCTGAGCGCCGGCGTGGGCTGCGACACCGGATCGAAGAGCGCGGTCCACGCGCCGCCGCCGGCACCCACCGTGAAGACCGTCGTGGTGCAGTCCCCGTCGGTCCCGGCCGCCCTGGCCCAGCGACCAGCCACCCCGCCAGGACAGACACCGCCAGCGGCGCCCGCCCCGGCGGTGGCACCGGCACCACCCCCTCCTCCCGCCGCGCCGGTCGCCTCCGGCGCGCAGGCCACCCAAGTCACCCCGAACGCCCCGGTCGACCCGGCGGGCACGGTGGCCGTGCCGGTGCCGCCGCCGCTGCCCGGCCCCGTGGCCGACGTGGTGGAACTGGCCCGCGGCGGCGTCGACGAGGGCGTGATCACCGAATACATCGCCAACATCCGCCAACCGTTCGCGTTCGGTGCCAGCCAGATCGTGTACCTGAACGATCTGGGCGTGTCGTCCAATGTGTTGCATGGCCTCATGCGCCAGTCGGCCCTGCTCCGGCCGGAGGGGGTCTCGGCCACCGTGCAGGCCACGTCCGGCCCGGCGACGGCGGCGGTGACGAGCCAGAACGTGGCGGCCATCCCGCAGGCCGCTCCGGAACCCCAGGCACCGGTCACGACGGTCCAGGGCACGCCGCCCCCGCCGCCGGGCTCGGCCACCACCACGGTGGTCGCCCCCGCGGCCAGCCCGACGGTCGTGAACCAGCAGGTGTTCTACCAGGCGCTCGCGCCCTACGGCAGCTGGGTCCAGGTGCCCTCCTACGGCTGGTGCTGGCAACCCACCGTGGCGGTGGTCAACACCACGTGGCAGCCCTACTGCGATGGCGGTTCATGGCTGTGGACCGACGCCGGCTGGTACTGGAGTTCCACCTACTCGTGGGGTTGGGCCCCGTTCCACTACGGCCGGTGGCATCACAGCGCCCGGATCGGCTGGGTCTGGCATCCCGGCTATGACTGGGCTCCGGCCTGGGTCGCCTGGCGCAGCTCGACAGCCCACTGCGGCTGGGCGCCGCTGCCGCCGGAGTGCCGCTGGAACGCCAGCATCGGCTTCTCCTGGGTCAACGGCAACACGGCCGTGAGTGTGGGCTTTGGCATCGGCGCCACCGCCTGGTACGCGACGACCTGGGACCGCTTCTGCGACCCGCACCTGCACCACCACCGCCTGCCCCGGCAGCGGGTCGAGCGCTTCGTGCAGGAAAGCAACCTGCAGGTCGCCGGCGGCAACGCCGTGAACATCCGGGGCGACAACAACACCGTGATCATCAACAACGGCATCAGCCGCGAGGAGGTCCAGCGCCACACCCGTGACGAGATCCGGCGCACCGCCCTCCGCGACGTGGACAGCCCGGCCGCGGCCCAGGGCCTTGCCGCCGGCGCCGCTGCCGCCACCAGCGGCCGTCCCAATCCCACCGGGGGCGGCCGTCCCACCGAGGTCGCCGTGTACCGGCCCAAGGTGCCGGTCCATGACACCCGGCCGCCCGAGACGGTGCTCCGCCGCCAGGAACTCACCCGCCCGGCTCCGCTCCGCGCGCCCGGATCGACCGGCCCGGCGTCCGCGGCCGGGCGCATCGGCATCGACCCCTCGGCCAACCGGCCGCTGCCCGTGCCTGCGCAAGGCGGGTCGATCAACCCGAACCGGCCTGCCCCGCCGACGGCCGCCGGAGGCATCCCCTCCTCGTCCCTGGTGGCACCGACCGGCCCGTCGACGAGTCCCAGCCGGCCCGCCCCGGGTACCGTGGGCGGTGTGCCGACCGAACGGGCCACGCGGACCGTGACGCCCCCAACCCGGCCGCAGGTCGGCCTCCCAGGGAATCCGCCGCAGGCCACGGCACCGCGTCTCCCCGGCAACCCATCCTCCCCGGTGCCATCGGGCACCGGCCTGAACCCGTCGCGCCCGCCGGAAACCCGGACCGTGAACCCGCTTCAGGGCACCCCGTCCCAAGGTCCGGGGAGCGGCGTCGCCCCCGCCCCGGGGGGTGCCGGACTCGGCCGCCCGGCTCCGACGCCACTTTCGAGGCCACTGCCCGCCACCACGACGACCGTCCCGTCGGTGTCGGCGCCTCCGACCGCCACACCGGGCACCATCCCCGCCCCGGCGACCCGGCCGGTGGTCGTCCCGGGTTCCGGGGTGCCGTCACGGCCGAGCGGCGCGCCCCCGACGACGCAGGGCACCGCCGCCGCGCCGCCCTCACGCCAGGAGGCTTTCCGGCCGGCCCCGATTGCGGCGCCGTTCCAGAGCCCGGCCCGGGCTCCGTCCCCGGCCATCCAGGTGCCCGCCGGAGCGACGGCCCCCTCGCGCCCGGTCCCGCAGGCCTTCCCCCCGCCCACCCCTTCGACCCCGTCGCCCACCGTCACACCGAGCTCGAGGCCTGCCCCGGCCCCGACGATTTCGCTGCCGCCGGCCGCCGTCCAATCGCGGCCGATGAGCGTGAATCCGGCCCCGGCTCCGGCCTTCAACCCGGCTCCCCGGCCGACGCCGGTGCCGGTCCAGGCCGCGCCGTCGTTCCCGGCACCGCAACCGGCGATCCGGCAGGCCCCCGCACCGGCACCCTCGACCCCGGCCGCCACCCCTGGCCCGGCCCCGTCGGCCCGACCCGGGCCACGCCGCACGGGCGACTTGTGAACCCATTCCCGCCAGAACCATCGCCATGAACCGACCTCGATCCACCCATCCGCTGCGGACGCTGGCCCTGCGGCTTTGCCTGGTCTTCGCGCTGGGACTGGCCCTGTCGGCGCCAATGCAGGCCTCGGGACCAGGCGGCCGGGTGCTCTTCGAAACGGGCTTCGAGCGCTTCGAGGGCTACGATCCGGCCCTCGACCTCGTGGACCGGCTTGGAAGGGGGCAGAACGGCTGGATGTCGGTGGGCCGGGGCGGCAACGGGCTGCTCACGAACCTGCTGGCCGACTTCACCGGCCAATATGCCTACATCGGCTACCAGGGGCCGACCAACCGGGACACGAGCGTGAACCTGTTCCGCCCCATCCGGCTGCAGCCCGACACCAACAACCTGCCCGTGGTGGTGTTCCGGGTGACCTTCAGCGTGCGCGACGACACCCCGTCGCCGGCCTCGGCCGACGACTTCCGGTGGAGCGTCTACACGCCCGACGACCAACGCCTGCTGACGCTCGACTTCCATGGCCCCGACCAGTCGATCAACTACGCGCTCGACGACGGCAAAGGCTTCATCGGCACGGGCTTCCAGTTCGAGTACGGCGCGGTGTACGAACTGGAACTCTGGATGAGCTTCGGGCGCAAGCGGTGGTCCGCGTCGCTCAACGGCGCCTCCGTCGCCTACGAGTTGCCGCTGACCACCACCCTGGCCCGCCCCGGTCTCGGGAGCGTCGACGCCGTCTGGGCGGCCCATCCCAAGGGCACGTGGGACGACAACTACCTGCTCTTCGACGACTATCGGATCGTCGCCTACCCGGCCAACGCGGTGGCCCCGCTGCTGGAATTCGGCGGTCTCGACCCCCAGGGGGTGGCCAGCCTCAAGGTGTGGGGTGAACCGGGCGTCCGGTACCGCATCCAGTCGAGCAACGATCTGTCGGTGTGGACCGACCGCGAGGTGGTCGTCGCCACGACCCCCGACGGCCTCGCCACCTGGGCCGACCCGCAACCGACGGCCACTCGGGCCTACCGGGCCGTCGCGCTGCCCTGATCCGGGCCGGAACGATCGCCGCCGCCGATCCGGTCGATCCGGTGGCGCAGGGTCCCGGCGGCGTCGAGGATCTCGATCCGGTCCTCCCGGCACCGCAGTTCCAGGGCCCCGGTGCGCTCGGTCCACCAGGTCGTCCAGGGACGCCCCCGCATCCGGCGACGCAAGGACGCCGGGCTGCGCTCGGTGGCCGGACGTTCCCCCGTGGCCACCACCACCAGCCTGGGGGCGACCTGAGCAAGGAAGGCGTCGGAAGCGGCGTCGCCCACGGCGGGCACCCCGGTGATCAGGACATCGGCGGCCAATCCGGGCCCGTCGCGACGGACCAGGGCCGCCTGTCCCTCCGGGCCGAGGTCCGGGGCCAGCAGGATGCGCCACCCGGCGACCTCCAACCGGAGGACCATGGACCCGTCGTCCGCGCGGGTGAACCCGTCGGCCGCGTCAGGATGCAGCACCGGAAGGGTCGCGACCGATCCGCCCCGGCTCACGCGACGCAAGGGCACCCCGTTCGAGGCGGCGAGGCCATCCAGGGCCCGGAACCCCGGCGAGCGCATCCGCCCGGTCGGGATCACCAGGCTGTCCGGAGGGGCGCTGGTGAGCACGACCGGAACGCCCCCGAGATGGCGTGTGTCTCCGTGGGAAACCGCAAGGGTCGGCGGCCGATCCACCCCGCGCGACTGGAGGAAGGGCACCACCACGGCCTTGGCGGTGGACGCGTCGCCGGTGTCGAGCAGCAGGTCGGCCGAGCGGCCGGGCCGGTCGATCCACACCGCCTCGCCGGAACGGAACACGGTGACCGAGGCCGCAGGCTCGACCAGCAGCCGGGCCCCCACGAAGAGGCCCAGCCAGAGCCCGGCCACACCCCACCACGTCCGCCGCACCCGCGGGGTGTCCAGACGGACCGCGGCCGCGGCCACCCAGAGCCCGGTGTACGGGATCCACAGCCAGGCCCCCGGCGAGGCGGCGGACCACCACCCGCCCGGCACGGACTCGCAGAAACGACTGGCGGCCATCATGCCGTGCATGCCCACCCAGGCGGCCGCATTCCACAGGCCGGTACCCACGGGCAGGACCATCGACAGCGCATTGGCGATGAGCACAAGGCTGCTCAGCGGCACCACCAACAGGTTGGCCAGCACCGAGACCCCGCTGACCAGGTGGAAGCATTCGACGGACATCGGCCAGGAGGCCACCAGCGCGGCCAGGCCGGCGACCACCCCGCGGCAGAGCATCCGCTCGGCCCCTTCCCATGCGCGGCGGGCCAGGGACCACCGGGAGGGCGGCAAGAGCGGATCCGGGGCCCACGGCCGGTGGGACATCCACCAGGCCTCCCAGCCGGCAGGGAAGACCGCCAACGCCGCCACCACGAGGAACGACAGCAGGAAACCGGCCTGGAAAAGTTGACCAGGCTCGGCCAGAAGGATGACCAGTGCGGCCAGCGACAACGAATTGAGCAGGTCACCGGGCCGCTCGAGCATCCAGGTGCCGACCACCACCGAGGTCATGACGGCCGAGCGGACGGCCGAGGGCTGCCACCCCGTCGCCGCCACGTAGAACCAGATCAGCGGCAGGGACAACGCACCGCAGACCGCCCGAGGCGCCCCGAAGACCCGGAACCCCTGGACGAGCAGCAGGGCGATGAGGGCGATGTGAAGCCCGCTGATGGCGAAGACATGGAGCGTGCCCGAGCGCATGAACCCGTCGTCCACGTCGCCGGCCAGTCCGGTGCGCCAACCCAGGGCCATGGCCCAGATGAGGCGGGTCGCCTCGTCGTCGGGCAGACCCTCGGACAGGCGCCCCCGGGCCCATGCGAGGAACCGCTCGCTCCACGGCGAGGCATCGCTCGCACCGGGACCGAGGGCCCAGTCCGCGGGGGCCTCGCAACGCACCTGCAGGCCGATGCCCTGCCGTCGCAGGAAGGTGGCATGATCGAAGAGGCCCGGGGCGGCGGGGCCGGGCGGGGCGGCGACCAACCCGGAGATCTCCACCGACTGCCCACGGAAGAACCGTCCGTCGGGCACGCCCTGGCTGCTGACCATCACCCGGCCGCTGGCGGGCTCCCAGGGACCACCCTGGGGACGCCACCCGGCGACCCGGAGACGGACCACCGTGCGCTCGACCCATTGGCCCCGGCGCTCGGACAGGCGCACCGAGGGGGTTTCGTCCAGGATCCCGCGCACCGTGCCCAGCTCCCCGTGCGCATCGACGCGCCCCCGGAGGTCATCGGGATCCAGCGGCCACTGGGTGGCCTGGTAGGAAAGCGCTCCGGCCCCGAACAGCGCCAAGCCCAGGCCCGCGGCGAATCCCCGGGCCCACAGCCCGGCCACCGCCAGCCCGACCAAGGCCAGGAACACCGACAGGACCCCGGGGCCAACGGGCATCCACTCGGCCGCAGCGATGCCCGCGGCGACGCAGAGGGCGGGAAGCAGCAAGGGACGGCGCATGGCGGGACTCCCTCGAGAGACGATGCATCGGCCGGGGAGATGGGCGGCATTCTTCGCGGTCCCCGCGCGGGGATTCAACGCGGTTTCGCAGGGTCGTTGCCGGATCCGGACGAGTCTGGCGATCCAACCGGCCGACCCGCCCGGGTTTGCCATCGCCTCCAGATCACCACGGCCGCCAGCCCGAGCCCGGCTCCCACCGCGTCGATCAGGACATCCCAAAGGGTGCCGACGCGCGTCGGCACGAAACTCTGGTGCCACTCGTCGGACGCCGCGTAGAGCACGCAGAACCCCCAGGCCATGAGGGACGGCCGGGACAGCCCGCCCGAGGCCGACGGACCCGGCCAGACCCGGAACAGTCGGCAGGCCAACACCGCCAGCACGGCATACTCGGAGAGGTGGGCCAGCTTGCGCACGAGGAAGATCACCTCGTCGAGGGTGGCCGACGAAGCGCCGGGCATCAGCCACCGCAACAGCGGCCCCAGCAGGCGCGAGCCCCGGCGTCCCGACTCGGCATCGGACGACGCCCAGAAGATCACCGCCATCCACAGCACCAGGGGAGCCCAGTACCGGAGCCGTTGGAACACCCCTGACACGGCCACGATGGAACCAAGCACCCGGCGACCCGGGAAGGATCAAAACCGGTGGCACCCCGGCCGGCACCGACCGCCATCAGTTCTTTCCACGACCGTCGTCGCCCGTCCAGTTGCCGATCTCCGGGTGCGGCTCGTTGTCGTTGTTCCAGCGGGCGCGCCAGGTGGCGTTGAGCGGGTTGACCACCTCGCGCCGCAGCGCCGACTCGGCATGGCCGTCGGCGAACATGATGTTGCAGCGCAGGTTGTGCCGCTTGGCAGGCCACTGGTCCTTCTCCTTCGGATCGATGTTCCCGTCCCACGAGCGGTCGGTGAGGCTGTCGGCGAGCATGATCATGTCGGAGGGTGCCTTGACGCGGCTCTCGGGCATCTCCGGTTGGCCGGGCGGATTGATGTCGCCGCCAAGGCCGAGCTGCTGGGAAAGGTCGGCGGTCGGGTTGCGCAGGCCCCAGTCGTTGTAGCCGAAGCTGAAGCGCGAGCCCGCCCCCGAGGCCAGCACCAGGTTGATGCCCTGCGGGAAGGTCTTGTTCACGTTGGTGTCCCACTGGGCGTCCTTCGGGTTGGCCGGGCAGTAGAACGAGGCGCGGTTGGTGCCCATCTCGCCGAAGAGCCGCAGCGGCCAGAGGTAGTAGAACTCGGGCACTTTGATGCAGCCCGGGTATTTCTGGTAGTTCTGCGTGTACATCGCCGTGGCGATGCCCATCTGGCGCTGGTTGTTGATGCAACTGATGCCGAGGGCCTTGGCCTTGGCCTTGGCCAGCGCCGGCAGGAGCATGCCCGCGAGGATCGCGATGATGGCGATGACCACGAGCAGTTCGATGAGGGTGAAGGCAGCGGGACCGCGGCGGGCTGAACCCCGAATGATGGGATGGATCATGGCGGGCTGGAATCTCTGGGTGTTGCCCAAAGGCGATCAGAAAGACGCCGACGCCGCCATGCGAATCTCGATCCCTGCCGGGCCGCCGTCGGACCGCGTCATCCCTGGCACGGGAGGTCGACACGCCAGGGGCCAAGAGCCTGGCCGAAGCGGGTGCGCTCGGACCAGCATCCCAGGCGCTCGATGGTGCCTTCCCGGCAGTCGGCCAGGAAGAGTTCGTCCCGGTCGACCCAGAAAACGGCCGCCTGACCCCACCGAAACCCAAGGTCGAGCAACACGGCCAGTGATCCGGGGACCACGCCCCAGCCGGGCTCCTGGTGGACGAGATCCGGCGAAGCGCCCACCACGCGGAACCGCCGCCAGCCGAGACGGTCGACCTCGTGGGCGAGGCCCGCATCGGCATCCCGGTTGGCATCGTCGCCCAGCGGACGGTCGGCCGGGTCGCAGGCCGTGACGATCCCGAAGCATGGCGCGGGCACCTCACCGGGCCCGATCGCGCACCAGAACCTGGCCGTCCGGTAGGCGGGATTCATCGGCCACCGCCCCCGGAGCCGGCAGGACGGACGGTGGACTCGCCGCGGATGAAGGCAATCAGGTCGCGGAGGTCCTGGGGCGTGCGGCCTGACTCGAGGCCTTCGGGCATGAGCGAAAGACCGGTCGAGCGCAGGGAGCGGATCCGGGGGCGCGGCAGGACCACCGCCTGCCCGCCAGCCTGCCGGAGGGTCACCGACTCGGCCCGCTGGGCCTCGAGCAGGCCCGTGACCGTCTCGTCGTCGACGGTCTCCACTTGGTAGGCCACGAAGGCGGGGTTCATCGCCATGTTGGGATCGAGGATGTTCGACAACAGATCCTCCACGCTGCGATGGGCCGAACCCGCCAGCTCCGGTCCGACGCGCATCCCGACGTCGCCGACCCGATGGCAGCTCGCGCAGGAGGCCTCGAACACCGCCCGACCGCGACCGGCGTCCCCGACGACCGGCAGTTTCGCCAACCACTCGTCCACCACCCGGCTGCGGTTGGAATACTCCTCGTCGCTCCAGAAGCGCGCCGCGCGGGTGCGGATCCCGGATGGGCCGCCCCGCAACAGCCGGCGGCGCTGCTCGAGGTCGAGGTTCAGCTCGCCCACCCGGATCGCGCCCGACTCGACGGCATCGAGCAGGTCGCCATGCAGCGCGCGGCGGTCGACCAGCAGGCGGGCCGCGCGTCCACGCAGCGACGGGGGCAACCCGGGCCACCGCTCGACGAGCCATCGGCCGAGTCGGGGAGGCTGGAGGCGCTCGAGCACCTCGAAGACGGCGGCCTGGATCTCGGGTTCCTCGTCGGGACCGCCCAGGCGGCGCACCAGCGCCTCGAGACGGTCTGGCGACAGCTCGGCCCATTCCAGGGCCCTGAGCCGGGGCAGGCGCACCGCCCCGGGCAGGGAGCCGTCGATGGCCGTCCGGAACGCCTCGTCCAGCGTCCGGTCCACGCCGGGATCAGGGGGGATTTGCAGGCGACGCATCAGGCGCAGGGCCGGGATCCACTCGGGCGCATCGGGCCGGGCGGCCAGATCGGTCACGGCGGCTCGGGCTTCGGCCGGCACCTGCGGCACGCCACCGGACCGGGCCAACCCGGCGGCCAAGCCCTCCAGCAAGGGCGCGCGCAACGCCGGGGCGCCGGAGAGGCTCCCGAGGAGACGCAGCGCATCCCCAAGAGGAGCCGGGGCCGTCGAGCCCTGCACGGCCACCACCTCGACCAGATCCCGCAAGGCCGCTCCGAGGTCGGCCCGGGTGGCGAGGCCCTGGGCTGCCGATCCTTGAGACGGGGCGACGGGGAGGCGCCCGAGCACCTGGGAAGCCTCGCCAGGCCGCAGCGAGCCCAGGACGGCACGCCGGGTCCAGGGGCTGCCCGCATCGCGCCAGTACAGGGAGGCCAGCGCCTCCACCGCGGCCGGGGTCCCCACGGCGGCGAGCGACTGGGCGGCCTGGAAGCGCAGGCGCGGCAGCGGGTCGGCGGCGAGCTCGAGGACCCGGGCCTGCAGACCGGCATCGGCGGCCAACCACGGCTCGGACCATCGCAGGGCGTTCTCGCGGACTCCGGGGTGCGGGTCGGACAGGGCGGCCAGCACGTCGGCGGGCCGCAACGCCCCGAGCACGCGCAAGGTGGCCAGCGCATGCAACCGGCCCTCCGGCGAGGTCTTCGACGCGGCCAGCCGGCGGAGCGCCGGGATCGTCTCCCGGGCCTGTCGCTCGTGGAGCAGGCGCTGGGCGGTGAGCCGCACCCAAGGGTTCGGGTCGGCCAGGTGCCGGACCCACCGCGCCGGGCTCATCGCCGCCAGCCGGGGGAACCGACGGGACGCCCCACCGCGCGGGGTGATGCGATGGATGCGACCGCGGTCCTGCCCGGCCCGCAGATCCAGCGACGCCCGGACCTTCTGCGGGATGTAGTCCGGGTGCTCGATGACGTCGCGCTGCATGTCGAGGAGGTACAGCGCCCCATCCGGACCCGTCTCAAGACCCACCGGGCGGAACGACGGATCCCGGCTCGCGAGGAACTCCCGGTCGGAATCCTCGAAGGCCCGGGAGGCCCGGAACACCGGCCCGTCCGGCCGGATCACATCCCGGTGGACGAGGTGGCCCACCACGTCGCAGACGAACACCGAACCCTGCAGGTCGCGCGGGAAGATCGGCGACTCGCACAAGCCCATCCCGCCGGCGGCCGAGAAGTGCCCCGCCTGCTCCGGATGGTTCGGCCGCGTCTCGGGCTCGGCGACCGGGAAGATCCGGGCCATCTCGCCGTGGTCGGAGATGCTGCCGGTGATCGGGACGTCCGGGAACCCGGGGTTGCGCCGCGCATGCGCCAGCGGCAGGAACCGGTGCTGGATGTGGTCGATGTTGTAGGTCGTGTACCCGCGACCCCACGCGTCGAAGACCAGGCCGAACCCCCCGCCCGTCCGGGCCGTCAGCTCCACCTCCCCCGTGTCGGGATCGAAGGCGAAGTCATGGTCGCCCAGGGCGACCGGCGGGCCTTCCCGCAACGGCGAGGTCAGTCGACCGCCATTGCCCCCGTTGGCCACATGCACCCGACCGTCCAGATGGTAGCGGAGGCTGTTGGCCAGCGAATCGCTCACCCCGAGTCCCAGGCCCCGGAGCACGACCGTCCGCCGGTCCGCCCGCCCATCGCCGTCGGTGTCTTTCAGGAACACGATCTCCGGCGGGGCCAGCGCCAGCACGCCATCGCGCCAAGGCAGCACGCTCGTGGCGTAGCTGAGGTCGGAGGCGAAGACCGTGGAGCGGTCCGGACGGCCATCGCCATCGGTGTCCTCGAGGCGCCGGACGGTGCTGCCCGGGCGTCCCGCCGGACCGACACCGTACGGATAATCGCGGCATTCGGCGACGTAGGCCACCCCGTCGGCGGCGAAGGCCAGGCCGACCGGGTCCACCACCTGCGGCTCGGCGCACCACAGCTCGGACTCGAGCCTCGGGTCGAGCGAGAACGCCGGCCGCGAATCCACCCCGGAAACCGCCCCGGCTCCGGACCAAACCGCCACCCCGAGGCCAATCAGCGCCTGCCACGCCCATCGACAATCCATGGCTTGAGGGTATCGCAGGAAGTCCGGCCATCAACCCGGCAACGGGACACGGGTGGGCGGGATCGACCGGACGATGAAACGTCCCCGGGACCGCCGGGGCGGAAGGATCCCGAAGTCTGGGACCGCGTGGGGTCGCACCTCCCTTACGGGGCCGTGGAACCGAGGTTCATGAAGGCGAACACCAGCGCACCGATGATGATCAGGAAGAGCAATCCGCCGACGGCCAGGAACACCTTGGTGGCCTTGTTCGACTTCTTGGCGAACGCCGTCGCTCCTGCCGTGGCAGCCACGCCGGCATCCCCGAGCTTCACCGTCTGCCGTGAGGCGTCGGTCTGCTTCTTGCCGGTCTCGAAACGCAGTTGCACCTGCCCCAGACGCAGGATCTGGCCGGGTCTCAGGATCGCCTCCTTGTCGGCGGCCAACTGCAATTCGTTGATGAAGCTGCCGTTGGTGGAACCGAGGTCCTTGACGACCACATCGTCGCCCTTGAGCCAGAGCTCGCAATGATGGCTGCTGACGCTCGCCTCCGGAATGCAGACGGAATTCTCCTCCAGTCTTCCGACTGTCGTCTTCTCGGGCTTCACCTCGAAGCTGCGGTCGGTGAAGCCCTCCGTCAGAACCGTGAGTTTCGCCATCATGCGGTGTCACCATTCGTAGCCACCCGCTCCCACCAGAGTCAAATGCGGATTCTGGCACATGGCGAAAAGATGCCATCGATCGGACAGCCTTTGTCTGACCCAACCTGCGAGACTGGCCGCATGATTCGATGGAAATCCTGGTGCCGGCGGGAACCCGCCGAGCGGGAGGTCGCCCGGTTCGGCATGGGACGGCTGGTCCGTTGCGGCACGAACCGCTACGAACTTCGCGGCGGAGACGCACGGGACCTGGCCGAGGCCCGCGAATGGGCCGCCCACTTCCTGCATGCGGCGTTCATCGAGCACCCATCGG
>Ga0068872_10001178_pt1 | contig 21055 bp, 20 predicted proteins | sample NOAtaG_7_FD_66441 | JGI IMG/M metagenome (GOLD analysis project Ga0068872, IMG submission 66441) | Freshwater lake microbial communities from Lake Erie, under a cyanobacterial bloom - NOAA_Erie_Diel1S_2200h metaG | ecosystem: Environmental > Aquatic > Freshwater > Lake | place: USA: Ohio, Lake...
CCGGCGATGCGCCGTGGGTCATGATGGTCGACGGCATGGCCCGGCACCCCACTCAGATCTACGAAGCGCTGCTCGAGGGCCTGCTGTTGGCGGTCGTGCTCTGGTGGTTCACCTCGACGCCGCGGCCGCGCTGGGCCGCGTCGGGCCTGTTCCTCGTGATGTACGCCCTCGGACGGCTGACGGTGGAGTTCTGGCGGCTGCCCGACGAGCACATCGGCTACTTGGCGGGCGGCTGGCTCACGATGGGGCACCTGCTGACCTTGCCGATGCTCATCGCAGGCGTCGCTTTGATCGCGGTCGCCTACCGGCGCAACCAGCCCTCCGGCAACCTGCGCACGACGGGCGCGGGCTGAGCGTCATGGAGCAGTACCACGCGCTGCTGCGCCATGTGCGGGAGCACGGCACCCGCAAGTCCGACCGCACCGGCACCGGCACGCTCTCCGTGTTCGGGCACCAGATGCGCTTCGATCTGCGGCAGGGCTTCCCGCTCGTGACCACCAAGAAAGTGCACCTGAAGTCCGTGGTCCACGAACTGCTCTGGTTCCTGCGCGGCGAGACGAACGTCGCGTACCTGCGCGAGCACGGCGTCAGCATCTGGGACGAATGGGCGGATGCGGACGGCGAGCTCGGCCCGGTGTACGGCAAGCAGTGGCGCTCCTGGCCGACCCCGGGCGGCGGCAGCATCGACCAGATCGCCGAGGTGCTGCGCCAGTTGCGCACGCAGCCCGATTCGCGCCGCATCATCGTCAGCGCCTGGAACGTGGGCGAGCTGTCGCAGATGGCCCTGATGCCCTGCCATGCCTTTTTCCAGTTCTACGTCGCCGATGGACGGCTGTCCTGCCAGCTCTACCAGCGCAGCGCCGACATCTTCTTGGGCGTGCCGTTCAACATCGCGTCCTACGCGCTGCTCACCCATATGGTCGCCGAGCAGTGCGACCTCGGCGTCGGTGACTTCGTCTGGACGGGTGGCGACTGCCACCTGTACCTCAACCATCTTCCGCAGGCCGACCTGCAGCTCACGCGCGCACCGCTGCCGCTGCCCACGCTCGCCCTCCGGCGGCGGCCGCCCAGCCTTTTCGACTACGTGTTCGATGATTTCGAGTTCCGTGGCTATCAGCACCACCCCGCGATCCCCGCGCCGGTGGCCGTCTGAGCGCCCGTCCCACCCGACAGGAGAGCCTTCCCCGTGCCGATTCCCGAGATGCGTACCAGCCGCTGGATCGAAGTCCGCAATTCCCCCATCCATGGCAAGGGCGTGTTCGCCGCGCGCCGTGTCCCCAAGGGCACGCGCCTCATCGAATACCTCGGCGACCGCATCTCGCACAAGGAAGCCGACGAGCGGTACGTGGACCATGACCCGAACGACAACCACACCTTCCTCTTCATCGTCGACCGCCATGTCGTCATCGACGCGGGGGTGGGCGGCAACGACGCGCGCTTCATCAACCACTCCTGCGATGGCAACTGCGAGTCGGTGATCCAGCAGCGGCGCGTGTTCATCGAGTCGACCCGCGTGATCGAGAAGGGCGAAGAGCTCGGCTACGACTACGAGATCGGCCGCGAGAAGGACGATCCGGACAACGTCGACGAGATCTTCGCCTGCCGTTGCGGCAGCCCGAAGTGCCGCGGCACGATGCTCTATCCGGCCGAGAAGCCGGCCGAGAAGCCGGCACGCAAGAAAGCCAAGAAGACCGCCCCGAAGACTGCCAAGAAGCCGGCGAAGAAGCCTGCCAAGAAGCCCGCCAAGAAGCCTGCCAAGAAGCCTGCCAAGAAGCCTGCCAAGAAGCCCACCCGGCGCGCCAAGGGCGGTCGCGGACGCTGAACATGACGGCATCGCCGCGGGTCACGCTGGCGGTCGCCGTGGCCGACAACGGCGTGATCGGCCGCGAGGGCGCGCTGCCTTGGAGGCTGCCGGAGGACCTGCGGCGCTTCAAGGCGGCGACGCTCGGCAAGCCTGTGCTCATGGGTCGCAAGACCTTCGAGTCCATCGGCCGGGCGCTGCCCGGGCGGCTCAACATCGTGCTCACGCGGCAGCCGGACTGGCGCCCCGTCGACCCTGATGTCCGCGTGGTCGCAGACCTCGCGGCGGCGTTCGTCGCGGCGGGCGAGGCGCCCGAGGTCACGGTCATCGGCGGGGCGGAGATCTATGCGCTCGCGCTGCCGCTCGCCACGCGCGTGCTGCTCACCCTCGTGCATGCGTCGCCCGAGGGCGATGCCCGCCTGCCGCCCTTCGATCCCGTGCACTGGCGCGAGACCTCGCGCGAGGCCTGGCCCGCGGACGATCGGCATGCGCATGCCATGAGTTTCGTGGTGCTGGAGCGTCGCGAGGACATTCACGGGACTGCAACCCGGGCGTAACCGGCAGGCAACATCGCGCCGCGAACATGCGGACCTCGGCCATTCCTGTCCCTCCCGAGGTCCCCCATGTCCCGCAAGCCGGGTGCGCGCCATGCGCACCGTATCGCTGTCCTCGCCGCCACCACCTCGCTCGTGCCGCTCGCCGCGCAGGCGCAGGAGGCGGGCGCTCCTGCCGGCGCCGAGGCCCTCGAGGAGGTGGTCATCACCGCCATCATCGACGCCGCGAAGCGCGCGGCGGACCAGCAGAAGAGCGCGAGTGGCATCACCAACGTGGTGTCGTCCGACGCCATCGGCCGCTTCCCGGACCCCAACATCGCCGAGGCGCTGCAGCGCGTCGTGGGTGTCGCCATCGCCCGCGACCAGGGCGAGGGCCGGTACATCAACGTCCGCGGTGGTCCGTCGGAGTTCTCGGCGGTCACCATCGATGGCGTCAGCATCGCCGCGCCGGATCCGACCACCCGCGCCATCGACCTCGACACCGTGCCGTCGGACATCGTCGGGGCGCTCGAGATCACCAAGACCCTGCGGCCCGACCAGGACGCCGACTCGATCACCGGCGCCGTCAACATCAAGACGCAGTCGCCGTTCGACTACAAGGGTTTCCGCGCACGTGCCTCGCTCGGCGGGTCTTATAACGAGTTCGGCGGCACCCACGACAAGCGCGGCTCGTTCTCGGTGAGCGACATCTGGGAAGGCGATTCACGCATCGGTGTCCTGCTCTCCGGCAGCTACTCCGAGACCGACCGGCAGGTCGACAACATCGAGACCGCCTGGGCGCGGCTGAACCGTCCCGAGGGCGGGCAAGCGTTCGGCGTCGTGGAGACGCTGTTCAAGGACTACGACACGCAGCGTGAACGGCTCGCCTTCACCGGTGCCGCCGAGCTGAGGACCGACGACGGCGCCAAGCTGTTCGCCCGGGGTACCTACTCTCGCTTCACGGACGACGAGTACCGCAACCAGTTGCTGGTCCTGTGGTCCGAGGGCGTATTGTTGCCGGGTGCGACCGACCAGAAAGCGTCATTCCGCAACATCCGCGTCGCCAAGCAGATCCGCCACCGTATCGTGCGCAACGAGATCGCCACCGGCGAGATCGGTGGCTCGCAGGACTTCGGGGCCTGGACGCTCGACGGTTCGGTATCGATCGCCAGCACCGAACAGACCTATCCGCGCCGCGACGAGCTCCTCTGGCGCACCGGAGCGCTCGGCACCGAAGCGGCGCCCATGAGCTATGACTACTCGGTGTCCGCCCGAGAGCCGGCCATCTCGTTGTTCACCACCAACCAGCATCTCAATCCTGCGAGCTTCTCCTTCCGCGAGAACGCGTACCGCACCTCGGAGACCTCCGAGGACACCGTGGCGGCCGTCGTCAATGCGGGCTTGCCGGTGCAGTGGGGCAGCGCCGAGGGCGACCTGAAGTTCGGCGCCAAGTACAAGATCGGCGAACGCAAGGCGGACGAGAACCGTTTCCGCGATCGCGCCTCCTCGGCATCGCTCAGCCGTACGCTCGCCAGCTTCCTTTCCGATATCCGGAGCCGGAACTATGGCTACGACCTCGGGTTCAAGGTCGACACTTCGCTCGCGAACGCCTACTACGATGCCACCAAGGCAAGTTCGCCCATCCGCGCGGAGCAGTCGGCGACGGCCGATTACACGGCCGACGAGACCGTGTTGGCGGGCTACGCCCTGGCCGACCTCGATTTCGGTCGTTTGAGCATGGTGGCCGGCTTGCGTGTCGAACGTACCGAGACCGAAGGGTCTGCGCCGGTGTTCAATACGGCGACGGGCGCCCTCAGCACCCGTACCGACAAACGCGGCTACACCAATCTGTTCCCGGGCGTGACGCTCCGTTACGAGGTCACCGACGCGCTGATCGCCCGCGCTGCCGTCACCCGCGGCATGATGCGCCCCGACTTCACCGACATCGTGCCGCGCGCCGTCGAATCGCAGGAGGGCACGCTGCTCGTCGTCCAGCAGGGCAACCCGGAGCTGAAGCCGACGCTGTCCGACAACTTCGATGCCTCGCTGGAGTACTACTTCGAGCCGATCGGCATCCTGTCGGCAGGTGCCTTCTACAAGGACTTGAAGGATTACAACTACACGCTGCGCAGCTCGGGGACCTACCTCGGCGCACCGGCGGCGATCATCACGCCGGAGAATGCGGACGGTGAACTGCTCGGCGTCGAGCTCGCCTGGCAGCAGCAGTTCACGCAGCTTCCGGGGTGGTTGTCCGGCTTCGGCGTGTTCGCGAACTTCACCTATGTCGATGCCTCCATCGACCTCGGGCGTACCTACGCCGGCCGCTCGTCCTTCCCGCTGCCGGGGCAGTCGGAGACGGTGTCGAACGTCGCGCTGTTCTACGAGAAGGGCCCGGTCAGCCTGCGCCTGAGCTATACCGACCGCAGCGACTACCTCGACGAGATCAACGCCGAGGATGGCGCGCTCGATCTCTATTGGGCGGGGCGCGACCAGGTGGACTTCACCGGCAGTTACCAGTTCACGAAGATGTTCGAGGGGTTCGTCGAGGCCAAGAACCTCACCAACTCCAAGGGCATCCGCTACTTCGGCCGACCGAGCCGCATCTACGAGTACGAGCAGTTCGGGTACAGCGTGTTCGTCGGCGCGCGACTGAAGCTGTAGGCTTTGGACATGCGACCGGGTCTCCTCGCCCTCCTGTTGTCCGCGTCCGGCGCGCTGTCGGTCTCGGCGGCGGCGTCCACCGCGCCGGAGCGCGCAGCCGTCGTGCAACCGCGGGTGGTGAGCGCGCCGGTCCGTCACGATTCCGACGACCCGGCGATCTGGGTCGATCCGGCCGATCCGGCGCGAACGCTGATCGTCGGCACCGACAAGGACATCGACGGTGCACTCTACGTGTTCGGGCTCGATGGCAGGGTGCGCGAGGACCTCGTGGTCCGCGGTCTGCTGCGGCCCAACAATGTCGACATCGCCCGCGGGGTGATGCTGGGCGGCAAGCCCGTGGATGTCGCGATCGTCGCCGAGCGCTTCGCGCACCGGATCCGCGTCTATGCACTGCCTGACATGCGGCCCGTCGACGGCGGTGGCATCCCCATGTTCGAGGGCGAGCGGGCCCGCGATGTGATGGGCGTGGCCGCTTGGGTGCGCCCGGGGGACGGCGCGTTGCTCGTCACCGTCAGCCGGTCCGATCGATACGCCCCGAAGCAGGGCTACCTGCACCAATACCGTCTCGTCGATGACGGCGCCGGACGCCTGCGGGGCCTGCGCGTGCGCGCCTTCGGCGAGTGGAGCGGACGGAAGGAGATCGAGGCGCTGTCCGTGGATGCCGTGGGTGGCCACCTGTTCGCGAGCGATGAGACCTTCGGGCTGCGCAAGTACGCCGTCGATCCGGCGGTCGAGGATGCGGACGATGAACTGGCCACGTTCGGCACCACCGGCTTCGCGCGCGACCACGAGGGCAGCGCGGTGATGCGCGATGCCGCAGGTCGGGCCTGGCTTTGGGTGTCCGACCAGCAGGCCGGGACGCTGCGCGTGTTCGATCTTGCGGGCAGCCCGGGCAAGCCCGATGAGCCGCGCTTCATCGGGCATGTGCCGTTCGCGGCGCGCGAGACCGACGGCATCGACCTCGTCGTCGGCGACCTGCCGGGGTTCCCTGGCGGTCTGCTGGTGGCGATGTCCGACGACCGGACCTTCCATTTCTATGCGATCGACGACCTTTTGAAGGCCTGGGTGCCTGCGCCTTCGCCCGTGCGGCGCTGAGCACCCCTGCCGAAAGTCATTTGACTGTCCGTTATGCCGGCACGCGGTCGTATCCCCCGATGCCATGCGGAAAAAAGCCTGCCCAGCGCGTCGCGCGCATCATCGGTCCCCTGCGTTCGCGGGTCCCGCCATCACCGGATCGCGCACCGCGTGCACGGTCGCACCGCACCCGGTGCGACGCGCCTGTCGCACCGACCGCGGTCGATGGGCCGCGTTCGGTGCGCGGGGCTGGTGGTTCGCGCCGCGCTGCGCTTCGCTGACGAAGCCGCGTCCGGTCAGTGCAGCTTCACGCGCGGCTCGGTCTGCCGCGCGATGAGGCGGGCGAGGGTGGTGAGCGAGGTCTTCCACCATCCATGCAGCGCGATCTCGTGCATCTTGTAGAGCGACTGGTACATCCAGCGGGCGAACAGCCCTTCCAGCCAGAGATTGCCGCCGACGAAGTTGCCCATCAGGTTGCCGACCGTCGAGTATTCGCCGAGCGAGACCAGCGATCCGAAGTCGCGGTAGCGCCAGGCTGAAACGGTCTTGCCCGCGAGCCGCCGCCGCAACGCCTTGACGAGGTACATCGCCTGCTGGTGGGCAGCCTGCGCGCGCGGCGGCACGAGACGCCCCGGATGCCCGGCCCATTCGACGGCCGCGCAGTCCCCCAACGCGTAGATGTCCGGATCGTCCACGGAGCGCAACCGCGCATCCACCTTCACCTGGTGCATCGCGTTGGTGGCGATGCCCATGCCGGAGAGGAACGACGCGGCCTTGACGCCTGCCGCCCACACCACCATCGAGGCATCGATCACCCGGCCGTCGGCGAGGCGCACCGCCTGCGGCAGCACCTCGGCGACGCGGGCGTCGCAATGCACCTCGACGTTCAGGCTGTCGAGCATGCGGCGCGCGGCGGCCGAGATGCGTTCGGGCAAGGCCGGCAGGATGCGCGGCGAAGCCTCGATGAGGTGCAGGCGGATGTGCTTGTCGGGGTCGATGTTGTCGAGGCTGAACGACACCAGCTCGCGGGTGGCGTTGTGCAGTTCGGCGGCGAGCTCCACGCCGGTCGCGCCCGCGCCGACGATGGCGACGTCGAGCTGGCCGGGCTTCAGCGGTTCGACCTGGGAATGCGCGCGCAGGAAGGCGTTGACGAGCCGCCGGTGGAAGCGGTCTGCCTGCGCCGTGCTGTCGAGCGCGATGGCGTGCTCCATGACGCCCGGCGTGCCGAAATCATTGACGCGGCTGCCGACGGCGAGCACCAGCAGGTCGTAGCCCACGCGGCGCGCGGGCACGATCTCGACGCCGTCGTCGTCGAGCACCGGCCCGACCAGCACCTCGCGGGCCGCGCGGTCGAGGCCGGTCATCTCGCCGAAGCGGTACTTGAAGCCGTGCCAATGGGACTGCGCGAGGTAGTCGAGCTCGTGGACGTCGAGGTCGACCGACCCGGCTGCGAGCTCGTGCAGGTGGGGCTTCCAGAAGTGCGTACGGCCCCGCTCGATGAGGATCACCTCGGCGCGGCCGCGACGGCCGAGGGTGTCGCCGAGCCGGGTGGCGAGTTCGAGGCCGCCGGCGCCGCCGCCGACGATGACGATGCGGGTGGGGGCTTTGGAGGAAGGGGTCGTGGCCATGTTCCGGGCCGCCTGGGTCACGCGCGCATCCTGCGCTCCGCGTTATCCTACGCCACCACGATGACTTCCGACACCCTCCGCAGCCGAGCCTGCAGCCTCGCCTCATGAACACCGACACCGCCCGCCCGCGTCGTCTTCGACGCATCATCGACGCGCAGCGCACCTCCGATGGCGCCGGCGTCACGTTGTGGCGCAGCCTCGGTCAAGGGCCGTTCGCGCGCCTCGATCCCTTCTTGATGCTCGACGAGTTCGGCAGCGACCGGCCGGGCGATTACATCAAGGGATTCCCCCCGCATCCGCATCGCGGCTTCCAGACCGTGACCTACATGCTCGCCGGCCACATGCTGCACGAGGACCATCTCGGCAATCGCGGGCACTTGCGCGCGGGCGACGTGCAGTGGATGACGGCAGGTCGCGGCATCATCCACTCCGAGATGCCGCAGCAGGAGAGCGGGCTGATGCGCGGCTTCCAGTTGTGGATCAACCTGCCGGCAGCCGAGAAGATGCGCCCGGCGGAATACCGCGACATCCCCGCCGCCGCCATCCCCGAGCTCGCCGATGCCGCGGGCGTGCGGGCGAAGGTCGTCGCCGGGGAACTCGCGCTCGGCGGTGGGCGTGCGAGCGGTCCGGTGACGGGCATGAGCACCCAACCGCTCTTCATCGACCTCGAACTGCCGGCGGGTGCGGCGTTCTCCCTGGGACTGCCGGCGTCGCACCACGCGTATTGCTATGTCTACGAGGGAGCCTTGGTCGTACCGGACGCCGACGGCGGCGAGGTCACGTTGCGCGCCCGACAGGGCGGGGTGCTGGACGATGGCGACCGGTTGGCGCTGCGGGCCTCCGACGCCGGTGCCCGTGCGTTGCTGCTCGCGGCGCGGCCGATCGGCGAACCGGTGGTGCAGTACGGGCCGTTCGTCATGAACACCCGCGAGGAGATCGACCAGGCGATCCGCGATTTCCAGTCGGGACGGCTCGCCGCGCCCGCCAGTCCCGCGCCGATCAGGTAAGGAACAGCGCGCCGAGCCCGAGCAGCGTCGCGAAACCGATGCAGTCGGTGAAGGTGGTGATGATCACCCCGGCCGACAGCGCGGGGTCGATCTCGAAGCGGCGCAAGGCGAGCGGCACCAGCACGCCCACCGCGGCGGCGGCCAGCAGGTTGATGAGCATGGCGGCGGCGATGATGGCGGCGATCTGCCAGGTGCCGAACCAGAACACGGTGACGAGCCCGACCACCAGCGCCCACAACAGGCCGTTCAGGCTGCCGACCGCGATCTCCTTGAAGAGCAGCCAGCGGGCGTTCGACCACTGGACCTGGCCGAGCGCGAGGCCGCGGATGATCAGCGTCACGGTCTGCGTGCCGGCGATGCCGCCCATCGAGGCGACGATCGGCATCAGCGCCGCGAGCGCCGCCACCTTCTCGATGGTGCCTTCGAAGGTCTTGACCACGGCGGCCGCAAGGAAGGCGGTGATGAGGTTGATGCCGAGCCACAGCAGGCGCCGCCGCGTCGAGGGCAGGATGCCCGCGAACAGGTCCTCCTCGTCCTGCAGGCCGGCCATCGACAGCACCGAGTGTTCGGCTTCCTCGCGGATGACGTCGACCACGTCATCGACCGTGATGCGCCCGAGCAGGCGTCCTTCGGGATCGACGACCGCGGCCGACACGAGGTCGCGGTCCTGGAAGAGCTGCGCCACATCGTGTGATGCGGTCGAAGGGTCGATGCGCGCAGCCTCGGCATCGAGGCTCTCGCCGACCGTGGCGTCCGGATCGCCCGTGATCAGCCGCGTGAGGGCGATGGTGCCGAGATAACGGTCGTCGCGGTCGACCACGAACAGGCTGTCGGTGCGCGGCGGCAGGTCGCCGCGCATGCGCAGATAGCGCAGCACCACCTCGAGCGACACGTCGGCGCGCACGCTGACCGTGTCGGTGTTCATGAGGCCGCCGGCGCTGTCCTCCGGCCACGAGAGCACGGTGCGCAGCCGTTCGCGGTCGCGCTGGTCCATGGAGCGCAGCACCTGTCGCGTGACGGCCTCGGGCAGGTCGCCGACGATGTCTGCGAGGTCGTCGACCTCGAGGCCCTCGGTCGCGGCCACGAGTTCGCCGGGCTCCATCGAATCGATCAGTTCCTGGCGGACGTTCTCGTTGAGCTCGACGAGCACGTCGCCCTCGAGCTCACGGTCGACCATCTCCCAGACGAGCTCGCGCTGGCGCGGCGGTACCGACTCGAGCAGCAGCGCGATCTCCGCCGGATGCAGCGCCGCGACCATACGTTCGGCCGGCCGCAAGGTGCCGGCGTCGAGGGCCTGGCGCAGCGCGCCGAGCCTCACCTGCTTGCCCCCCGTCTCGGTCATGTGCGGCCTGGCAGGTCCAGGGAGTGGTGGCGACGGCCGAGCCCCGGCACCTGCGGCGCGAGCCGTTGCGCGAGCCGCTCGACGAGGTACACCGAGCGGTGCTGGCCACCGGTGCAGCCGATGCCGATCGTGAGGTAGCGGCGCCGGGCGGTCCGATGCTCGACGATGCGTGCGGCGATGAACTGTTCGTATTCGCCGAGCAGCCGCTGCACCTCCGGCCGGTCGTCGAGCCAGCGCACCACGGCGGGATCACGGCCGGTGAGCGGGCGCAGGGCCGTGTCCCAGTACGGGTTCGGCAAGGTGCGGGCATCGAACACGAAGTCGCAGTCGCCGGGCACCCCGTGCTTGAAGCCGAACGACACCAGCGTCACCGACAGCTGCTCCGCGCGCCGCGTGTCGATGCGCTGCACCACGAGCTCGCGCAACTGGTGCACGCCGAGGTGCGTGGTGTCGATGACGAGGTCGGCCGCCTGGATGACCGGGTCGAGCAGCTCCCGCTCGCGCGCCACCGCTTCCTGCAGCGAGCCGCCGCTGCGCTCGAGCGGATGGCGGCGCTTGGTCTCGCCGAAGCGGCGCAGCAGTTCGGCGTCCGACGACTGGACGACGACCAGTTCGCAGCGCAGGCCGCTGCGCCGCAGCGCCTCGAGCGTGCGCGGCACGTCGGCGAGGGCGAGCGCGCTGTCCCGCGCGTCGATGCCGATGGCGGTGTTCTCGAACACGCCCGGTTCGCCGCTGCGCAGCGAATGGGACACGAAGTACTCGAGCATGCTGGCCGGCAGGTTGTCGACGCAGAAGTAGCCGACATCCTCGAGCGCGTGCAGCACGACGCTCTTGCCGGCCCCGGAGAGGCCGCTCACGAGGATGATGCGCATGCCCGGCACGGTGCGGGGTCAGTGCCGCGCGGCGCGGCCTTCCTCGGCGTGATGGTCGGTGGCCTTTTCCTTGCGCTTCTTGACGAGGCGGTCGAGCTTGTCCGCCAGCGCGTCGATGGCGGCGTACATGTCCTCGTCGGTCGCCTCGGCATGGATGTCGCCGCCGCGGATGCGCAGCGTGGCCTCGGCCTTGTGACGGAGCTTCTCCACCGAGAGCACGTAGTGCGCGTCGATCAGCTGGTCGAAATGCCGCACGATGCGGTCCATCTTCTTGAGCACGTAGGCGCGCATCGACTCGGTGACTTCGAGGTGGCGTCCGGTGACGTCGATCTGCATGGCGTGGTCCTCCAGTGGCTCCAGGATGAGGTTAACGCGAACCGTCCCGCTTGCGCTCGCCCGATGGGGCGATGCCGAGCGCCTCGCGGTACTTGGCCACCGTGCGGCGGGCGACCGGGATGCCCTGGGCGGAGAGCATCTCGGCGATCCGGCCATCGGACAGCGGCTCGCCGGGAGGCTCGTCGCGGACCAGGCGCCGGATCTTCGCCCGGATCGCGGTCGACGAGGTGCCGGCACCGTCGTCGCCCTCGACCTGGCTCGAGAAGAAGTATCGCAGTTCGAACACCCCGCGGGGCGTGTGTAGGTACTTTCCCGAGGTCACCCGGGAGACCGTCGATTCGTGCATGCCGATCGCCGCCGCGATGTCCTTGAGGATCATCGGCTTCATGTGCTCCTCGCCCTGTGCGAGGAAATCGCTCTGGCGCTCGACGATGGCGCGCGCGACCTTGAGCAGCGTGTCGTGGCGGATCTCGAGGCTCTTGAGCAGCCAACGCGCCTCCTGCAGCTGCGTGCGCAGCGTCGCGTGTCCGCTGTCGCCGCGGCCGAGCAGCCCGGCGTAGTCCTGGTTGACGCGCAGGCGGGGCAGGGCGCGCCCGTTGAGCTCCACCGACCAGCCGCGCGCGGTGCGGCGCACCATCGCGTCCGGGATGACGTACTCCGGCCGCAGGGCGCTGACCAGGCTGCCGGGTTTCGGATGGCAGGCGCGCACCAGCGCGACGGCGGCGACGAGCGTCTCCTCGTCCTGGTCGAGCGTGACCGCTTCCGCATCGGCGGCGAGGGCGCGACGCAGCGGCGCGAGGTCGCGCTGCGCCAAGAGCGGCAGGTGATGGCTGACGATGTGGCGCGCGAGCGTGAGCCCCGGCGTGCCGCGGTCGAGGGTCGCGAGCTGCAACTGCAGGCACTCCACGAGGTCGCGGGCGCCGACGCCCTGCGGTTCGAGCGTCTGGACGAGCAGCAGCACCCGCTCGATCTCGTCTTCGTCGTGGGTCGTGATGCCGTCGCGGGCGAGGTTCCGGGCGACCTCCGCGAGGGTCTCGGTGAGATAGCCGTCGTCATCGATCGCGTCGACCACGGCCACGGCGACGGCGAGGTCGCCGTCGGAGAGACCGAGCAGCTCCAGTTGGCCGAGCAGGTGTTCGCGCAGCGACTCGCCGCGCTCGTCCGCGAGGTCGCGGGTGCGTTCCTCGTCGTCCTCGGCACGGGCCGAATCGCTGCCGGTGCCGGCGCGGTCCGCCCAAGGTTGGTCGACGACCTCCACCTCGACGGGTTCGGTCGAGCCCAGCTCCTCGGTGTCCGGCGCCGCCGCCGTGAAATGCGCGCCGAGCTCGAAGTCCGCAGCCTCCTCGGGCTCCGGATCTTCCTGTTCGAGCATGACGTTGGATTCGAGCACCTCGGCGAGGTGCGCCTGCAGGTCGAGCGTCGGCATCTGCAGGAGGCGGATCGCCTGCTGCAACTGCGGCGTCATCGTCAGCGACTGGCCGAGCTTGAGTTGCAGCGACTGCTTGAGCATCAGGCGGACTCGCGGGAGCGTCCCGGGGACGTCACCTACAGGCGGAAGGACTCACCCAAGTACACCTCACGCACGCGGGGATTGGCAAGGATTTCCTCGGCCACGCCTTCGGCCATGACGGTGCCGTCGCCGATGATGTAGGAGCGTTGGCAGACCCCGAGCGTCTCGCGCACGTTGTGGTCGGTGATGAGCACGCCGATGCCGCGCGCGGCGAGCTCGCGCACGATGCGCTGGATGTCGAGCACCGAGATCGGGTCGACGCCGGCGAACGGTTCGTCGAGCAGCAGGAAACGCGGGTCGGCGGCGAGCGCGCGGGCGATCTCGACGCGCCGGCGTTCGCCGCCCGACAACGCCATGCCCGGCGAGGCGCGCACATGGTCGATGCGCAGGTCGGCGAGGATCTCCTCGCAGCGCGCGCGCCGCGCGTCCCGGTCGAGGTCGTCGCGGGTCTCGAGGATCGCGAGGATGTTGTCCTCGACGCTCAGCTTGCGGAACACCGAGGCTTCCTGCGGCAGGTAGCCGATCCCGGCGCGGGCGCGGCGATGGATGGGCAGGTGCGTCAGGTCGAGGTCGTCGATGAGGATGCGACCGGCATCCGCCGGGATCAGGCCGACGATCATGTAGAAGGCCGTGGTCTTGCCGGCGCCGTTGGGGCCGAGCAGCCCGACGACCTCGCCGGCACCGACCTCGAGCGACAGGTCGCGCACCACGCTGCGCTTGCCGTAGGCCTTCGCGAGGTGGCTCGCCTTGAGGCGCCGTCCGCCGCCCGTGGCCGCGTCACCGCCGGTCATGGGTTTCCCTGCGGGGCAGGGGGCTTGCCCTGCGGCTCGGTCGGGGTCTTCGTGTCCGTGCCTGATTGCGGACGGATCACGATGCGCACCCGCTCGTCGCTGCCGGTGGTCTTGCCGGCTTGCACGCGTTGCGCCGCGATGTCGTAGACCAGTTGCTGGCCGCGGATCTCGCTGCGGCCGTCGCTCAGCCATGCGCCCTCGCGCAAGGTGACGGTGCCGCTGCGGGTCTCGTAGAGCAGGGAGCCGGCGCGTCCCTCGGCCTTGCCGCCGGTCTTCAGGCGCTGCTCGAACTCGGCGGGCTTGCCGCGCACCGTGGCGCGCGCGAGCTGGTTGGCGACGAAATTCACCACGGCCTCGTCCGAGCGCAGCGTGCCGCCCTCGACGTCGATGCGCACCTTGCCGCTGAAGGTCCAGGTCGCGTCCTTGAAATCGAGACCGGTGGCGCGGGCCCGTTCGGCCTGTACCCGCAGCGGGCCCTGGGTGATGACGACATCGCGGAACAGCAGCGTGTTGCTGCGGTAGTCGACATCGGACGAGGCCGCGTCGAGCACGATCTCGGCGTTGCGTCCCTGCGCGGGCTTGGCTGTCTGCGCGGGCTGGGCGGCCTGCGCGGCGAGCAGCGACGGTGCGGCCGCGAGGAGCGCCACGACGGCGAGCCTGCGGAGCCGCTCGGGGACGGCGCGGGTGTCAGGGTGAGTAGCGGCCATGGACCTTGGAGGACAGTTGCGCCTCGCGGCGGTTCAAGTCTGCCACGAGGCCGACGGCCTCGAGCGTGCGGCCGGCCATCTCGAGACGCACGGCATCGGGCACCGTCACCCGGCCGGCCCCGAGGTCGTAATCGAGGCGCTCGGTGCGGATGCGCAGCGTGCCTTGCCCGGGTGCGGCCTCGCCCTCGAGCGTCACGGCGCCTTGGAGCGATACCGAGCGCGCGTCCTTGGGCAACCGCCCTTGGTCCGCCCGCACCCGCCACGGCGTGTCACCGGGCGGCGCGACGGTCATGTCGACCGCGTCGAGCGAGACGCTGCCGTCCGCCGGATCCTGGCGGATCGTCGCGGCGCGCAAGGTGTAGCGCGGCTTGCCGTCCGCGCCGGTCTCGATGATCTCGGCGCCGCGCGCCGAGTATCCCGGATCCTCGTTGGAGGCGAGCGTGCCGGGCCCGCCGTCGTCCGCGCCCGCGCAGGCCCCGAGCAGCGGAGCCGCGAGCAGCAGCAGCACGGACGCGGCCGATGCGCGCATGTCAGACCACGCCGGCGCGCAGCAGGTCGTGCACGTTGAGCGCGCCCACCAGCCGGCCGTCGGCATCGACCACGGGCAGCGAGGTGATGCGGTGCGTCTCCATGCGGTGCACGGCCTCCGCCGCGAGTTCGCGCGGGCCGATGCTGCGGCAGGGATGCGTCATGACATCGCGCATCAGCGCCGCATGCACGTCGATGCGGCGATCGAGCGAGCGGCGCAGGTCGCCGTCGGTGTACACGCCGATCGCGCGGCCGGCGTCATCGACCACCACCGTCATGCCGAGGCCCTTGCGCGACATCTCGACGAGCCCCTGCGCGACGGGCGTCTCGGCGCTGACCCGCGGCGTGTCGTCGCCGCGGCGCATGACATCCTCGACGCGCAGCAGCAACCGCCGCCCGAGCGCGCCGCCCGGGTGCGAGCGGGCGAAGTCCTCTGCGGTGAAGCCGCGGGCCTCGAGCAAAGCGACGGCGAAGGCGTCGCCCATGGCGAGCGCGGCGGTGGTGCTCGCCGTCGGCGCGAGGTTGAGCGGACAGGCCTCGGCCGGCACGCTCACATCGAGGTGCACCTGCGCGGCGCGCGCCAGGGTGGACTGCGGGTTGCCGGTCATCGCGAGCAAGGGTACGCCGAGCCGTGCGACCGGCGGCAGCAGCGTGAGGATCTCGGGGGTCTCCCCGGAGTTGGAGAGCGCGAGCAGCAGGTCCTCGCGGGTGATCATGCCGATGTCGCCGTGGCTCGCTTCCGCGGGGTGCAGGAAGAAGGCCGGCGTGCCGGTGCTCGCCAGGGTGGCGGCGATCTTGCCGCCGATGTGGCCGGATTTGCCCATGCCGGTGACGACGATGCGCCCCCGGCAGGCGAGCGCGAGGCGGCAGGCGGCAGCGAACGCGGCATCGATGCGGGTCTCGAGGGCGGCGAGGGCGGCCACTTCGGTGGCCAAGGCACGGCGGCCGGCCTCGACCAAGGCTTGGTCGGCCACCGCCTGTCCGTCGGTCGTGCGCGCGTCGGTCATGGGATGGCATCATACCGCCATGAGCATGCATCCCGAAAAAGTCGCCGAACTGATCCGCGCCGGCCTGCCCGGCGCCCAAGTTCTGGTGCAGTCCGACGACCAGACCCACTTCACCGCCCGCATCGTCGCCCCGCAATTCGCCGGGCAGCGCGCCATCGCGCGCCACCAGATGGTGTACCGCACCCTCGGGCCGCTGGTGGGCCGGGAGATCCACGCGCTCAGCATCGAGGCCTTGACCCCCGAGGAGGCCGGCGGCAGCCGGCCGGTCTGAGGGGTCCCGCCATGGACAAACTCCAGGTCACAGGTGGCATCCCGCTCGAAGGCGAGGTGCGGGTGTCGGGCGCCAAGAACGCCGCCCTGCCGATCATCGCCGCGACGCTGCTCGCGTCGGAGCCGGTGGCGATCGGCAACGTGCCGCACCTGCAGGACGTCACCACCATGATCGAGCTGCTCGGCCGCATGGGGGTCACGGTCACCGTCGATGAACGCATGAACGTCGAGGTCGACGCGAACACCCTGCGCCAGCCGGTCGCGCCCTACGACCTCGTGAAGACCATGCGCGCCTCGATCCTGGTGCTCGGCCCCTTGCTCGCCCGCTTCGGGCAGGCCGATGTCTCCCTGCCCGGCGGCTGCGCGATCGGCGCCCGTCCGGTCAACATCCACGTCGCCGGCCTGCAGGCGATGGGCGCGGAGATCACCATCGAGAACGGCTATATCCGCGCCCGCGCCTCGCGCCTGCGCGGCGCCCGCCTCGTGCTCGACACCGTGACCGTCACGGGCACCGAGAACCTGATGATGGCCGCCGCGCTCGCCGATGGTCAGACGGTGCTCGAGAACGCGGCCCGCGAACCCGAAGTGGTGGACCTCGCCAACTGCCTCAATGCGCTCGGCGCCAAGGTGCGCGGCGCCGGCACCGACACCATCGTCATCGACGGTGTCGAGCGGATGCATGGCGGCAGCTATCGCGTGCTGCCCGACCGCATCGAGGCCGGTACCTATCTCGTGGCCGGGGCGATCACCGGCGGCCGCGTACACCTGAAGCAGGCTGCGCCGGGGCATCTCGATGCCGTGCTCGCCAAGCTGCAGGAGGCCGGCGCGACGGTGACCACCGGCGCGGATTGGATCGAGCTCGACATGCGCGGCCGTCGTCCGCGCGCGGTCGACCTGCGCACCGCGCCGTACCCCGCGTTCCCGACCGACATGCAGGCGCAGTTCGCCGCGCTCGACACCGTCGCCGACGGCGTCAGCACCATCATCGAGACGATCTTCGAGAACCGCTTCATGCACATGCTCGAGATGCGCAGGCTCGGCGCGGAGATCCGCCTCGAGGGCAACACCGCCATCATCAAGGGCGTGCCGAAGCTGCAGGCCGCGCCGGTCATGGCCACCGACCTGCGTGCCTCGGCCTCGCTGGTGCTGGCGGGCCTCGTCGCCGAGGGCCGCACCGTCATCGACCGCATCTACCACATCGACCGCGGCTACGAGGCCATCGAAGAGAAGCTCTCGGCGCTCGGCGCCGACATCAAGCGCGTCCCGGGTTGAACATCACGCCTTGAGGGGTCCGGGGATCCACTCCGCGGGCCGGCCGTTCAGCGTTGTCGCGGCGGTTGCTCCACCACTTGCAGCTGCGCGTCGGCCGCCTGAGTGCCGCGTTGCACGCCGATCAGCAGCGCCGTGCCGGGTTGCGAGGCGGCGATGCGCACCTGGACCTCCTGCGCACTGGTGGGTACACGACCCCCGATGCGAGTGACGAGGTCGCCCGGTTGCAGGCCCGCCTGTTGCGCCGGACTGCCCTGATAGAGCTGCACGATCACCACGCCGCCGCGCGCGAGCCCGGCAGCGCGGGCGGTGGCGTCGTCGATGTTGGCGACGTCGAAACCGACCCAGCCGCGCACCACGCGGCCGCGCGCCACGAGTTCGCCGACCACGCCGCGCACGAGGTCCACCGGGATCGCGAAACCGATGCCCTCGACGCCCAGGTTGCGCGCGATGATCGCGGTGTTGATGCCGACCAGTTCGCCGCGGGTGTTGATGAGCGCGCCGCCGGAGTTGCCGACGTTGATGGGGGCGTCGGTCTGGATGAAGTTCTCGAACACCGCCACGCCGAGCTGGCCGCGGCCTGTTGCGCTCACGATGCCCTGCGTGACCGTGGCGGAGAGCCCGAGCGGGTTGCCGATCGCGAGCACGATGTCGCCGACGCGCAGCGCAGAGGAGCGACCGAGCTCCATGGCCGGCAGGTCGCGAAGGTCGATCCGCAGCAGTGCGAGGTCGGTGTCCGGGTCGCGGCCGATGACCTTGGCATCGGCCTCGCGGCCGTCGGCGAGCTGGACGCGGATGGCCGCCGCATTGGCGATGACGTGGTGGTTGGTCACCACTTGCCCCGAGGCATCGACGATCACCCCGGAACCGAGGGACTGCTCGAGGCGTTGGCGGTAGCGGGGACCGAGCTCGCCGAAGGGGTCCTGGAGGATGTTGCGGGGCAGCCGTTCGGTGACGATACGGGCGGCATACACGTTGACCACGGCCGGCGCCGCGCGACGGACGGCGTCGGCGTAGCTCGATGCCGCCGCCTGGCGCACCGGCATGGCCGGATCGACGGCAACTGCGGCCGGGTCTGTCGCGGTGGCGGCAGAGCCGGATTCCCGTGCGCTCTCCGTCGCCGCCCCCGTCCGTCCGGCCTCGGCGCCGGTCGCGGCCCGGCCTGCGCCGTCCGCCAACGCCGCCTGTCGGGCGGCCACCCGCCCGGCCAACAGTTCCGGTCGCCACAGGACGGCGAGGAAGGCGAGCGCCAGCCCGCCGATCAGGGCGCCCGCGAGGAAGACCGCAGGCTTTTGCCATCGCATCATCGGGCCCATCCGTGAGGGGTCGAGTGGCCGCGCAGCGTGTATAATGCCGCGCTTCCAACGGAACGGCACCTCGGCATGGCGCGCCGGTCGGCGTGCCGCAGGCGATGCGCCACGAATGGATTGGGGAGATATTTCGCGATGAGTGATCCGGACAACCACGAAGAAGTCGATGCCAGCCGGCGCAAGTTCCTGACGGTGGCCACCGCCGCCACCGCCGCGACGGGCGCAGCCTTCACGCTCGTGCCCTTCATCTCGTCGTGGAAACCGTCGGAACGTGCGCGCGCCCTCGGTGCGCCGCTCGAGATCGACCTCTCGAAGCTCGAGCCCGGCCAGATGATCACCCAGAGCTGGCGCAAGCAGCCGGTGTACGTCGTCCGCCGCACCCCGGAAGCCGTCGCCGGCCTCGCCAAGGTGTCGCCCAGCCTCAAGGACCCGAAGTCCGACGCGTCGGCGCAGCCGGAATACGCCAAGAACGAGATGCGCTCGATCAAGCCCGAGTTCCTCGTGCTGTACGCCGCCTGCACGCACCTCGGCTGCCTGCCCAAGCAGTACTTCACCCAGGGCGACCCGACGCTCGGCGCGGATTGGCCGGGCGGTTTCTTCTGCCCCTGCCATGGTTCGCGATTCGACCTCGCCGGTCGCGTGTTCAACGGCTCGCCGGCGTCGCTCAACCTCGCCGTGCCGCCGCACAAATTCGAGTCCGATACGATGCTCGTGGTCGGCCTCGACGCCACTGCTGAAGGAGTCGTCTGATGGCCGCCCCCCCCGACACCGCGGCCGCCGAGAAGGGCGGTTTTCGTGCCTGGCTCAACAAGCGCCTGCCGGTGGACGAATTCGTCGAGTCGCAGCTGACCGGCTACTTCGCGCCCAAGAACTTCAACCTCTGGTACTTCTTCGGCGCGCTGGCGATGCTGGTGTTCGTCATCCAGATCCTGTCGGGCATCTTCCTCACGATGCACTACAAGCCGAGCGAGGCCGAAGCCTTCAACTCGGTCGAGTACATCATGCGCGAGGTCGAGTGGGGCTGGCTCATCCGCTACATGCACTCGACGGGCGCCTCGTTCTTCTTCATCGTCGTCTATCTGCACATGTTCCGCGCGATGCTCTATGGCTCGTACCGCGCCCCGCGCGAATTGCTGTGGATCCTCGGGATGCTGCTCTACCTCGCGCTCATGGCCGAAGCCTTCATGGGCTATGTGCTGCCCTGGGGCAACATGTCCTACTGGGGCGCGCAGGTCATCGTGAACCTCTTCGGCACGATCCCCGTGATCGGGCCGGGGCTGGTCGAGTGGATCCGCGGCGACTACGGCATCGCGGACTCCACCCTCAACCGCTTCTTCGCGCTGCATGTCATCGCGTTGCCGTTCGCCATCGCCTTCCTGATCCTCATGCACCTCGTGGCCTTGCGCCAGACCGGGTCCAACAACCCCGACGGCATCGAGATCAAGGCCAAGCTCGGCGCGAACGGCAAGCCGGTCGACGGCATCCCCTTCCACCCGTACTACACGATCAAGGACCTGTTCGGCGTCGGCGTGTTCCTGCTGTTCTTCTGCGGCGTGATCTTCTTCGTGCCGACCTTCGGCGGGCTGTTCCTCGAGAAGCCGAACTTCGAGCCGGCCAATGCCCTGTCGACCCCGGATCACATCGCGCCCGTGTGGTACTTCACGGCCTTCTACGCGATGTTGCGCGCGGTGCCGGACCAGCAGTTGGGCGCGCTGCTCATGCTGCTCGCCATCGTGGTGCTGTTCTTCCTGCCGTGGCTCGATCGCTCGCCCGTCAAGTCGATCCGCTACAAGGGCTGGATGTCGAAGACGGCGCTCGCGCTGTTCGTCGTGTCGTTCATCGTGTTGAGCTACCTCGGCCTCAAGCCGGCGGACGGTCTCTACGTCATCTTGGCGCGCATCTTCACCGCCATCTACTTCCTCTACTTCATCCTCATGCCCTGGTACACGAGCGTGGAGAAGACCAAGGCCGCTCCGGAGAGGGTCACCTACCATGCGTAAGTCTTTCGCCATCCTCGCCGCGGGTCTCGCGCTTTCGGCCTTGCTCGCCGCCCCTGCCGCGCGTGCGGCGGGACCCGGCCTGCCGGGCGCGTGGCAGACTTGGGAGCCGGGCAACGATGTCTCGAACATCGCTTCGCTGCAGCGCGGCGCCGGCAATTTCATGGGCTATTGCGCCGGATGCCACTCGATCAAGTACGTGCGCTACTCGCGTATGGGCGCGGACCTCCAGATCCCCGAGGACCAGCTCGAGGCGTTGGTGAAGCCGGGCTCCAAGAAGAACGACTACATCACCACGTCGCTGACGGCCGCCGACGGCGAGGCCTGGTTCGGCAAGGCGCCGCCCGACCTGTCGCTGATCAGCCGCTCCAAGGGCAGCGACTACGTCTATCGCTTCCTCAAGACGTACTAC
>Ga0068872_10001183_pt1 | contig 21012 bp, 15 predicted proteins | sample NOAtaG_7_FD_66441 | JGI IMG/M metagenome (GOLD analysis project Ga0068872, IMG submission 66441) | Freshwater lake microbial communities from Lake Erie, under a cyanobacterial bloom - NOAA_Erie_Diel1S_2200h metaG | ecosystem: Environmental > Aquatic > Freshwater > Lake | place: USA: Ohio, Lake...
CAAGCAAAATGCCATGTCCAAACAAAGCCAGCCATTTCCGCAAAAATCAAATCCAAAAACCGACACGCTACCGGGTCCGACATGGTGGATGTGGTCGATCCACAAGCCCAACTGAACGATGCCACTCCTGATGACTTGCGAATCGGCATCCCTCCAAGAGGATTTCAAGGCCAATACCACTTCCTGTAACCACGATTCCAGGCTGCTGCCCGGTTTGATGAAGGGTTGTAATTGGCGATGAGACCGTTCTACGACCCATTGGAAATCATATTTAGGCCTGGCCAACCTCAATTGATGCGTGACGCGATGCATGTTTGCCTGAAATCCTCCCAAGGCCCTGCATATTTCCTCAGAATCCCTCATGACCGGGTCGCCCTCGGCTGCTGGAAACAGCACACCCATCCTGTCGCCTTCAGGTGCCTTCAAGGTTTGCACGAACGCTCCTGACACATCGGAAACTGGGGCTACGACCTTCAATCCTTTTGATTTAAGAAGATTGATCAACCTGATTTCCTCAGCAACCTCTACGGCTGATCTCCATTTGTGGGCGTAGATCCTAAAAAAGTGCGTTTTTTTCCCATCAGAAATCAAGTATGTATGATTTTTCCCTGCCCGAACCAAGTGGGATGTCATTTCCCCACGCATGGCGTACCTCTCCCAAACGTGAAGCCCGACTGCTTCCGGCGAAAGAATGGAACTGATGACAGGGAAAAGGGCCATGATTTAGGATGAACAAGAGCTCTTTGCAACACTACGAAAGGCAGCCAAGACATTCAAGTAATCACGGGACAGGTCCACAATCATTGCCATATCAAGCCAAAAGAGGCTATCTTGCAGCTATGCATTTCCACTATTTTGCCCTTCAAAAACTTGCTTCTTGGCTGCGTGAAGAAGCATTGGGAGCAATTCTGGTGGAAGTATTCAGTCAAGAAAAGGACCAAGCGGTCGTGGGATTGGCCTTGCCCGATCGTGATATTTTCCTGCGGGTGTCTTGTTCGGGTCCTTTGCCTTACATCTGGCCTCAAAACCAAGGTCACAAAGCCAAACGGAATGTGTTCGTCTTTTTCCAACAAGCTTGGGGATCGGTGTTGACCAGCGTCGAGGTCGTACCTTGGGAACGGGTTTTGGTCTTGACTTTCGGTTCTGGGTATCAAGTCATCATGAAAATGCACGGCCTGGCATCCAATCTGATTTTGATGAAGGAAGAGCAGGTCGTTTCTGTTTTTAGGCATAACCTCAAAGAAGACAGTAATTTCTCCCTCGCTCCTGGCAAATTCGACAGTCTCTGGAAATCTTCTTCCGAGCATGGCGAGGGACTGTCCACCCTGGATCGGTTGAAAATGATTTCGCCCGTTTTCGAGCGCAGGTTCGCACTTCAAACCGAACATTCGATGGAATCCGGGATGTCTTTCGATGAGGCTTTCGAACGGGTAATGAAGGAAGCCACGGATGACCGCTATTATGTGGTGAAGGAAAAATCGAGGCTGCTTTTTGAATTGTTCGAACCCCAACATTTGCCCTATGCTACCGTGAAGGGTATCGTTCCTGCCTTGGATACCTTTTTGCGGAGTTGGCATGTGTACGAACAATACGCCAAGCAATTTTCCGAATTGACCAGAGGCATCAGCAAGCAGGCCCAACAGGCTCGCAACATGCTGGAATCTTGTGAAATTTCCATTCGCCAAATACAAAACGAGCGGGCACCAGAGGAATTCGGGCATTTGTTGATGGCCAATTTGCATCTCCTTAGCACCGGAATGGAACGCGTGAAACTCCGCGATTTCTACCATGATCAGGATTTGGAAATCAAAATGCGCAAAGAGCTCAACCCGCTCGAAAACGCCGAATATTTCTATCAAAAGAGCAAAAAGCACAAAGCCAAGTTGAAATACCTGCAAGGGCAGTTGGAAGGGCTGAAATCAGAGAATGAACATTGGAAGGCTTTGGAATCAGAAGCGTCCCAATTGATTGCCCCCCAGGACTTGAATTTGACTGAAAAAGGCATCGATACGGGCCCATTTAAACATCTCACTGAATTCCACAAAAAATTCCAATCAAGACTGACCTCGCAAGGGACTCGGCCTGAAGACCGAAAGCACCCGTTCGTTGAGGTCTATTACATGGGCTATGTGATTTTGATGGGAAAAAATGCCCGGCAAAACGACGAGTTGACATTCAAATTCGCTAAAAAAACCGATATCTGGCTCCACGCCCGCGATGCCCAAGGAAGCCACGTTTTGGTGCGAAACCCTCAAGACAAAGACCTGCCCAAACCAGTTTTGGAATATGCTGCGGCCTTGGCTGCTGGAAACTCCAAGCGGAAACATGAGTCACTCGTTCCGGTGCAGTATACATCCAAACGGTACATCCGGAAGGTGAAAAATGGCGCTCCTGGGCAGGTCATCGTAGAAAGAGAAAAGGTCCTGATGATTGAACCCTTCACCAACTCATGAACATCACCCGTATACCCGGAGCAGCGGAAGTGGAGCCTTGAATCTCAACCCTTCTTTTTCGTCTTCCGATTCCGAATCCATGATCCAAACCATGTCTTCCGACTCGATGTCCAAAGCGAGATTGAAGCGGCAATCGCTCCCCCGATACCGATAAAAACGCGCCAAGTGCGCAACACCGTCACCATCGTCATAGCTTTCGAGGTCTCCCTCCCGTTCACGTGCCAATCCCGCCTCATACAACATCCCAAGGTTGTTTTTCACCGTCAGGATGAACTTGAAATCATTACCGACCAACTCCACACTCATTGAGTATCGGGTATCGTCCAATTCCAAGAAATATTCACGTTTAGAGACCACCATCCTTTTCATCAACGCGTGGCATGCACGTCTCCACCCGACTCGACTTTGTCGCCGGATTGACCCATGCTGTATGCGGAAGCAGGTACCTCGTAATCTCCGGGGAAGGTGAAGGCTACGAATTTGCTGACAGGGAAGGAACTCACTTTCACGCTGTCCCCTTGGTTGCCGCCCAACAACAGCACGTTTTTACCTTGCATGCCAACCACAAATCCGACGTGGCCTTTTCCTCCACCCCAGTCAATGACTCCAACCGCTCCGTATGCAGGCTTCTTCACGTTTTTGCCAAAGGTTTGGTAGGAAAGTGCGCGGGCACTTCCGGTGCCACTGAAACCAGATTTCACGAAGCACCAAGTCACAAATGAGGCGCACCATGGGGTTTCATCGTCTTTGAATTTTCCCGTCGTGCCGTGGTATTCCACGATCCGGGGGTTGTGCTTCCCGGACTCCTTCAATTCTGACTGTCCGATTTCGGCCTCTGCGGTTGAAATCCAAGCGGGTTTTGCTTGCGGGCTTGAGTTGGCTGCAGGCTTATTGGCGGGAGCTCCGTTTCCTTTGTCCAGATATTCTCCCGAAACCCAACGACCTTGGCCGATTCTCGCCCAACCATCTTTTTCTTCAAAAATCTGGACCTTTTCACCTTGTTTGATGGTGCCAATTTTCTCGTTGGAAGGACCGGGTCCCGATCTGACGTTGAGCGTTGCGGCCTTGACCGTAGCGGTTGCGACCGGCTTGTTGTTGGCGGGTGCTGAATTTTGATTGGCTGGATTTGATGGCGTGGCTGGTTTGTTGGCCGGGGTTTGGGTATTGCCCGAGCCGAATAGCGCATCCCCAATTCCACTCACCGTATCGGCAACCGAATCCAATAATCCAGCGGCTGCATCGTAGGCGTCACTTGCTTTGTCGGACAGCCAATCCATGACACCGCCAGAATCGCCTCCTGAATTTTGATTGGTGTTGGAGGTGGTTTGAGAGTTCCCCGAACCTCCTCCGGAAGTGGTAGGCTTTTTACCAGCGAGCTCCACGTATTCTCCAGATACCCATTGACCATTACCAATTCGAAGCCATCCGTTGGATTTCTCGTAGACCTTGACCGCGGCACCTGCCGTAAGGGGAGAGCCTACCTTGGGATGATTGCTTCCGGGGCCACTGCGTATGTTCAGCGACGAGGCCGTGACTTTTCCCGTGTCAATCGGGGTGCCCGTGGTCGGAGCTTGGGTATTTTGAGAATTGTCGGTTTCGTTGAGATTGGGTTTGGGCCCACCCTTTAGGGCAGCGGCCATGAAATCCCGCCTGCGGTTGAAGCGATCAGCAGGCACTCCATAGTCAGTTTTCCACTTCGTATCGGCCATGGCGGCAGCAAATCCCTTCAGGTCGTTTTTGACCGCCAAAGGCTGAATCCAAGCGCGACTACGGCTGTGGTAGTCTCCCCGATAGCGCAAATCGACCAAAATGTCCATGATGGCAGGATGAAGCGCGTCGAAATCCACCTCTCCGTATTTTTCTTTAACATCCTCCTTGTTGGAAAGCCTGACTACATCCTTTTTATGTTCGGCATAGACCACATCAAACAGGATTTTTTGCTGTTCGTGGCTGATGGAGCCCACTTTGTCTTTGTTGGCCGTGACCCAATCACCTGCGGCTTTTCCAGTCAACCCAACCGATTCAAGCAACAAGGTGGATTGCGACCCCGTGATTCCTGCTGCCTTCAGGTGGGCCTCACAGGATTTTTTGGTCCTTTGACCAAGGTCATATCCCCGACCAATCGTGACACCTGAAACACCGCCTGGCCAATGCACGACGCGGCTGAAGTACCGGCTTTTGGCATCATCATTGCCCTCTGAATCAAAGGTGACCTGTCCGCTTCCAACCTTCAGCGGATCGTCGCCCTCCTTCAATTGTTTGGGTCCTTTTTCATCGCCCTTGGCAACTTCAGACTCATCCTCGGCTGCTTTGAGCTGCGCGGTTTTCATCTGCTTGGCACCATTTCCCTCGCTTTTGGCGTTTTCGGACTCGTCCTCCACTGCCTTGAATTGGGCGGTTTTCATTTGCGCGGCCTTGGCACCCATGCTATCGGCCTCAGATTCCAAGCTTTTGCTGTCATTCACAGCCATTCCGTTCACGCTGGTATTGGCTTGTACACGTCCTTCCCGTTGTTGCACGACATGCGCCGCCTCATGAGCCAAATGCTGTTCCTGTCCAGGCCCGAGATGGATATCGTTGCCTTGCGCGTAGGCCAATGCGCCCACCTGTGAGGGTGCATTAGAATTGTAGTGCACCTGAACATTGGAAAGGTCATGGCCCGTGGTTTGGGCAAACCCACCCACCAAGTCTCCGGGCATTCCACCGTCGGTTTTCATTTGGGCGGGGGAATCGCCTCCAGCATCTGCACTTGAGTCTCCGCCGGCTGACAATTTGAATTGCGGTGGGGTCATGGCGAGATCAGACCCCATTGAATCGTGGTCTTGGCGCTGTTGACTAACTTTATTTCTTTCGAGACTGTTCTTTTCCATGGCAATCCTTGCGTCTGCGAATCAAAAACGAAATGTGGCTTTAGACAAAACGACAGTGTATCCTGCCGAGTCCGCAAATTACGGAATATCAGTTGATTTTACGAAAACCCAACAACAAGAAATTTCGCATAATATTCCGAAAAATTGACTCGTTTTCCAGGAACGATTAGGCCATTCTAACCCACATCCATCGGGCTCAGTGACGAAGATTGTCAATCAATCTTCCAATTGCGCATCTTTGCATACAATCTACAATCTCCATCATGGACTTCCTTACCGACCTTTTCAAGTTTCTTTGGCAGCGAAAATTGTGGTGGCTATTGCCCATCGTGTTGGTGCTCTTGATTTTTGCCGTGCTTTGGGTGGTCACCACGGTGTCACCTGCGGCCGCTCCATTCATCTACACTTTGTTTTGACGCAAATTCACCACTACGGCATGAGTCTGGAAGCACGCATGGACCAATGGGAGCAAGTTCGGGACGAATTGAGGTCGTTGCGAGGTAAGAACCTCTGGCGTGGCGTCGAACAACATTTGCTGCCACAACTGCAGGTCAGGCTGCAAGGCGAGTGGCGGGGAGAAGGAAAACGGCGGTTGGAAGCCATCATTTGCCTGGGCGAAACAGAGGCCGATATCAGGGTTTCGGTGTATCCCACGGGAGAATGCCTCCAAATCAATGGGGACCATCCCACGCTGAAAGCATTGGTCCGGGGAGTGGTTGAGAAAATGGGGGGAGGAAACTACCTGCATACGAACAGCAAGTCGGCGAGCTATCGAAAAACAGCCACATCGCGAGAAAAATGAGAGTTTCAAGGAAATTTTCGGACAAAAAAAATGGGCCTGAAAGCCCATTCAATCTAAGTGCCCGGAGGGAGACTCGAACTCCCACGCCATTTCTGGCACCACCCCCTCAAGATGGCGTGTCTACCAATTTCACCATCCGGGCATTGGTTTGTGACTCGGCTGGGATTCGAACCCAGGACCCTTTGATTAAAAGTCAAATGCTCTGCCAGCTGAGCTACCGAGTCATCCTGTCGAAGAACAGTTCCCAAATTGGGAGCACAAAGATAGGAAGGGTTTGAGTTATGTCAAGAAAAAATACACTGTGCCACATTATTTTTTTCGTCGCTTTGGCTTGCCTATCCTCGGTTCCGGGTCGGATTCCTGCCCAAGACAGCAGCGTGTTGCTTCAATCGGCGGAAGAGGCATTTGCCCAAAACCGCTTTGTGGAGGCTTTTGAGTCTTACCAAAAACTTTATGAATCAGGTTCCTACACCGAACAAATGTTGTACCGTATGGCCTACATCATGGAGGAAACAAAATCCTACCCCATGGCCATCTATTATCTCAAAAAAGCCGCTTTGGAATTTGGGAACAAGGGAGTAGACGGCAAGGTGAAACAAGTCATGCAACTGCAAGGAAGCGACAGATTTTTCCCTTCATCGGCCTGGAACGTATATTTTAAGTTCTTCCGCGACTGGGGCTGGTTGATTTGGACTTTGTTTGCCACCTCCATTTTAGTGGTATTGGTGGACGTAATCTGGGACCGCAACCGGGGAGCCTCTTGGCGGAGAGCTGGGGTTGCAGGTGCTTGGACCATCGCCATTCTACTCAGTGTAGCCTTGGCGCACCGCAGTTTCGCTGTACCCAAATTGGCCGTGTTGATTGACCAAACAGGGTTTTACGACCACCCCGGATATGCGGGCAAACAAATACCCAAGGCATTCAGCTTGGGTGAAACCTTCCAAATTCATGATGAAATAGACGTTTGGTCACAAGTGCAGGCAGGGGATAAGGTTTTTTGGGTGCCTACAAGATGCATCAAGCCCCTTTGAGTTTTACCTGCGGATTTTCTGGCTTTCAGATGCCGACAATCCGACAAACCGTCCTGCGGTTCAAAGCCCGGCCTTCAGGAGTGTCATTCGTAGCGATGGGTTCCCGCTCACCATACCCTTTGGAGGTGACCCTAGTTTCGGGAATGCCCTTTTTGACGAGATAATCCCGCACCGCCAAGGCACGGTTCCCGGCCAACACTTCATTGTCCTTCTCAGCACCAATGTGGTCGGTATGGCCTCCGATTTCTACCTTCACATTCGCGTTTTTCTTCATGAAGTTCACAAGGAAATCCAATTCAGCGGTAGACTCGGGCAGCAGATTGAATTTATTCGTTTCAAAGTACACCGACTTCATGATCATTTCCACCCCTACCTGCAACGGTTCCAACTCGATGTTTACGTCGAAATAGGGGGTGCGCTCGGGATCGATATTTTTCAGGGAGAACTCCTCCGACCGGTAGAGGTAACCCTTTTTGTCAATGAAAGCGGCATAATTTTGTTCCAACGGCAAGGTCAACAGGTATTTACCCGAGGCAGAATTCGTCTGTACGGAACGGATTGTGTCCCCCGTCTCGCGGTTTACGAACACCACTTTGGCGTCTAAAGGTTTGCGTGTGCCACGCTCAGTCACAAAACCCCTCACGTAGGTCGTGAAACTGGGCCGAAGCCGTTGGTCCAACTCAAAAACATACAAATCCGACCTTCCTTTCCCCCCCTTTCGGGAAGAGTTCATGTAGGCGGAATCCCCCTTGGTAGTCACGAAGATGTTGCCTTCGCCGGCAGACGTGTTCAATGGGAAGCCCAGATTCTGAGGCTCTGACCAGCCCGTGCCGGATTGATGAGACATGAACAAGTCAAGCCCACCGAAGCCAGGATGGAAATCACTCGAAAAATACAAGGTATGACCATCGGCATGCAAGAATGGCGACAAATCACTGCCCGGGGTGTTGACAGGCTTACCCATGTTGGTCGGAGCGGACCACCGACCTTTTTCCAATTTGGAGTACCAAATATCCTGTCCACCTTCGCCACCCGGTCGCGTTGAACTGAAATACAAGGTCTTGCCGTCTGTGGAAATACAGGGCTGACTTTCCCAAGCGGGTGAATTCACTACAGGCCCAAGATTCTGCGGTGCTGACCATTGATTCCCGTTCAATTTGGCCATGTACAAATCGCAGTCCCCGTAGCCGTCTTTCCGATGGCATGCAGCAAAAAATACAAATTGGCCGTCCGGACTGAAGCTAGGAGCACCTTCGTTCAATTCCGTATTGATGGGCTCACCCAAATTTCGCGCTTCGCCCCAGGTGCCATTCCTTTTCTCACAGAAGTAGAAATCCTCCGCATAATCCCGGTATTCACGGTTGTAACCACCGGTGCTTCCAGGCCTGCGAGATGTAAAAAAAATGGTGGAGCCGTCAGCCGTCAGATTGGGCAAATATTCTTCCCCCTCCGTGTTGACGCTGTCTCCCAAATTGATGGGATTGAACTTCACTGGATTCATCATCGCTTTGGCCGCAAAGTCCGCACTTTTCTTGTTCCTTTCGGCGGTTACCAAAATCCCTTTAGGGACTGCCGGATTGGATTTGAGGAATTTGTCGTAGCTCGAAGCAGCATCTCCGAACGCATCCTGCTTGAACGCACATTCCGCGTGATAAAACCAAAACATTGGCACGGGCTCTTTGAGGAGCTCTTTAGCCTTTTGCAAAGCTGCATACCCTTCTTCAAACTCATGGATGGCATAGTGGCTGCATCCCATTTGGTAAAAAGCCTCACCAAAACCCGATTCCAATTGGATGGCTTGCTGAAACAAACGGATGGCATCGGGATAAGAACGATACATGGCTTGCTGTTTGCCATCTAGGAATAACCCCAATGCCTTTTTGGATTTGATTCCATAGTCCGACGGCTTTGACTTTTCGGCCTGAGCCTGTATATCGACTGCCGACAAAAATAGAATCGCCATCAAGATCCCATGAAACAGGAAGGTGGCCCGGAAAGATTTAAGGGATGTCAACATACTTATGGGTTTGAAGGCCTAACCTCCATTTGGGGTTCGACTTGATGTATTCAATGATCTCATGTACCCGGTCTCGTCGCGACCACTCAGGTTGCAGATACAACATTGTACGGCTTTGGTCGCAGGAAGATGCTTGCTGCTCAGCCCATTGAAGATCATGCCGATTGTAAACAATCACTTTCAATTCATGTGCCAAATCAAACCATTCCACCCGTGCAGCTTTGAACTTCTTGGGAGACAAAGTGATCCAATCCCATTGACCGCTGACCGGATGTGCCCCAGAAGTTTCGATGTGCGTGCGCAACCCGATTTCCCGCAAGGCCGAAGTCAAAGGACCCAAATCGTGCATCGCGGGCTCTCCACCAGTGATTACCACGATTTCGGTACCGGATTGTTGGGCCAATTCAACCAACAAATCCACCTGCATCCATTGATTGTCATCGATGTTCCAACTCTCTTTCACGTCGCACCAAGTACAACCCACATCGCAACCTGCCAAACGGATGAAATACGCGGGGCTGCCTGTCCACCTTCCCTCCCCTTGAAGGGTGTAGAAATGTTCCATGACCGGAATTCGATGCCCAACTTCCTTCTGCATGGCCCAAAGCTATGAAGTTGCAGCTGAAATAACACTGCCCAAATTCCCTGTTTCAACCTGCTTGGCAGGACATGAGGCAATCAAATGAGACCGCATACCATTTAGCGGGGATTTTTGACCATTCGGTTGAGGCTGGTCGCTTGCCGTAGGGATTTGATTATTTTTGGTTCCTGAGTTTAATATTTCAATACCGCCTACCAACGCCATCGCTGAAATGTACAAAAAACACCTACTTGCCCTCTTGATGTTGACCGTAGCCGGTTTTTCAAAGGCGCAAAATACCGTAACCATTCCCGATGCCAATTTCGTGACCGCCCTTACCACATTTTTTCCGGGGTGCATGACTGGCAACCAACTTGATACCACCTGTGCAACTGTGGTGGGTGCTCAAGGCCTGTCGCTCTTTGGAAAAAATATCATCAACTTTGAAGGCATTCAATACTTCGATAACCTTACAAACCTTGATATTTCCAACAATCCTGCCACGACCCTGACCGTGCTACCCAGGCAATTGCAGGAGCTGACCGCCGAGAACATCCCTTTGACAGCCTTGCCGACACTGCCTTCCACCCTCACCCGCTTGGAAATGAATTTGAATTTTCTCACGACCCTGCCTGCTCTTCCGAGTGGCATGACCATCCTCCGTGTGGAAACAAACGACCTGGTTTCGCTGCCCACACTCCCACCGGGACTGATCAGCCTGCAAGTCCAAAACAACAACCTGACCTCTGTGCCCTCGCTTCCTGCCCCGCTAAACGTTTTAAACGTTGCAAACAATCAAATCACGGCCATCCCAACCTTGCCATCCAACCTCGGCAACTTGGACATTTCGTCCAACTTCATCACGACCTTGCCTACCTTGCCCAACTCGTTGATTTATTTGGACATCTCCAACAATTCCATCAGCAGCCTGCCCGCAAGTTTGCCACCCAACCTCACCCAATTTCTGTGCGGTAGCAACCAAATCAGCACCTTGCCGAGTAGCTTGCCCACTTCTTTGTGGAACTTTGCCTGTGGGTACAATACCATCAGCAGCATCCCTCCACTTCCCGCTGCCATCAGGAATTTCTATTGCCAAGACAATCAATTGACCAGCATTCCGACCTTACCGGCAGGTTTGCAGTTTTTGTTTTGCCAAAACAACCAAATCACCTCTTTACCCGCCCTTCCGACAACCTTGATCAACGTGAGTTGTGGCAACAACCAAATCAGCTGTTTCCCGACCCTTCCTCCCAACTCTATCCTCACCCTGTTTCCAAACCCTGCCACCTGCCTGCCCAACTACACGGCGCCCATGACCACTACGTTGCTGGCATATCCGCTCTGTGTCGCAGGAAATACAAGCTCGAACCCCAATGGGTGCTTGGATGCCACCGGTATCTATGGAATGGTATTCGATGACACCAATGCATCTTGTCTATTCGACCAAGGAGAATCTCCACGCAACAATTTGCCGGTGGAACTGCGGGACGGCGGCGGTAGCCTTGTTCAAAGAGGGTTTGTGACCGGAAATGGGGCCTACTACCTGAATGCCGGACAAGGCTCTTTTGCTGTGACGGTGGACACCACGGGATTGCCATGGATACAAGCCTCTTGTGCCGGAGGGTTCACGCGCAATGTTTCCCTCAGCCAAGCCGCCCCCACCGTGTCGGGCGTGGACATCGAAACAGAATGCGGCACAATCGATGAATTTGGTATTCAAGCCGTTACTCATGGCATTGCCTTCCCTGGAACCCAACATCCTGTCTCAGTCACAGGAGGGGACTTGTCGAGGTGGTTCGGGTTCAATTGCGGGTCAGGGGCCGCCGGGCAAATCGAGGTATCCATCACCGGTCCTGTCACCTATGCCGGTTTGGTTGCAGGGTCCCAAACACCTTCCATCAACGGACTGACATTCACCTACACCGTCTCTGATTTCGGAACTTGGGATTTTGAACATGGCATCGGAATCCTACTCAACACGGACACCACGGCACAAATGGGTGCATCCGTCTGTGTCAGCGCTCAATTGACCACTTCAGCACAGGATGCCAATCCGAACAACAATTCAATGAACTTCTGCTACCCGGTGCTGAATTCCTACGACCCCAACATGAAGGAAAGCCATCCTCCTTTGGAAACGGACGCCCAAGGATACATCACTTATACCATTCATTTTCAAAACAACGGTACGGCTCCCGCTCGGTTGGTGAAACTGTTGGACACTTTAGACACGGCATTGGATTGGTCGACCTTCGAACCCACCGCCTACAGCCATTTTTGCGAGACTTACCTCAACGGAGGAATTTTATCTGTCCGTTATCCCAACATCAACCTAATCGATTCCGCCACCAATTATGCTGCGTCGCAAGGCTTTTACCAATACCGAATCAAGCCTTTCCCCACCTTGGAACCATACAAGTTGATCCAAAACAAGGCGGACATTTTTTTCGACTTCAATGCGCCCATCACCACCAACACCACGACGAATTATCTCAATTTCGAAATCAGCAGACCTGAAGGCCTCGATGGTCGTCTTTCCATTTTCCCGAACCCCTCTTGTGGCAAATTTGAAGTCAAACAAGCAGGTGGCCAACCCTTGGAACTGCGGGTGTTCAATTCATTTGGTCAAATGGTATGGACTGGCCGGGTTGCAGGAAGCAGCACAGTGGTGGACTTGGAGCGGATGCCCGCCGGCATGTATTGGGTTGAAGCCACTGACCCACAAGGGAAATCTTACCGTGCCCGTTGGGTAAAGCAGTAATTCAAATGCCCAAGTGTTGTTTGTACAACTGCATCGTGTTTTGCAGCAAGGAGGCAATGGTCATGGGTCCAACTCCTCCCGGAACAGGTGTGATGTGACTACACAATGGGGCCACTCCCTCAAAATCCACATCCCCTACAAGCCGGAATCCTTTGCCCGAGGCATCCGCAATTCGGTTGATGCCAACGTCGATGACCACTGCGCCTGATTTGACCATATCGGGTTTGATGAGACCTACAACACCAGTGGCTACCACCAAAATATCGGCCTGTAGGGTGTGATGTGCCAAGTCCTTTGTATGAATGTGGCAGGTGGTGACCGTGCAGCGACCGGGCGCATTGTCTCGTGCCAACAAAATACTGACCGGACTGCCCACGATGTTGCTGTTGCCTACCACCACCGCATGGAGGCCAGTGGTTTGGATGCCATAACGCCTGAGGATCTCCAATATCCCGGCAGGTGTTGCAGGCAGAGGGGCTGGAAGGTTTTTGGCCATTCTGCCGATGTTGATGGGGTGGAATCCATCTACGTCTTTTTCCGGTGAGATGGTCTCGATGACTTTGGTGGCGGAAATATGTGCCGGCAGGGGCAGCTGTACCAATATGCCGTCCACCTCAGGGTCTGCATTGAGAGCGGCCAATTTTCGAAGCAAAAAGGACTCTTCCAATGAATCGGGATACCTCAACTCGGTGCTTTTGTACCCCACATGGGCACAAGCCTTCACTTTGTTGGCCACGTAAGTTTCAGATGCGGGATTGTTGCCCACCAAGATTGCCACGAGGTGTGGGGGGCGATGACCGGCAGCCATGCAAGTGGCCACCTCCGCCTTCAATTCTTCCCGGATTGTTTGAGAAAGCTTCTTTCCGTCTAAAATGATTGGAGCCATGTGCAAAGATGGAAATTGAAAAGAATGTTTGCCATAGGCTTCATCCACAGGCTTCGATTTGAAGAAACATCCCCTCATTCGCATCCATTTGAAAATTTTAACTTACTATCTACCAACAACTTAAATATTTTGCAACGAATCCAACCCTAAGATTTTTAATTTCACATTAAACCCAAACGACCGCACTTGGTCTAAAGGACATTAACCCTCAAAAATTATTCAACCATGAAAACCATCAGCATCATTGCCCTACTCCTGACCCTGTTCGGACTGCAATCCGTGCATGCATCCCAACCCGTTGACTTGACCACACCCAACCATCTCGAATCCGCATCTGAAGGACCTTGGGCTTTATTGGGAAAACGCAGCGTCAACTTTTCGTTGGACCATGATGAGGTGTTGGCTACCGGCCAAGGGCTATTTACCGGTATTAAAATCAAGGTCAAAGGTGGCGCGTTGAATATGCATAAATTGGTGGTCCATTTCGCCAACGGAGACCAACAAGAATTTGAACTCCGCAACAATTTTGCACCTGGTTCTGAGAGCCGCATCTTGGACCTCCCCGGCAACAAACGAGTCATTACCCGCGTGACATTGTGGTACGACAGCAAAAACATGCAAGGCAAAAGAACCTTGGTGGAAGTATGGGGACGTCGCTGATTTCCTCGAAACCATCCTTTTTACCCATGAAAAATGGCCTTCGCGTGGATCATCTTCGCGAAGGCTTTTTTGTTCATCCGTCAAAATCACTCCATTGAAAATTCAAACAACATGAAAAGCGTAGTCAAGAACTTTTGGGTTTTGTGGGCGTTTGTGATGATTGCCCTCAAGGGTGTTCAAGCCCAACCGCTTTATTTTCCACCCAACACCGGCAACACGTGGGACACCCTTTCCCCCTCAGCCTTGGGATGGTGCCAACCTCGGGTTGACAGCTTGTATGCCTACCTTGACCGTGACGATACCAAAGCGTTCATTTTGTTGAAGGACGGCAAAATTGTCTTGGAAAGATACTTCGGCACATTCACCCGCGACAGCCTGTGGTATTGGGCCTCTGCCGGAAAAACATTGACTGCCTTCACGGTAGGTATTGCACAACAAGAGGGTTACCTGTCCCTCGATGACACAACCTCCCAGTACCTCGGCACGGGATGGACTGCCTGTCCGCCCGCAAAAGAAGAAAAAATAACCATTTGGAATCAGCTCACCATGACTTCCGGATTGGATGACGGGGTTCCGGACCATTACTGCACCTTGGATACCTGCCTACAATATTTGGCAGATGCGGGAACACGTTGGGCCTACCACAATGGACCATACACCTTGCTGGATGGGGTGGTTTCTGCTGCAACCGGACAAACACTCAATGCCTATTTCAATGCCAAAATCAGGACGCCCATCGGCATGAATGGACTGTTTGTGCAATCAGGTTACAACAACGTGTACGTAAGCAACGCCCGAAGCATGGCGAGGTTTGGCCTGCTGATGTTGGCAAAGGGGACTTGGAACAACAACCTCATCATGACAGACACGGCTTACTTCAACCAAATGGTGAACACATCCCAAAGCCTGAACAACTCTTATGGATATTTGTGGTGGCTGAACGGTAAGCAAAACCACATGTTGCCCGGATTGCAATTTGTATTCCCCGGAAGCCTGAGCCCCCTCGCACCACCTGACATGTACGCAGCGTTGGGTAAAAACGGCCAATTCATCAACGTGGTTCCCTCCCAAAATTTAGTTTGGATTCGCATGGGCAATGCTCCCACTTCGGCAGACGTCCCACATCAAATGGTTGATTCGATTTGGAAACGCATCAATGAATTGACTTGCAGCACCTCGATGGATGAAGGTCTTTCGGAAAACGTAGAAATGTTCCCAAATCCGGCAAGAATTGCGCTGAACCTTTGCATCCAAGGCGAATTCAAAATGGACGCAGTGGAATGGTACCAACCCACCGGGAAATTGATTGAAAAAGTAACCTTCGAGCCTACCGATAAGATTGCCTTGGATGTGCCGCCAGGTACTTTCGGGCTATTATTTTTGAAGATTCAAACCGATCGAGGCGTCGTGATGAAACGGGTGTTGGTCAACCCCTGACCAAGGACGCATTCACCTACTCGCGGGTTTCCGGGCGGTATTTGGCCTCCTTGAATATCGTTTGGTAATCTGTGCGGCCGACCAAATCCTTCGTGGTCAGGTCCCGACGGTCGTTCATGAACTTTTGCACGATTTTCCAACCCAAGAACTGGCCGAGTCTTGGAGCGCTTTCCCGGTTGAGTTGGCTCGTGAAGGGGCTGTCGTCCAAGTACCTCCTGATGGTGGCGGCGTCGCTGCTGTAAAGCTCGGCGATCATGTCCTTGAACGCCATACCCTCATAGTAGTCTGCCCATTCTTGCTGGGTGGTGGTGTAAAATAGCTTCAAGGAATCGGGTGTCGTCGGCCCCAACAATTTGTCGACCACATACATCCTGATTCCCGCTGCAATCACATGGTCTACCAAAACAGGGCTTTGTGTCAGGTCAGGCTCAGGGACGGACACTTCTGCGATTTTGTGCGCAACCACTGAGGGCAAGTGCTCGGGTGTGCATCTTCTCCGAATGTATTTAGGCAAGTCGGGAGGATAAAACTTGAAGTCTGGGCCCAAAAAGTAATGCAGGCCGATTCCCAAAAATCTGGGGGAGATGAAAACTTGGTCGATGCCTTGCTGGGCGGTGGGAGGATATCCGTCAACGTAGGTTACCACCACCGGAGTGGGCCTGTCGGGGAAGTGATGTTTGTACCGCTTGAACAATGATGTCAATTCGGGTTTGGGGTCAAATTCAGGGCCCAGCCGCCTGGCAACACTGTCCAGCAAATCCCTTCCATGGGAATCGTTCATGAAAAGGTGCATGGCAACCGTCAACACCGAGTCGGTGGCCACCTCATCGTGGCCCATGAACATCCAATCCGTGATGAATGGCTTGTGCAGGGCAAAAAACTCTTTGTAGATGGCAACGGAATCTACGGGCCCAGACTTGTATTTCTCGGCGGCCTTGGCCATGTCGCGGTCCATCCTTTGCACGCTCAGCTCCAACGGGATGGCATCCAAATCAATGTCTTGCGTACCTGAGCTACAGGCTTGCACCCCACAAATCAGGAGGGCGAAAAATAAAAACCTGAGCGAAAGTTGGATGGAAGAAGCCATGTAAACTGCATTTAGGTAGATTGACATCAGCGGACGAAAATAGGAAGGAAGGCGGAAATGTGTTAATTTTGACGCATTGAAAAGCGGTACGGTTTTTGTACCCTTGGGCGAAATGAATTTCGTAACACTAACCCTTTCTGAAATATGAATAGAACATTTTTCCTCTTTGCCGTTATGTTCCTTGCTGTTGTTGGTTTCAATCCGGAGGCCAAGGCCCAAGAGGGCATCAAGGTAGGATTCCGCGCAAGCCCCATTGTTTCATGGGGTACCACCGTATATGACTCCACGAAGTCCAAACCTGCAGGATACAGCGACAAAGCTGGCGTTGGATTCGGATTTGATTTCGTGCTTACTTATGGCATCTCGGAATCTTTTGCCTTCAAGACCGGCGTTACCATCGCATCCAAAACGGTCAAATCCGAACAGTCTGTCTTGGGGCTCACGGCCAACAACCGCATCAATTTCACGGCAGTTGAAGTGCCCCTCGGATTCAAATTCCGCTCTCCTGAAATCGGCGACGGCATTTACATCATCGGACATTTCGGATTGAATCCAGAAATCAACGTTCAGAACAAGCTGAAAACCGAAATCGGAAGCCTGACAGAAGAAAAAGTCGACGCCGATGGCATTCGCTTGTTCACTGCTTCTTTTGCTCCTGGAGCCGGTGTGGATTGGGAATTCGACTTCGGCACATTGGAATTTGCAGCCACCTACCATTGGGGACTGTTGCCTTACACTAACCCGGATGATTTTGGTGGACTGAAGAGCCGCATGAACGGCATTGCCTTGAATGTAGGCTACTTCTTCTGAGTCGCCCATCCTTTCAGAAATCCAAACGCCTGGCCTTGGGTCGGGCGTTTTTTTGTGGTCGACCCGAAGGGCAATTTATCCCCAATTGTTTGTTCGGCTTGTCATTTTCACCTATTTTGCCGTCTTAAATTTAATACATTCAAGATGCCTAGAATATTAATCATCGACGATGAGGAAAGCATCCGCCACACACTCAAAGACATCCTCGAGTACGAAGATTACAAGGTAGACACCGCTTCTGACGGAGAACAGGGCCTTCGTATTCTCAAGGACGAAGGATACGATGTGGTGCTCTGTGACGTAAAAATGCCTAAAAAGGATGGCATGGAGGTGTTGGAAGAGGCTTTGAAGATGAATCCAGAACTTCAGTTCATCATGATCTCCGGGCATGCTGATATCCAAACGGCCGTTGAAGCCACCAAAAAAGGAGCTTATGATTTCATTCCCAAACCTCCGGACCTGAACCGTCTGTTGGTATCTGTTCGCAATGCCTTGGACAAACATGAGTTGGTGACAGAAACCAGGATCCTGAAAAGGAAAGTCACCAAGGTGCGGGAAATCACGGGCGACTCCCCGATCATTTCCAAAATCAAGGAAACCATCGAGCGGGTGGGTCCGACCGATGCGCGTGTATTGGTGACGGGTTCCAACGGTACTGGGAAAGAACTTGTGGCAAGGTGGGTTCATGAAAAAAGCAACCGCGCTGCTGGCCCTTTGGTGGAGGTCAATTGCGCCGCCATTCCATCAGAACTCATTGAAAGTGAATTGTTCGGACACGAAAAAGGTTCATTCACCGGTGCGTTGAAGCAACGTGTCGGAAAGTTCGAGCAAGCCAACGGAGGCACCCTGTTTTTGGATGAAATCGGGGACATGAGCCTCAGTGCCCAAGCCAAGGTGTTGCGGGCTCTCCAAGAAGGCAAAATCACCCGTGTAGGTGGCGACAAAGACATCTCCGTGGACGTGCGTATCATTGCTGCCACCAATAAAGATTTGTTGGCCGAAATCGAGGAGGGAAATTTCCGCGAGGATTTGTACCATCGCCTCAGTGTGATCCTCATTCACGTCCCATCCTTGAAAGAGCGCAAAGAGGACATTCCCCAGCTGGTCGAACTCTTCATGAAGGAAATCGCCGAGGAATATAAAATGCCCGTCTCTCCCCGCATGTCAAGAAAAGCGGTGGAGGAACTCCAAAAGCTGGAATGGAGAGGCAACGTTCGTGAACTCCACAACGTGATTGAACGATTGGTGATCATGAGCGACGGAGAAATCACCGAAAACGAGGTGCTTTCTTATGCAGTTCCAAGAAAATCCCGGCGGTCGGAAGACAGCTTATTCGACCGATTTGAGAAGTTTCAGGACTTCAAAGACTTTTCGGAAAAGGAATTCATCGAAAAGAAGCTCCGGAAAAACAATTGGAACATCACCAAAACGGCTGAGGAAATCGACATCCAACGTAGCCATTTGTACAACAAGATTGAGAAATACGGGTTGAGAAGGGATAAAAACTAATCGGCTCCGAACCAAAAAGCATGAATCACATCCGCAATTTTTGCATCATCGCCCATATTGACCATGGGAAAAGCACTTTGGCCGACCGCTTGCTGGAGTTCACCGGTACGATTTCCCAGCGGGAAATGATGGCTCAAGTCTTGGACGACATGGACCTCGAACGTGAGAAGGGAATCACCATCAAGAGCCACGCCATCCAGATGGCTTTCGCTAAGGACGGTAAGCCATACACTTTGAACCTCATCGACACGCCTGGTCACGTAGACTTTTCCTATGAAGTGTCCCGTTCCATCGCTGCCTGTGAAGGAGCACTGTTGATTGTAGACGCCGCTCAAGGCATTGAGGCCCAAACGATTTCAAACCTTTACCTTGCCATCGAACACAACCTGGAGATCATTCCGGTCATCAACAAAATCGACTTGCCGGGAGCGATGATTGAAGAGGTCAAAGAAGAAATCATGGATTTGATCGGGTGCAAGGAACAGGACATCTTGCTGGCAAGTGCAAAGGAAGGCATTGGCATTGAGGAGATTCTTCACGCCATCGTTGACCGCATCCCACCACCCAAAGGCAATCCGGACGCTCCCTTGAAGGCCTTGGTTTTTGATTCGGTATATAACCCCTTCAGGGGCACCATCGTGTATTTCCGAATCGTGGACGGAAGCATCAAAAAAGCCCAGCACGTCAAGTTTTTCCAGACCGGCGCCAATTACCACGCAGACGAAATCGGGGTGCTGAAATTGAAGATGGAGCCCCGCGATTCGGTAGAATGCGGCTCGGTGGGCTACCTGATTTCGGGTATCAAAAACGTTCGAGAAATCAAGGTCGGAGACACCATCACCGGAGTCGACAATCCTGCTCAGGAGGCGGTGGCCGGTTTCAAAGAGGTGAAACCGATGGTGTTTGCGGGCCTTTACCCGGTGGACACCGATGAATTCGAGGACCTCCGCTCCTCCTTGGAAAAACTCGTGCTGAATGATGCCGCCTTGGTATGGGAGCCAGAAACCTCGGCCGCACTTGGATTTGGATTCCGGGTTGGCTTCTTGGGGATGCTCCACATGGAAATCGTGCAGGAAAGGCTTGAGCGGGAATTTGACATGACGGTGATCACCACGGTGCCCAACGTCGGATTCAAAGCTTACACCACCAACGGCAAAGAGGTGATGGTCAACAGTCCCAGTGACTTGCCGGACCCTTCGCGCATCGACTATGTGGAAGAGCCTTTCATCAAGGCCCAAATCATCACTCGATCGGAATTTGTGGGTGCCATCATGACCCTGTGCATCAACAAAAGAGGTCAGTTCAAAAACCAAACCTATCTCACCCCCACCCGTGTGGAGCTGATTTTTGAATTGCCACTCGCCGAGGTTGTGTTCGATTTCTTCGACCGTCTCAAAACGATTTCCAAAGGGTATGCCTCTTTCGACTACGAAATGATTGGCCTCCGGGAATCCAATTTGGTGAAACTCGACATCCTCATCAATGGCGACCAAGTTGATGCGCTGAGTGCCATCATCCACCGTGACCGTGCCTACGATTGGGGCAAGAAAATCTGCGAAAAACTGAAGGAGCTCATCCCCAGGCAGCAATTCATGATTGCAATCCAAGCCGCCATCGGATCCAAAATCATTGCTAGGGAGACCATCTCCGCCCTGAGGAAGGACGTGACAGCAAAATGTTATGGTGGGGATATCTCACGTAAACGTAAGCTTCTGGAAAAGCAGAAAAAGGGCAAAAAACGGATGCGTCAGGTCGGAAACGTGGAAATCCCACAAAGCGCCTTCATGGCCGTTTTGAAGCTTGATAGCTGAAACCCGCAACCAGTTTCATCAACGGAAGCCCATGCTTTGGCTTTCAATCTGTCCAAACTCCACCTCAGTGGGCTTGAACACCTCTGCCAAAATCACGTCTTCGGTGAATTTCAAATCCTTTCCGAGGTGATTTGCCAAATCATTGGCACGGTCAACCGGAAGTTTGCCGAAATAACACTTTCCGATGAGCCTGCCCTTGCGCAAGAGGGCAGGGTCGATGTTGGTGAGATCGCTGTTGAGGGTGCAGATGACCTTGATGTTGAGAATATCGCCCAGCAATCCGTCGGTGAGGTTCAAC
>Ga0068872_10001186_pt1 | contig 20978 bp, 13 predicted proteins | sample NOAtaG_7_FD_66441 | JGI IMG/M metagenome (GOLD analysis project Ga0068872, IMG submission 66441) | Freshwater lake microbial communities from Lake Erie, under a cyanobacterial bloom - NOAA_Erie_Diel1S_2200h metaG | ecosystem: Environmental > Aquatic > Freshwater > Lake | place: USA: Ohio, Lake...
AAAAAAAATGGTTAATGTTGAGACATTATTAGAAAATGGCGCTTTAAGTAATATTAAATACCCCAAAGATGGTCAAACTAGTTTACATTTAGCTATAATAAGTGGTCATCAGGGTATTTTACAATTTTTATTGGATTATATAGATGATATATCAAAATCAACAGAAATCAATTCACAGAATAATCGACTAAATACCTCATTACATCTAGCATCACTTAAATGTGATCTTGCATTAGTTAAATTATTAGTTGAAAATGGAGCCGATTTATCTTTGAAAAATAAAAATGGTTATACCGCACATGATCTAGTAATCCTAAACCATGATTCTGACCCAGAAGATAGAAAAATATTAATACAATATTTTGAAATTAATGATGCCCAAACCACCATAGGAACTTCCTTAATTGTTTAATGTATTTTAATGTTGTTTAATGTTTCACAATTCTTTTAACAAACGTTATTTTACCATCTTCAACTGAATTATGCAAATTTTCAATAGAAGTTGCATGTTCACCAATATTGTGTAATCCTTTAACCAAACATGATATTAAACATGGAATGTTTTTATGAGCACAATCTATCATCATATCCCTATATATTTTTACAGTTTTTTCATCTACTAGGAATTGATTTTTATCAGATAATTCAGTAGTTAATACTAAAGATTTAACCATAACAGTATGAGCACCAAGTGCAAGTGCCTTCATAATATTACTTGAACTATCCCCAATTGAACTACCCTCACATGAAATATTTTCACAAGCAATTACCGGAATATCCCTCGATTTTGCATAATTTGATACATGATAAAGAGCCGAACCATTAGATCTTCCAACACCACATACATCTTGAGTAGTATATATTGAACCTAAACGTAAAGCATCAACCCCTGATTCAATTAAATATTTAGCTTGTTTAACTGATACTACATTTCCAGCAATAACATCAATAAATGGATAATTCTCTTTGATATATTTAATAACATTTCTTTGAGAAATAGAAACACCAAGAACAGAATCTACCATCAATATATCAACACCAGCTTTTGCCAACAAATCTACTCTGAGCTCAAAATCCTTTTGTGATAAAACGCTAGCACCTACTAATAATTGACCATATCCATCTAAACTAGCTTTAGGAAAAGATCTACAGTGATTTAGATCTTTACGACAGACTAAACCAATTAAATTTTTATTGACCAGATTATCTACAATTGGTAATCTTGATATGTCATAATCAACTATTTTTTGATAATGATCTTCAATAGAAGAATCTTGAGTACCAAATACCAGTTTATTAATAGGAGTCATAATTTTATCAATTGTTAGTTTATCCATTACGCTAATATTAGACAAACGATCAACATGTTCTCTACTAATAAAACCAACTAATTTAGACCCCAATAATCCACTCTCTGTAATAGGAAAACCACTAAATGGAAACTTAGATAAATTATCACGAAATTCCTTAATAGTAGAATTTTTACCAAAAACAATAGGTGTATCTATCATACAATTCCTATATCTCTTAACTTTCCTAACCTCATCAGCCTGCTCATTCGGATCATTATTCGGATCATTATTACAATCAATAATACCTATACCACCTTGACTAGCAATAGCAATAGCCATATCTGCTTTGAATACAGTATCTATTGAAACACTTACAATAGGAATTTTTAATTTAATACGACGACTCAATTGAGTTTCTAAAGAAATATTAGATGATGTATCTGTATCAGTTATAATACCTGGTAATATACTGATATCATCATATGTTAAATCATCTTTACACGAGAATAATTCAGATACGCAATATCCATTCGACATTTTCTTTTATTGTAATAGAATTAATTATACAATTAATAAATTCAATTTTTTATTTTAATATTTTTGGATCGACTTTAGATTAAAAAAATTGAATGTGCTAATGCTAATATATTAATACCATAAACTCTAATGAATGATGAGTTTAATACTTATATGAGTTTGGACTCAGATGAATTCACTAGAAGTTTATGAGCGATAGACAATGGAATTGGGTTATCCATTGCTCTAGTGCCCTCACATAGCACTAAAACATCAGTCAAACATATTCTGTTTTACTGAAACCCCTTGCATAGACATCAAGAAAAACTTCCTAATATCTAGTTAGTCTGATCTTAAAAACATCATTGCTAACGGGGTTGGGTGTTCTCTATGTAGAGATTGTGGGAACAATAATCCTCAGAATGCGTTACAGTGATAGAGTCTGATCTTGAACACATCATTGCTCTAGTGCACTGTAAAAACACTAAAATCTGGATTCCGTGTTATAAGGATTATATGTAGATTTACTACTCCCTTTGTGCTCACGTAAATCGCACTAAAGTATGTTAAAATGTTAAACGCCTAGTGTGCTAAAACATAACCAAACATATATTTTTTTATATAGTCTAACTATAAAAAATTATTTCAAATTTTATGGAATCTATTAATCATTAAATATTAATCATTAAATATTAATATGGTAGAACAACCCCGTGTTTATAATATTAGATACATACAAACATTTCAAAGAATTTTTAATATGCCACATACTATGATACATATTATAATTAATATCATTTTGAATTTTTATATTTATAGTAAAACTTATTACATTCGCTAATAATATTTTAAGAATTTTTTTTTTTGAAGTATATTTATATCCCATATAAATATCATATAAAAACCATACACCCGCAAAACCATAATCAGCTAAAGTTATATATTTATTAGATTCATCATATAGATGATATAACATAGAAGACGTTGTTGATAAAACAATTACATTACAATAACCAAAAGTAAACGATTTATAATATTTTATTACAGGCAAAACACTAAAAATATGAGGCACTGTCGTCAGAATTAAATACATTTTAAGTGTTAAAATATCAAAATATCAAAAAACGAATCAATTTTAATACTTTTAGTATTGACGCAAACCATAAAATTGATATTTAATATCAACATTAATATATTAACACAAGATGGCTTCCAGAACTGAACCAACAACTGAACCTCAAGGTTCAAATCAAAGTGTTGAAGAGAAGGTTGAAGAGATAATGAGGCAGATCTATGTTCCTCCAATTCCACCTGGAACACGAGTCTATGCTGATCTTTTAAGACGTGCACTTGAGGAACGGCAGACGGAATTATTTGAAACTGTAGGATGCACTCAGATGCAGATTGCCAACATGAACATTCCGGAACTCTCCGGGAAGTATCACACCCGTGAATTCAATTCCTTTTGCAGGAATGTTGCAAGAAACCGTAGAATGACTGAAAAGAACGCTCAAAATCATGTGAAGAATGTTCTAGCAAACATGTTCATTGAAGGGTTCTCCAGATTGGTTCTATTGAATGGACAACCACACTTTAACATCATGGGATGCCCACGAAGCACCGACATTGATGTTCTCGTGGTGGTTGATGACACATGCAAGCCAGTTCTTCCAAATGATTTCAGATTGGTTGTAAGAAGATTGATTGAAGCAGGATACGAAGTTGATCGTGGTTTGGACATCAACTTTGTGTCGTGGAACGACAACGGGTCATTCGATGGATCCGCCGGAAACGAATCAATCCGCATAGCAGTGAATACTTATGGATGCCATCGACAAGTATGTCCTCCAATTGTATCCAATCCTGAACTACTAGAACCCATTGATTTTTGGAACAAGATTTATGGGTTTCGTAATTTCATTACGAAGCTTGATGAAGGACTCTATGGTGTGGAAGAACATGACAGAATTAGGAATTTCAATGGTGAACAAATGTCTCTCCGAGATATCAAGCGCAAGTTCTTCCAGTCAAATGGATTTGAAATCTTTGACATGTGTAATATTGTTGTTCAACTGATCCTACAGTATTCATCAATGGAAAAGAAGTTCTCTGATTTTTGGAAGACATTTGCACTCAAGACCTCGCAAATCATTCTGTTTGAACATGGTCTATATTCACCAGATGTCTATCAAAAGGAAAAGCTCGCTAGTCTTTTTGATCAACATTTCCCAGAACACCACGGAAAGCTACGTTTGCTACTCCTACGAGAAGTAAGCATCCCTGAACAATTCCCAGAATCCTTAGTTCAATTTCTAATTGGACAATACATGATCATCGCAAGACGACACCATTCTCTACGTAATTCTTAAATACCCCTTAAATACCCCTTAAATAAATAAATAAATATTAAATAGATTATGTAAATTATATATATTTTTTTTCATTAATAATTTCAAGTGATAATCAATAAAAATAAAAATGTCAAGTTATTGGGGTCCTCGTCAATGGTATTGGTATCATATAATGAGTTATAATGCACCTGAAAAATGTAATAAGTTTCAAGAAAAAATATATATTGATACATTGGTATTAATGACTAAGTTGATACCATGTGATAAATGTTTTAATCATTTTGACAAAATGTGTCATGATAAAAAACTAAAATTTGAAGGTAAAGAAGACATGATTACATGGTTTATTGATGTTCATAATCAAGTTAATCTCAGATTAGAAAAACCTATTATTTCTAGAGAAGATGCCGATAAAATATATTTAAATAACAATAATATTAACATCAATCATACTTATTTAAATCAATATATTCTGTATCATTGTCATAGGGGAATGTATGGTCATTCTCCATTAAATCTAGTAGTTCAATTGATAAGTAGATTAATTTATTTATATCCTTGTCAAGAATGTCGTGAAATATTACTGTTGTATTTAAAAACACATCCATTAAATTACTTTGGAAATGATAAATATACATTCAGCAAATGGGTTCATAATTTATTTTCTAGACAAGATACAGAAAAACATTATCAAAAAAATTGGAAAAAAATTCCTATTAAAATTAGAGCATTTTAGGTTAAATTCTCATAATAATTCTTTAGGTAAAGCATTAATTAAATGTTTATGATCTAAGGAACCTATAGCTACAATAGTAGCTTTATCCCAATTTAAAATTTGTCTAGATAATTCAATAACATCTTTATTACGTATTTTTTTATATTTTGTGATTTGATGATGGTAAGGATTTATATTATCACCATTAAAAATTAATTCCTGGGCATAATATTCAGCTATATTAAAAATAGTTTCAGCATCAAGTAAAGTTTCTCTAATTAGAGATGCTAGATGTTGTTTGAAAGTCTCCGTTGAAATTTCTTTCTTTACATTTTCTATCTCGTCATACATAATTCTTAGAACTTCTTTTAATTTACTTGGATGGAAAGAAGTTTTAATTATTATTAAACCATTATCTGGATAACTGAAATAATCACTGCTAACATCATAAACTAATCCTTTTTTTTCTCTAAGACTTTTATATAACCTAGAGCTAGGGGATCCTCCTATAAGATCATTTAAAAATATCATTTCTTCTACTGAAGAATTTTTGAAACCGATTGAAGGAAACCCAATACCTAGAAATGTTAAATCATTGTCTTTTCTAGTTTCAACCTTCACATTTTTTTTAAACCAAATGTAATCATCTGAATCCTTAACATCAATATCACTTAATTTTAAGGGATCCACATATGATTTATTTTCCTTTTCATTAATAGTAGCTAAAAGACTTTTAAAGATATTTAAACCTTGTTTTGAATATTTGCCAACTAATATTCCATATATATTTTTATTAATATAATGGGTATTGTAAAAATTTCGTAAAGAATTTATAGTGCATTTTTTTATAACCTGGGTATTACCAGTAATAACATGAGCTAATGGATGCTTTTCAAACATTATTTTAGTAATTAATTCATCTAAATGCTCTTCCTCATCAGTTAAATATTCACTAATTTCATTTAACACCACTTCACGCTCAATTTCCAGATCTTTTGCTTTTAAAAGAGGCTGTGAAACAATACTAATCATTAAGTTTAACAGATTTTGGAAATTATTTTCATCCCAGTAAAATTCACAATGATAATAAGTAATATGTTTACTAACATATGCATTAAAAGTTGCACCAAGTTGATCCATTTTTTGAGTTAAGTCATCAATATTTTTAACAAGAGATGAACCTCTAAAAAGCATATGTTCTAATAAATGTGCAATACCATGTTCATGTTCTTTTTCATTAATAGATCCAACTTTACATGCTATAATTAATGTGGTTGTTTTAGCACAAGGAACTTTAACAGCAATTCCGGAAATATTATTTTTTAATTCAAATTTTTCGTGAGTATAACTCATTATTTTGTTTTGTCTCTCTTATAATAAAGTTAGATAAACAAAAATAAATGAACTTAGATCATATTAGTTTGCAAATCTATGAAGGATTTTTACGTAAATATCCCGAAATAGAAACACATCATTATAAACCAGATATTATTAAAAACATCATAATAAAGTCTGGTGTTAATTATAATCATCAAGATGGACTAAAAAGTATCATTCGAGTAATTAACGAAAAATTAAACCATTTTAAACAAAACATTAATAAAGACAGACAACAAAAAGGAATCATAGATTTTACATTAGATTCTAAATCTCAAGTCAATAAACAATCACTTCCGCAACAAGCCCTAGTAATAGCTACAAAACCCCCTTCAACTGATAATATAACTCATTCTAGACGAGAATTCATTAATCCAAATCCAGTTATCATTAATGATCCTGGAAATCAAAATCAGATTCAATTAAACCAATTGACATCGCATAATCTTGATATATCTAACTATCAAAGTTTTCCAGCTAATCCTAAAGATCTAAATTTATCCGGACTAGGAGATGCAATCAAAGAAACAAACCAATCTGATCACTTTATTTTAACTGAAAATCAACGAAATTTACTTAAAGAACAAAACACACTTGCAATCAGATATTTACTAATTGATAGTAAAGATAGAGATTTCACAATGTCTCCTTATCCAAACTCATATACAATTAAATTTTCACCACCAAATTTCAATAATTCAGAAGTTAGACCAGGGTATATAGATAGAACATTTCATAATGTTGAATTAATCGAATTAGTCAAGTGTGGTTTCTTAAATACATCTGGTCTAGATGATGCCAGCGATCATACTAATGCACCACCATATATTTCTTTAGAAATCGATGAATTTAAAAGTCAACATCATTCAACAACTCTAGGATTAAATCAAACGATGACAATTTTAGATTCATACACAACTCATAATAATTATAAATATTTTGATGTGTATTATGGTGATTTAGTCCCTGTTGTAAAATTTAATCCTAGAATTACTCTAGATAAACTAACCGTTAGATTTAAACTACCAAATGGAGAACTTTATAATTTTGGAGAAGTTAATAAAAATTCAACAAATACTGTTAATTTTATGATATTTAAAATTACATATCTTGAGAAAAACTTACAAACTAATTTCTATAATTAAATATTAATTTTTGGCAGTTTTGGATGCTATTTATTTATAAAATTGATATTTTATAATAAATTTATTTAAATATTGTATGGAGTCCTCCGGGGCGTCCAGCACACCTTCCCTCTCGGGAACTACCCCCAAGTCAAGCTCTGATGAGTTTGACATCCAGATGATCATCCGAGATTCGTTCGGATCAGATTCTTCCAGCAGTGCCGTTGCTCAAGTGCGTCAGACAGAAACATCTGTCTCACCTGTGGTGGCTACTTCTGATGATGTCATCAGAGCCCTATGGCTCTTGTGGCATCAAATGCCCGCAACATCCAACGAGGCAAAGCGTCTTCTTGAGTTCTTGAAGAGCATCAATGTCTCTGAGTTGCAGTCGGCAACTCATCTTTTGAAGCTCAAGACTCGTTTGACTCTTGAGTTCATGGGAATGATCCGCAATCATTCAAATGAGATCAAGAATCTTATTGAAGCGATTCGGACTGAGAACCTGTTGCACCACCCATGTTTGATGGAGGTTGTTGAGACCATTTCCATCAAGCTCTCTCATCTGAGTGAGTCCGTCATTACACTCAACATGGTTTCCCGGTCAGCTTTGGAGCATCCCCTGCAACTTCAGCCGGCAACAAGGTTTCTCAAGGAAGGTCAGTATCATGACTTTCACAAGAAGAACCCGGCGTTCATGGCTCTCATTTTTGAGGTCTCCGGTCAAAGGTGGTCTTCATCTCAAACGGAGATCATGCAAACCATCTTGCCGATTTACCGGCGTCGTGAGCGCATTCTCAATCTGTTGCAAAACAGGTTCAGCAGGAAGTCTCGGCTTTGGCTGATTGTTCGAATTCTCTCTCAACGTCTGGTTCGTTTTCACGAACCTGGACAACACGAGATCGAACTGGTTCTTCAAGGACTGACGAGCAAGTACGCTCACATATCTGTTCAAGATCTTGAAAGGATTCTTGTGCGGATGCTTGCCGTAATGGCAAACGTGCCAGTTCCATCAGAACACACCGATCGTCTGCTCAAGTTCAGGCGCACTCTGAATGGGTCGCTTGCTCAAGTGATGACAACTAGTTTGTGGGAACTTGTTGAAACAACTCTTCTCACTAACATTTTGTCGTTGTCTTCCAACGATCAGAATTCAATCATGACATGTGATGAAATTCACATGGTTGATCTTCTGATTGCTCGTGAGCTTGGACTTCCGACTGAGCAGTCTCTTGAGACAATCAACCGAAGGTTTCGAGTTCTTCTTCTGGAGAACTTGCCAGTGTGGATGTTCGAGAGGAATTTCGAGAACATCACACTTGTGGGGACACATTGTGATGTGTGTCGATGCTTGCAAGCATCAAAGTCCTCAACGGCATCAACCTTTATGGGACAGGTTTTCAGCATCTTGAGGTTGTCATCTTCACAGAAGACCCACGACCAAAAGATCTTCCTTCAGTGGCTGATTTCTCTTCTCAAGAGTGAAGATGAGAACGATATCGAGGCAAGGACTGTCTGGATGGAGGAGCGTCTCAAGAACCTTGTCAAGTTCCGCATGGAAAAGGGCTTCGATCACACTGGTGTGATCGTCCGTTTCTTCGGAATCTTCATCCTGATGGCTTCAGAGACAGCCATGCGATTTCTTGAGACGTATTCGACGTCTCTCGAGATTTCACACAGTGCATCGGCTTGCCCATTTGGACAAGACTTTTCATTCACAGGTCTTTTGAGATCGGCATACAGCACTACTCAGACAGATGATGCTGTTCGCACGATGCTCGGGCAAGCATGCACTTTGGTGGGAACTTCCATCAAGGAGTGTCTCAAGAAGGGCAAGACTCTTCAGAACTTTTGGAAGAACATGGGTGATGCCGTTAAGATCTTTGACAAGGATGCATCGATTTTGCTAACATCCGTTGGCGAGTTTGAGAATGCACAGATCAGTGAAGAGACTGAGTCTGTCAATCTTATGATCAATGCTCGCAAGATCCCTGGTCTTTTCAAGAAGATCAAGGACACACGAGAGCGGTTGTGGGATCTTGAGCGTGATCAGCGAGAGCGCACAAACGGCAAGGCTGAGCGCAAGAAGGGATCTAGTGCTCTCAGTGCACGCAAGGTAATGCGTGCGACTGCAACACGCACCGAAGACACTCAGCGTGTGCTTGAAAGCGAGACATGCGAAATGAACGCTTGTCGGGAAACGATCCGTGAGACCATTTCTACGATTCGCAACACTCTCAAGAATGTTGTGATTGAGGGACGGTATTCACAGGTCTTGAGTGAGCTCTGCACGTTAGGAAATGAGCTGATTACTGAAATTGACTCTTCCGTCGATCAGATGGTTGCTTCAGTTTCCATCGCATCACCAATCACATTGGAGTTGCTACGGCTGTTTCTTGGTGAGTTGATGACATGCCAGACGCAGAAGTTGTTCTGTGTTGAGTTCGTTGAGCTTCACGTCAATCAGTTGAAGTGCATTCTTCAGACGGGATGTCTCGTGAGTTCTTTTGAACAAAAGACATCGTGTGCATCACGGTCTCTGATTGACACACTGATGCAGGACATGATCACACTTCTGTGTGGTATGGCACTCAGTGTGTATCCCGCAGAAAATGTGCGTGAGATTGTTCTGCTGGATCTGAATCGATTGGCATCTGACGAAAGTTGGATTGTCAAGCGATGTCGGTTTCTTCAGCGTGTTCATCAAATGGAACTGGTCGGTTCCATTGTTGAGAGATACTCTCTCGACACACGTGCGTTTTCGATGTCAACATTGTGTCATCAGATCAACATGATCGACCCAATCACCATCACTGTGATCGCTGATGCTTCGGATGCCCCTGAGTCTCATCACACTGAAGCTGGTGAGGATGAAGATGAAGCAACAGAGACACAATCTGAGACAGAGACTTCAACAGAGGCTTTGTTCAATACTTCAGATCTAGGAGCACTTGTCTTCAAGATTCTCTCTCCTTCACAAAAGAAGTCGATCCATTCTGAACGCCGATTCAGTCTACGCTTTCTTACCTTCTTTCAGGAGCAGGTGGCAAAGGCAAAGAAGACACACACTGTCCGACGATCCAGTGAAAAGAAGCAGTCAATTCGAGAGATTTTGACTGACGGACAAGAAACACCAGTGTGTGAGGTGATTTCGTCTTCTTCTATCGATTTGAGTGTGAAGCAGATCGAACCTGAGACCGTTTCCCATGTCGACCGAGACATTCCTGAGAGTGGTCTTCAGGGAGGAGGTGGAGGCGTTGCTGACACACATGACTCTGAGGATGATGACGAGGATGATGAGGATGATGACTTTGATGATGACGAGGATGATTTGGAGGATGACGAGAATGACTTTCAGATGTCGTCTCCAGGACTCAGGAAGCGTCCCATTCGTGCACCTGTTCCTTTGAGTCAGTTGGAGCAGATGCGCCGTCAACGTGCGTTGATCGAGGAGATGATGACGTTGATCTCGAAGACAATCTCTGGAAACATTGATGTCATCAATCGACTGACACGAACATCTCTGTGTGAGATGCGTTTTGATGCTCTTCCAATGAACATTGAAGCACTGATGAAGACCGCTTCAGCAGACTGTTGGATTGAGATTCTCATCGCAGAGCTCATCCGGAATCAGATGCAGAAGAACGTCTCTGATCCCAATGTGATTGCACGGTTTATCCGGCAAACGGTGAATCGCTGTTTCACTGCCAAGCCCCGCTGGAACTTGAACAATGTTCAGGAGGCTGAGACAGATGAGACAGAAACGGCATCTGCAGATGTTGATGAGACAGAGACGGCATCTACAGACGTTGCTGTTGCACCTTTCACCATTCCGGCACCAACACCGGAAAACACCAAGAAGTCGCCACGACGGACTTCAAAGACAGGCAAGAAGAAGCCTGTCAAGTGATTAGCATGATCGTGTGTGTATGTTTATGTGTATGTGTATATGTTTAACAGGTGTTCTACACCAAAAACAACCAAAAAATTTTTTTATGTTTTTGGTTCATTTTGGATATATTTTATTATGAAAATTGATTTTTTATATATCGGTTAATATTTATCGACCCCCCCATCATGGCGTCTTTCAAGACTGCTGATGTTGCCTCGTCGCAGGCATCTGGGGACTTTGGGGACTTTACACACAAGATTGATGAAGCATTCAAGGATTGTGTAATCATTGAAAACGTTGCGGACAAAGCAGAGAAGAAGGCTGAGGCAAAGAAGGCTGAGGAGGCTGAAGCTGAGAAGGCTACGGCTGAGAAGGCAAAGAAGACAGAGACTGAGAAGAAGGCTGAGGAGGATGAGAGAGAGTTGAACTTGCTCGTCAACCGTGCGGAACAGCTTTTCAGAAAGATTGTGGAGACAAGCTTTGAGGGCTGTTCTGCTGAAGGTTTTGAGCGTGTGCAGGCTGTTCTTCGAGCTCTCTCCGCTTTCTCAGAATGTGGTTCAAATCTGGCTGAGCGGTTCAATGAGCTTTTTTCAGATTCAGATCTGGCTGAGCGGTTCACTGTGCTTTTTCAAGACTGTGATCCGGTTGAGAAGCTCAATGTGATAACCACTTTTCTAAATGCTTTCAACAAGATGATGGCATATCCGGAACAGATTAAGGCACAACGAAATCAGGTGAGTGCTCTGCGAGACGAGCACCTGAAGATGTTGAAGACGCGGATGCGATCGTTGGAGACGCGGATACGAGAGCGCCTGCGAGCGCGCCTGATGCAGAATAGCATCAATCGCTTGACGGCACTCTTGTACAAAACTGAGGAAGCCTTTGCGGGTCCGCTGAGTGCTCTCGAGTTTTTGGTCGTAAAGACCAAAAAGCTTTCTCAGGAGATCCGAAAGGACATTGCCATCTCGATGGTTGACAACCTCTTTCCAGAGGGATCTCTTCCGGAGCCTGCAGTGCTGGCTACGAACAAGTGGCAACCAAGCAACGAGTGGCTGATTGACTTCATTGTCTTTTTGCACCGGATGGGACACAAGTGCATGTGTCCTCCGAGCTCTGAGGCTCTTGAGCGACTCAAGTTAATGACGTCGGATCAGCTCATGGAACGAGCATGTGCGCTTGCTCTCTGTATCTGTTCGCTCACCATTGACTTGAGCAAGATGCGAGCTGATCCAAGCCGAAATTTGCCGGCAGACTTCTGGGAGCTGTTCTACCTGATTGCCCACGTCTTTGGAGAGAAGAAGAGCCTTGAGAGGATTTTGACCTTTGAATCCTCCGATGTGTGGTTCTGGGACTGCTCCAAGAACAACATCTACCGCAAGATGGGCGCTGTGCACCGCACTGGTTGGTACATCCAGCCATTTCGGTGTCATCGCAAGGATGCCATTCTGGACACCGCTGAGTACTTTCTCAGCAACCTTGCACGGGCGATCAAGAAGCGTGATCAAGCTCTGTTCGACCTGATTCGTGCTCCAAATGTCGAGAACGAGCAAGGCGAACTTCGCCGAAATTCACATGGAATTCGGCAGATTCACCATGATCGTGCCTTCTGGCGCTTTCTCTTGATGAAACTTGTGCATGCTGAGCGTCAGGTTAAGATCCTTGAGCAACAGATCAAGGATCTTGAGAATCCTCGTCCGATTCAGCGAGGTAGTGTCCAGGTGGTTTCTTCAAAGGTTCCGCCTACCAAGGAACAGTTGATCAATAGGAAGAAGGAGCGGGAGAACGAGTCCCGTAATCTGATGCGGAAGCTCTGGTTGGCTACCGAAAAGCTCAACACCAGCATGTCAAGTTGGATTGTCTGTCCGACAGAGGTTCTGACAACCTACTTTCGGACTCTTCTTGACCAAGAAGACCCGGTCTACATGTTGAGTGATGAGCAGGAAAAGCTCATTGCGTCCTTCTACGCGAACTTGATTCGCAAGTGGGGGGATCCCTACATGGGTTTTGAGCGGGGGCTCAACCGGGAATACATGTATGTCCGTGATGAGGACATCGTGGTTGCACAGGAGGAGCCAGATACCCCAGTGGATCATGTGGCGCATCTCGTCTCGTTGTTGTCGGCATTGCGTGCTGACACCATCAAGATTGCTGAGCTGAAGAGCTCAATTTCAGAGCAATCTCAACGGGAACAGGTGCTTCGCAAGGCACTTGATTCGCATGCTGTCAATTTTGCAGAGCTTGAGGGCATCTGCACAGAGGCAATGCAGAGCGTCAATCTTCCGAATGAACTTCAGGAGTTGAGCATCAAGGATGTGATCTACACGTGCAATCAGGCGCAGGAGATGCGAGACAAGCTGACTGGACTGATCAAGCTCTCAGCTGATGCCACGAGTGTCTCGTCAGCAACCACAACAGCAACCACAACTGAGGCGCCGACTCACAACGAGATTCTTGATGCAAAGCTCACTGAGAGCTTGGGAAACTCAGCCGATCTCACGATGATACAATTCATCGAGCTCTTGACTGAGTTCCTTGAGCTTGGTGCCTCAGTTGATGACCCTCTGTTTCTCAAGACTCTTGATGAACGCTTGTCTGAGATCATTGACTTTCTTGGAGAGTTGACTGATGATGACACGTTTCTCACCGCTCTTGATGCAGAGGTCAATCGTGATGTTCAGATGGAGTTGCTTGAGGGCACTCAGAATGAGCTTCGTGCATGTGAGTCTCGCATTGAAACAGACACCCACAAGCTGAGCTATTGGCTTAAGGGATGCATTCCCCAGAGCATTGATCGCATCACCGCACTCAATGAGCGTCATGAGTTTCTGACTCAGGAGCAGATGGCTTCTTTGTTGGAGATTCTTCAGAAGAATGAGAATGACAATCTCTGTGTCTCCACACTCTTTGAGAACATTCGAGTGCAGAACACATTGAAGACGGCACCAGAACCAGCTTTTGATCCTCAATCATTTGAGCTTCCAGAGCTTGTGCCTCCGTGTCTTCAACCAACGCAAACGACGGAACCAGTCTTGCTGACTGTGATGCCGACGACTGAAGACACGTGTCAGGTGATGCAGGATGAGGACGAACGTGAGCAACGTTTGATTCAGCTTGCTCTTGAGAGTGTTGAGGGCACTGGTGAGAGTCGTCGTCTTGCACGTCTTGAGTTGCATTTGGAAGCGCTTAAGACAACACAGAGGATTGCTCCTGAGGAACGGCATGCACGCGTGCAACGACGTATGCAGGAGCTCGAGTGTGAGAAGACACTCGATGATCAGAGTCGAGCACACACGAGCGCACGCATGGAACAACGCATGCATGAGCTTGAGACATCGAAGAGTGCAGAGAATGCACAGATCGAGGCTCAGAACGCATCATTGCGTCAGATGCTTGAGCGCATGCATGCACGAGCCACCAATGAACATCTCATGCGTGAGTTCCGAGAGTGGGGCATGGACTCGTGCACAGCCCGGTGTGCCGGTGCGACGTAGTGAGAGTGAGAGTGAGAGTGAGAGTGAGAGTGAGAGTGAGAGTGAGAGTGAGAGTGAGAGTGAGAGTGAGAGTGAGAGTGAGAGTGAGAGTGAGAACTTTCTACATATCCTTACATATTGCAAAAAACAACAAAGTAAAACTGTTTTCCATAATCTAAACCTCCGGGCGCATGAGATTAATTATCTCTTGATTGTGGTGATAAAACGGAATTACACCAAAAAAAACACTTTTTTTTCTTGTATTATAATAAATTAAATTATGAATAATATTACAGAGAAGGTGGATACTCTTTTCAAGCAAACACAGTTAGAATTATTAAATACTCTTGCACAAAAATTAAATGAAAAAAAATTTCAAGATCTTAAGAATTCAATTAAAAATAGTAAAACTGAATACATCATTAAAAAACCAACTGAAAAACCAACGTATTCATCTTCTGAAGATCCATTTCGTGATGATACCGAAAAATTATATAATTCAATAAATGAATATAATAATATTTCTATTCCAAGATTTCAAGTTCATGATCATAATTCATTTTTTGGTGATGAAACTTCATTTTTTAAAAGTAAATTTGAAAAATCTCTAGAATATACATTGTTGTATACATTAATTGGCGTAGTTGTAGATATAACTGAGCAGATCGAAAATTTGTTAAAATTTAAAGAGTTAGTTGGAACGTTTACAGATAAGTTTAATGCTTTTAAAACAGACCAACCAAATCTTAAGGTACAGATTACTAAAGTTAATGCAACAGCGGGTGTGATAGGAAGATCTGATACATATGTTGGGGCACACGAACAGGTGGAATATGATCAGCTAGCTTTTTCAAAATTTATACAAGATAATTTACCTAATATTACAAGACATGTAGACACATACCAATTGTTATTAAATTCTCAAATAGAAATGTGTAAAACATTAACAATATCTCAAAATAACCCGTGTGAATATTTAACAACGGAAAATAAGCATTTGCAAATTTTTAAAAAATTAACAAATGTTGATGAATATGTAATAAAATTACCCCATGTTTTAAATTCATATTATAATGTTGTGTTAAATGATTATACTTTTGCTTTATTAAATAAACTTAAGAAAATTACTGATACTGATTTAAATCGCTTTGAAGAGTATTTAGAAGAATATAAAAATAAATTATGTACGGATTATTATAAAAAGAAGTTAAAAGAGATTCAGATTCAAAAAGTAGATTACCATTGCAGAAAATGTTTTTTTAATGGCAAACTTAGTTTTAAAAAAGAAGAAGTGATTTTTGACATGAGACCAGAAAAATTAACAGAACTAGAGATAACAATGCACAAAACTGAAGAACAACGCATATCCACGCATGTAGAAAATGATTTTTTTAAGTTTATAAAAAAGTTTTTATTCAGTTATTATTATAAACCTAATCTTTATTTTAAATATAAAAGTGCCCAAAGTACTCAAAGTGCTCAAAGTACTCAAAGTGCTCAAAGTGCTCAAAGTGATCAAAGTGCTCAAAGTGATCAAAGTGCTCAAAGTGCTCAAAGTGCTCAAAGTAGAAATAGCAGTCAAACTCAAGTAAGTAGGGTACTGCAGAATGATTACAAGGGGGATTTTTTTAATAAAAATGTTAGTGAAGGGTTAAAAGACAACCTAAATCAAATTATAAACATTCATAAAATCATTAAACGTTTTAATATAATTAAAACTAATTATGAATATTTGTATGGATATGGTGATACAACACCTATAACAACTGAAGAACTTGCATCACGTGAAATAAGTTTATTTTCATCAATAATAGTTTTGAATATGGATATAAAAGTATTACGTGAAAATGTTAATAATTATAGAGAAAAAGAAAAACCAACACTTTCACAGACAAAACAAAGATTTCTATGTAAAGTTATAGATATAATAGAAGAAATTCAAAAATATATTCGTTATGGTATTAATATGAGTTTTGCTGATAAGTTAATTAATGATTTTATTGCAAAATTAAATAATAAAAAACAAAAAAAGAAAGAGCAGCAAGATGCACTTGCAAAGATATTTGAACTTGCAAAGACATTTGAACTTGCAAATGGAGCAAATGAATTAAAAACATCAGAATCTTGTGATGTGTCTAGTGATTCTGAAAATACCAGTAATGATGATGTCGTCGATGCTATTCATCAAGACTTAATTACATCAACAAATACTAACAAAATTAACATTAAAAAAATACGTGAACATGTGTATAATTATATATATAAATTGCAAATAAAACTTACATGTGCTAGTTTTATAAATACGAATAATCTCCAAATTCCGACTGACAGATGTTTAAGTATTATATTCCCAAAGAAAGAACAACAAGAACAACAAGAACTGCAAGAACTGCAAAAGGAACTTATAAAATTTACTACATATACGGTCGATGAGATTAATACTAAGATTAATACTGAATATAAAAGTCCATTTAGTATTACAATACAAGCTTTTTTAAAGGAGTTGCAGAAGAAATTTGAAAGATTAGATGAACTTGAACTTACTAATAAAAATGACAGAATACTTTTTGAAGTGGTTAAAGATATACTACACAAAGAAGATACAGATGGAATAATAAAAGAATCTCCAAGAAAAAAATTCTTATACACTTTAGGAGCTATATTTGTAGTTAATTCTGATCGTAATTCTAATGTAGATGTAGACGTCTTATCTAATTTATATAAACATCCTGAAAATTTTTGTCCGGTTTCATCATTTTGTAAAGTTTGTTTTGAGAAGGATTTTTTTAAAAAGGCATTTGAGACTATTAAAATTACTCCTCCAACAAATCCAAAAAGTTTCGACGATTATGTATTAAATTTTATAAGATACAATCCTATTCCATATCATAAATCAAATTCAATATGTTGTCCATGGTATCAACCATCAAAAAAAAAACCTGCAAGTTCCAGTGCAAATCCTAGAGCAAATCCTAGTGCAAGTTCCAGAGCAAATCCTAGAGCAAATCCTAGTGCAAGTTCCAGTGCAAGTTCTGCAAATCCTGTATTTACTGGTTATGGTCAAGGTGTTGCACGTGCTGTGTGGAATAATCAGCCACCTGCACCATTAAATCCATTAAAAGCACCCAACGCAAATAATAACAATAATAATAATGCTAGTGGTGGATCTAGACATACTAAAAGAAAAGTTAAATATACTAGAAAAACTAAAACAAGATTATTAAAAACTATAAAAAAGAAAAAATATTCTAAGAAATAAAACTAAAATAATAATGTCATTTTTGGTTCATTTTAGATGATTATATATACAAAAATTGATTTAATATATATAGGTTAATATTTAATGCCCCATCATGAATTTTTATCTAAATGGTAGTGGTGCCTCGTCGCAGGCATCTTGGGGTTTTAATCCGCACGAAGAGCGTTGTCCGTGTGGATGTGGCGGTTTCGTCTGTCCGGACTGTCTTGCGTGTAAGTGCGACTGTAAGGATGACGATCCATTTGAGATTGATTACTTTTTGCCGGAGTTCCCCCCACAAAGTCTCGACAGTCATGTTTATGACTACGTATGGGAGAGGGGTATCTTCCTATGCCTTGGATGCATGCTTCCTTGGGAGGGTCATCGCCTGCCCGAAGCCTGCACATGTGCATTCCAAAAAGCAATTGCAGATTCCGTTGAACAACACGGAGCTGTTCGGCGACTGGAAGAACACTACAAAGGTGCCTACGAAATGGAATACGGCATCTTGTATTATCCCCTTTATGAGGTAGCGGATCAATGGTACGACGACGACGAAGAAGAAGAAGAAGAAGAAGAAGAAGACGACGACGGCTACGAGAGCATCGAAGACGACGACGAAGAGGACGAGGAGGACGAGGACAACGAAGACAACTAAAAAACAAAAACACATCATGATTAATCTAACACCTCCGGGTGGTTCCTTTGGGATATTTGAGACATCGTTTCAAACTGATAATTTGTGATCAAAAAAAAAAACACTTTTTTTTTGTAATGATTTAGTGGTGGATCTAGACATACTAGAAAAAATACTAAGAAATAAAACTTGTATTATTTATGGTTATTTTAGGTAATTATATGTGTGTAAAAAATTGTCTTTTTTTAATACTTATTACGAATCATATATAAATGACATCAACCAACTCTAATGACAGTGTTTCCCAACAGAAACCGAATGAAAGTATAGATGACCCCGATGAGGAGAACCCTGACGAGAAGGTGTTCCTGGTGTGGCATGACGGATACGAGTATCAGCACCGGACAGTCAAATGTCGAGAAGTGCCAAGAAGAAACCCTCCAGACTACCACTCAGATGAATGGATCAACAATGCGTTGGCTAACTGCCACTCACAGCAGATTTCATGGCTCTCAAGGGAGTTGGAGCTCACACTCAAAGGAACCGTCGAGTGGTACGAGGTGATGCTAGCTATTGTTCTCATTGGAAGTCGCGCATGGCACTACTACAACAAAAACGGGAATCCTTGGAAAAAAACAAGCAGTTAAACGTGCCCGTTTTCTAAAAGGACGGTCTGGATACTATGACGATAGTTGATACAGACATGTCCTATTGTGCAAACTGTTTAGATGTCTGTAAAAACGTCTAATAATCAAATGAAATCAAAAACCCTCAAAAATTACTTCACATGAGACTAACATCTTCAAATGGTTCTTTTGGGATATTTGTGGTGTAATTACCAAAAAAACACTTTTTTTATATTATAATTATTTAGCAGTTGATTAACAAATTATATTGTATATATTTTTTAATATTTTTTTTTAACATTTTTTACGTTTGACGGTAGCTTTAGTTAAATTTAATAAAGTTTCACGTTTACGACATGTGTATCCTTTATGTGATGTTTTATTACAACCACCTGCTCTAAAGGTTTCATAAAATGTACATAGTTTGTGAAAATTTCTATTTCTTTCTTTTAATTTACCGTTAATACAACAATTAATATTGTATAACCATTTTATCAATTCATCTCTTCCAGTCAAGTGTTTTCCAACAGGATCTCTGTTAAAATATTTAGTATATAATTCACGATAGTCCCTACAAGGTATTACTTTACCCAAATAAGTAAATAAAATGGAATAAGCTTTTACTTTATCAATTGGTGGATCTTGTTTATTATAATTAAACACAATTGAATAAATAAAATCCCATCCAGGTAATTGACATTCTTTTAAAAGTGTTTCTGGATATAATTTTTTTACTTCTTCTAAACTTGGATCAGGATAATCTATTAATCCTTGTCGTCTTAATTTTCCATTAACCTTATTATGCATCAAATAAACCCATTCAAATAATTTATCTTTTGACTCAAGGTAATCTTCAACAGGTAAATTTGCAATATATTTTGTAAAAGATTTACGACAATATTTGCATGGAAGAACATCCTTTAAATTACTGTAAAAGATACCATAATTAATTTTATCTTCCGCTGAGGGTTTATTTGGATAATTAAGTGCTGTTAAATGTAATAGTTTCCATCCCGGAGGACCCCAAAAGCGTGTATCCATATTCTAAAATTTCTTCTATATAATTAATATCGATAAAAATATTAAAGATGTCTAGAAAACTTAAAACACAAAAGAAATTTAAAAGATCCCACAAATCCACACCAAAAAAAACTCACCGAAAACATAAAAAACAACACGCCGGTGATCCTCAACCTAATAAACCTATTAATCCTATGATTAATCCATCTATGTCTTCTAGTATGAATCAACCTAGTATGGATCCTATGATATCTTCTGGTATGAATCAACCTGGAATGAATCAACCTAGTATGGATCCTATGATGTCTTCTGGTATGAATCAACCTAGTATGAATCAACCTAGAATGGATCAACCTAGAATGGATCCTATGATGTCTTCTGGTATGAATCAACCTAGTATGGATCAACCTGGAATGGACTCTATGATGCCTTCTAGTATAAATCAACCTGGAATGAATCAACCTAGTATGAATCAACCTAGTATGAATCAACCTAGAATGGATCCTATGATGTCTTCTGCTATGAATCAACCTAGTATGGATCCTATGATGTCTTCTAGTGTGAATCAACCTAGTATGAATCCTATGATGCCTTCTAGTATGAATCAACCTAGTATGGATCAACCTAGTATGGATCAACCTAGTATGAATCCTATGATGCCTTCTAGTATGAATCAACCTAGTATGGATCAACCTAGTATGGATCAACCTAGTATGGATCCTA
>Ga0068872_10001196_pt1 | contig 20922 bp, 14 predicted proteins | sample NOAtaG_7_FD_66441 | JGI IMG/M metagenome (GOLD analysis project Ga0068872, IMG submission 66441) | Freshwater lake microbial communities from Lake Erie, under a cyanobacterial bloom - NOAA_Erie_Diel1S_2200h metaG | ecosystem: Environmental > Aquatic > Freshwater > Lake | place: USA: Ohio, Lake...
GGGTGAGCGACACGAGGGTGTTGCCGTTGTCCAGGCGGATGGCGGTGAAGGGCCAGTTCTCGGCCGGACGCCCGCCGAGTTCGGCCAGGTCGGTCCGCAGCGTGGCCACGATCTTGCCGTCCGGGGTGTACTCCTTCACCGCGAAGGCCAGCAGGTGCGGCACGAGGTAGTTGCCGTTCTTCAACTGCCGGGCCATGCGGGTCTGCATGTGGGCGTTGTCGGTCTCGGGCTGCAGGGGCGTCTCGTGGACGATGGATCCCCGACCATCGACCTCCAGCAACCGCGGGCGCTTGCCCAACTCGGTGACCAGCGTGTTGCCGTTGTAGAGGCGCTGCACCGTGCCGATCTCGGCATTGTCAGGATTCCGGGTGTACGAGAAGACGACCTGCTTGGCCGGCGTCACCTCTTCCACCCGGTCCGACCAGGCCAAGAGCGCGTTCCCGTTGGGCAGCACGAAGCCGTCGCGGGTCCCGCCGCGGTATTCCCAACGCGCGACCCCATCCTCGCCGATGATGGCCGTCTTGGCTCCCATCACCAGGTACGAGTGGCGAATCGAGGACGCGGCCGGATCGGCGGCCTGCCCGGTGGAGGCGGCGACAAGGACCAGGATCCACGCGGTAGCGGAAAGGGATGGAAGGCGAAGGGCGAAGTTCATGGGGCTGGGAGAAACCTTCCAGCCCCCGGCCCCGGACCCCAAGGCAAAAGTTCTGGCGGGACTGGAAGCGATGCGGCCCACCTGCGGTGTTTCACCGGGCCACCGGCCAAGAAAGACCTCCCCGCCGGGTGGCCTTCGGGCCTACCGTGGTCGCCTGCCACCCGCATGAACCCGTTGCTGCCCCTCGCCCTGTTGATCTGGACCACCGGGAGGCTGCTCGCCCAGGCCCCTGCCGCCGACCCCACCGCCAGCCTCGAGTTCTTCGAGCAGCGGATCCGGCCGGTGTTGGTCGAACACTGCCACGAGTGCCACAGCGCCTCGGCCAAGAAGATCCAGGGTGGGCTCCGGGTGGACTCGCGCGCCGCGCTCCTGGCTGGCGGCGACACCGGTCCGGCCCTGGTGCCTGGCAAGCCGGAGTCGAGCCTGCTGATCCGTGCCCTCGATCACGTCGATCGCGATCTGGCCATGCCGCCGAAGCGCGCCCAACTGACGCCAACCGTCCGGCAGGACCTCCGGCGCTGGGTGGCCGCCGGCGCCCCGTGGACCGGGGGGGACACCCCGGAGGCTCCGGCCAAGGCCACGTTCAACCTGGAGGAACGTCGCAAGGCCCAGGCCTGGCTCTGGGAGCCGCCCCAGCGTCCGGAAATCCCCACGATCCGCCGCACCCAATGGGCCAAGGACCCGGTCGATCACTTCATCCTGAAGCCTCTCGAGGAACGCTGGCTCCGGCCCGCCGACCCCGTCACCGACTCGGTGTGGCTGCGCCGGGCCAGCTTCGCGGTGACCGGGCTGCCACCGACGCCGCCGGAACAGCAATCCCTGGAACAGGAGGCCGGCCCGCAGGCGCGTGCGAACGCCGTCGATCGGCTGCTGGCCTCACCCCATTTCGGTGAACGGTGGGCCCGCCACTGGATGGACCTGATGCGCTATGCCGAGTCGCGCGGGCACGAATCCGATTTCGCCATCGCCAACGCCTGGCAGTACCGCGACTACCTCGTGCGGGCCTTCAACCAGGACGTCCCCTACGACCGGTTCCTGATGGAGCACCTCGCGGGCGACCTGCTCCAACCGCCCCGCCTGCGCCCGGGAACCGACCACCAGGAATCGGTGCTGGGCACCGGATGGGCCTTCCTCGGCGAAGAGGTCCATTCGCCCGTGGACATCCGGCAGGACGAATGCGACCGCATCGACAACAAGATCGACGTGTTCACCAAGTCGTTCCTCGGCCTGACCGTCGCCTGCGCCCGATGCCATGACCACAAGTTCGACCCCATCCGCAGCCAGGACTACTACGCGCTGTCGGGATTCATCCTGAGTTCCAGCTACCGGCAGGTGCGCTTCGAGGCCGCGGAGAACAACCGGCGCATGGCCGCGGAACTCCAAAGCCTGCGCGCCCGACACCTGCCGGCCCTGGCCCGGCGCGCGGGCACGGTGCTGAGGCCCTCGGCCCAACGCCTGGCGCAGACGCTCTCCGACGCCATCGAGGCCCGCGCATCCACCCCGGAGGTCCAGGCCTGGGTCGCGGAACTGCAACGGGCCCGGACCAACCGCCAGCACCTGCTGCACCCGCTGGTCCAACCGGAAGCCCGAGACGCAGGCGTTCCGGCCGATGCGGGTCCCTCGCCAGGACGGCGGGTGATCGCCGACTTCACCCGGCCGGACGCCCAGCCCTGGAAGGCCGATGGCGAGGCCTTCGGCTCGGGTCCGCTGGCGGCGGGATCGCTCGTGGCGGGCCTGACCGAAGGTCGCCCCATCGCCCGCATCCTCGACCTGGGCGCGGCCCGGCGCGATGCGTTCTGGAACCGCCTGTCCAACACCCCGGGCACCGAGAACGACTCCGGCCGCATCGGGTCGGCCGCGCGGGCCGGCCGCATGGTCCGCACGCCCACCGTCACGCTCCAGTCGGGCCGCCTGCACTACCTCCTCCGGGGTCGCGCCAAGGTCTTCGCCTCCGTCGATTCGCACCTCATGGTCGAGGGGCCGCTGCATGGGGCCCTGAACCAGACCTTCGACTCGGGCGACTCGCTGGAGCCGAGATGGGTCACCCACGGGCTCGAGGCCTACGCCGGCCATCGGGCCCACCTCGAATTCGGCCCCGACGGGGATCGGGAGCTGGAGATCCTGCAGGTGGTGGAATCGGAGACGGCCCCGACGTGGCAGCCCGTGGCCCTCGTGGCGGGAGCGCGGCGCGACACGCCGCTCACCGAACTGGCCGGAGCGCTGCAGAAGCGCGCGCTCGAGGCCTGCGATTGGCTTGAGGGCCGCACGACCAACACCCCGCCGACGGAGGTCCTCCGCTGGGCCGACTGGTGGCTCCAGCACCCCGAATTGTCGGGCCTCGCGACGGATGCCGAGTACCGCACGCTCGCCCGCCGACTCGTCCGCGAGCAGGAGTCGCTGGCCGCCCAGGTCACCTGGCAGAGCCGGACCGCCGTCGCGTGGATGGATGGCACCGGGGTCGATGAGCACGTGCTGGTGCGCGGCAAACCCTCCAAGCCGGGCGTGCCGGCCCCGCGCAGCCTCCCGGTCGCCTTCCGCGGAGCCCAGCCCATCCAGCCTGCCGATGGCAGCGGCCGCCTGGAACTGGCGCGGCAACTGGTCGACCCGGCCAATCCGCTGGTGGCCCGCGTCTGGGTCAATCGGGTCTGGCACCATCTCTTCGGCCGCGGACTGGTGCCCACCGTGGACAACTTCGGCGCCCTCGGAGAGCGCCCCACGCATCCGGAGCTGCTCGACCACCTGGCCTCGCAGTTCGTCCACGTGGATCGCTGGTCCACCAAGCGCCTCATCCGCCGCCTGCTGCTCACCCAGACCTATGCCATGGCCAGCCGCGACAGCGATCGCCGCGCCGACGAACTGGATCCGGCCAACCAATGGTGGCACCGGATGCCGGTCCGGCGCCTGGAGGCCGAGGCGATCCACGACGCGTTGCTGGTCGTGTCCGGGCGATTCAATCCCGCGATGGGCGGAACGCCCGTGCCGGTGCATCTCACCGAGTTCGTCATCGGGCGCGGACGCCCCGACCAGAGCGGCCCGCTCGACGGCGACGGACGACGCAGCCTGTACACGGCGCTGCGTCGCAACTTCCTGCCCACCACCCTGCAGGCCTTCGATTTCCCGACGCCCTTCAGCACCGTGGGTCGACGCAATGTCACCAATGTGCCGGCGCAGTCCCTGGCGGTGATGAACGACCCGTTCTTCCACCAGCAGGCCGGGGTGTGGGCCCGGCGCCTGCTGGCCGAATGCCCCCAGGCCGACGACGCCACGCGCCTCCGGGTGCTCTTCGCGCAGGCCTACAACCGGCCTCCGACCCCGGCCGAACTCGATGCCTGCCGGGCGACGCTGGCCGAGCTGAGGGCCTTCCACGCGGACAAGCCCGCGGACTCCTCCGATCCCGGCCCCTGGACCGATCTCTGCCACGCGCTGCTCAACGCCAACGAGTTCCTCTACCTGCCCTGACCATGACCCCGTTCCCCCACCACGACGGGTTCCCCGGGCCGCGGATGAGCCGCCGCGAGCTGCTGCGCCGCGCCTCCAACGGATTCGGCACCCTCGCCCTCGGAGCCCTGCTGGCCCGCACCTCCGGCTCGACGACGCTGGCCGCGGCGGCCGCCTCCGGGGCCACCCCGGCGGTCCCGGTGCCGCACCATCGTCCCCGGGCCCGCAGCGTGATCTTCCTCTTCATGGAAGGGGCGGTCTCGCAGGTGGACAGCTTCGATCACAAGCCTCTGCTCGAGAGATACCACGGCCAGGATGCCCGCAAGGCCATGGGCCGGATCGAGAAGACCCAGTTCGACAGCATCGGCAAGATCCTCAAGTCGCCCTGGACCTTCCGCCAGCACGGCCAGAGCGGGCTCTGGATCAGCGATCTGTTCCCGCACATCGCCCGGCAGGCCGACGACCTCTGCGTGCTCCGGTCGATGACCTCCACCTTCCCGGAACACACCAGCGCCAACTACTTCCTCCACAGCGGCATCGGCTTGCAGGGTCGCCCGAGCATGGGGGCCTGGGTGAACTACGGGTTGGGCTCCCTCAACGACAATCTCCCGGGCTACGTGGTGCTCAACGGCGGGCAAATCCCCTCGGGCGGCCTCGACAATTTCGGCAGCGGCTTCCTGCCGGCCACCCACCAAGGTTCCCTGCTCCAGGCCTTCGGCACCCCGTTGGCGAACGTCGTGCCCTCCGAGAAACAGGCACGGTTGCAGGAGACCAAGCGACGGCTGGTCCGCCGGCTGAACGACCACGGACTGGAGCAGGCCGGAGCGGTCGACGCCCTCGAGTCGGCCATCCGCAACTACGAGCTGGCCGCGCGGATGCAGGTGACCATCCCCGAGCTGATGGACGTCTCGAACGAGACGCCGGCCACCCGCGCCCTGTACGGCCTCGATGCGCCCTACGAGCACACCCGCACCTACGCCCGCGAGTGCCTCCTGGCACGCCGCATGGTCGAGCGCGGCGTGCGCTTCGTGGAACTCACCATCCCGATGGTCGACGGCTACAGCCGCTGGGATGCCCATGGCGGACTGGTGAAGAACCACGGCGACAACGCCCGCGCGGTGGACCAGCCGATCGCGGGGCTGATCCTGGACCTGAAGCAACGCGGCCTGCTCGACGAGACGCTGATCGTCTGGGCCGGCGAATTCGGCCGCACCCCCTTCGCCCAGGGCAGCGATGGCCGGGACCACAACGAATACGGATTCTCGGTGTGGCTGGCGGGCGGCGGTGTCCGCGGGGGCATGGCCTTCGGCGAGACGGATGAGTGGGGCTACAAGTCGGTGGTGGATCGCCTCGAGATGCACGACCTCCACGCCACGATCCTCCACCAGCTCGGGATCCATCACGAGCGGCTCACCTACCGCTTCGGCGGCCGCGACATCCGGCTCACCGATGTCAAAGGCGAGGTGATCCGCCAAATCCTCGCGTGACCCGGCCGCCCGGTTTCGATTTCAATCCTGCGAGCACCACCGTCCTTCCACCGACTCTCCGAGCATGAACACCCACAACCCGTTGACCCGCCGGACCTTCCTGCGCAACTCCATCGCCGCCATGGCCACCGTGGCCATCGTCCCGAGGCATGTCCTGGGCGGCCCCGGCCACACCCCGCCGAGCGAGATCCTCACCCGCGCCGTCATCGGCACCGGCGGCATGGGCATGGGCCACGTGAATTCGATCAACACCACCTGCAAGCTGCTGGCGGTTTGTGATGTCGACTCCAATCACCTGGCCCAGGCCGTGAAGGCCGGCGGCCCCGACTGCAAGGGCTACAAGGACTTCCGCGAGGTGCTGGCCCGCAAGGACATCGACATCGTCCACGTGCCCACGCCGCCGCACTGGCATGCCATCATCTCCATCGCCGCGGCCAAGGCGGGCAAGGACATCTGGTGCGAGAAGCCCATGACGCGGACCATCGCCGAGGGCCGCGCGGTCGTGGCGGCGGTCAAGAAGCACCAGCGCATCTTCCGCCTCAACACCTGGTTCCGCTTCCAGGACAACTTCTACGGCATGGGCGTCCCGGTGAAGGACATCCGCAAGGCCGTGATGCATGGCATGCTGGGCGACGGTCCGCTCAAGGTGACCCTCAACGCCTCGACCGGCTTCGACTGGAAGTTCTATTGGATCGGCCGGACCGACCTGAAGCCGCAGCCCGTCCCGGCCGAGCTCGACTACGACTTCTGGCTCGGGCCCGCCCCGTACAAGCCCTACCATCCGCACCGCGTGCACGGCACCTTCCGCGGCTACTGGGACTACGATGGAGGCGGCCTCGGCGACATGGGCCAGCACTACCTCGACCCCGTGCAGTACATCCTGGGCAAGGACAACGAGAGCCCGGTGGAGATCGAGTCCGACGCGCCCGTGCAGGACAGCGACGCCGTCGGCACCTTCCGGACCGTCCGCCTGAAGTACAAGGACGGCACGGAGATCATCCTGGACGGCGACAACAAGGACAAGCAGGCCGCGTTCATCGCCGGCTCCAGGGGCAGGATCTTCAAGGGCATGAAGACCGACATCCCGGACTTCACCGAGAAGCTCAAGGGCCTGAAGGATCCGGAGCCCATGGTCACCGACTTCGTGAAGGCCGTGAAGACGCGCTCCAAGTTCGCCCTCAACGAGGTGAATGGCCACCGTTCCTGCACCCTGGTCAACCTCGCCAAGATCGCCCTGCAGACCGGCCGCGTCCTGCGCTACGATTCCAAGAAGGAGACCTTCATCGGCGACAAGGCCGCCAACGCCTACCTCGACCAGCCGATGCGCGGGAACTGGAAGCTCAGCTGAGCCGGGAACACTCCCCTCCGTGTGGACGGCGGGCGATGGCCCCAGCGACGGGGCCGTCGCACCGACCCCGGTCGGCCGGAGACGCCCGCCTCAGGCATCCACCCGGATGCCCAGGGCCAGCAGGACGAACGGTGCGGTGTTGAAGGTCACATGGGCAGCGACCGGCACCAGCAGGTTCCCCGAGTGCCGGTACAGCAGTCCAAGCAGGTAGCCGAAGACCGTGAGCGGGACGAACACGCTGCGGTTGGCATGGACCAGCCCGAAGGCCAGCGCCGTGCCCCACAGCGCCAACCGGGGCCAACCCAGATCCCGGACGAACGGGTAGAGCACCCCTCGGAAGAGCATCTCCTCGACCCAGGGAGCGACCAGCGCCGCGGTCACGAAGATCGCCGACCGGCCCACCAGATCGGCCTCGGTGAGGACCCGGATCGCCGCCTGGGACGGCATGTCCACACCCAGGCTCTTGAGCCACGAACCCACCGCCCATTGGAGGCCGTAGGCCGCCGGCAGGAACGCCAGTCCGGCGAGGATGCCGGTGCCGATGGCCCGGGCGCAGCCGCCGACCCGCAGCCCAAAGCCCTCGCTCCAGCCAAGGCGATGCTTCCGGAGAAACCCGCGCATCGAGACCAGCAGCGCGCCGTGCAGGCAAACCTGCCCCGCCACCAGCGCCAGCCAGGTGCGGGGCCCCGGCTCACCGGCCGATCCGCCGGCCACCGGCAGGACCAGCGACTGCACGAGGCCCGCCACGACGAAGGCGATGAGCACCCGCAGCACCAGCCCGATGACGTCCTCGGGTCTCCAATCCCGGCGCTCGATCATGGGGGGATCCTGAGGAAAACCAGGGTCTTTGGCGAAGTCCAATCCACGCCATGGCCTGGGTCCGTCGATCAGGGCAGGAATGAAGGGGGTGCGGGCGACGGTGGCGATGCCGCCTGGGGGCTCAGCCCAGGCGTCCGTCCTGCATGGTCAGCACCCGGTTCATCCGGGAGGCGAGCTCCTCGGAGTGGGTCACCACGACGAGGGTGATCCCCTGCTCCCGATTGAGGTCTCCCAGCAACGCAGCCACCTCGCCGGCCGAGGTGCGGTCGAGGGCACCGGTCGGCTCGTCGGCCAGCACGAGCTTGGGCTGGTTGATCAGGGCCCGGACCACGGCCGCCCGCTGACGCTCACCGCCCGAAAGGCGCCCGGGCAACTGGTCGCGACGGTGGTCGAGGCCCACCCGCTTCAGCAGGGCCTCGGCACGGGCGACCACCTCGGGGGCGATCCGAGACCCGTGGGCCAACACCGGCACGAGGACGTTTTCCAGCACGCTGAGATGCGGCAGCAGGTGATGCGACTGGAACACGAACCCGAGGTTCTGGTTGCGGAACCTGGCCAACTCGTCGGCCGCCATCGTCGACAAGTCCCGGCCGTCGATGACAATCGTTCCCTGGTCCGGGGTGTCGAGGGTCCCGAGGAGGTTCAGCAGCGTGCTCTTGCCCGATCCGCTCGGCCCCACCAAGGCCACGCTCTCGCCGGCAGCCACCCTCAGGTCGACCCCGTCGAGCACCCGGATCGTCCGGTCCCCCGCAGGGAACGATTTGGAGACCCCGCGCACTTCCACCAGGCCTTGACTCATGGGCAGGAGGCTAACGGAGGGCCGGGATTTGTCAGTCCCTGTTGCGACGCGGGATCGCGAACCCGACCCCGGGTCGCGGAGCGGGCCCGGGGATGGCCGAAGCCACGGACTCCCCCTGGCCTCGAGTCGGCGACATCGGTTGTGAGCAAGTTTCCCGGCAAACGGGTTGACGCCACAACCGATGGTGGTTTAGTTCGCCCTCAGCCACAGCCGATTGATGTGCTGGCCATGGCTCCGGAATATGCGCTGTCCCAAATGCGGCGGTCAGGATGACAAGGTCATCGACTCGAGATCCTCCAAGGAGGGGGCAACAATCCGGCGTCGGCGCGAGTGCCTCGCCTGCGAACACCGGTTCACCACCTACGAGCAGATCGAGCACGACCCGCTGATGGTGGTCAAGCGGGACGGACGCCGGGAGATGTTCTCCAAGGAAAAACTGCTCTCGAGCCTCCAGCGGGCGTGCCAGAAGCGGCCGGTGTCCGAGGACGATCTGGCCTCGGCACTCGAGCGGATCCAGGAAGGGCTTGCCGAGAGCGTCGACCGGGAAACCACGTCGCGGGCCATCGGCGAGCGGGTCATGCGCGAACTGCGCAAACTGGACCCGGTCGCCTACGTGCGGTTCGCCAGCATCTACCGGAATTTCGAGGAGGCGACCGACTTCGTCAGCGAGGTGGAGCGACTGGGGTCCCTGCCGATCGACGACCAGCGGCAGCTCGAGCTGATCGCCGAATCCGAGGCCGCCGCCAAGGCCAAGCGAAGCCCATGATCGCCCTCCGCGACGAATTCCTGCTGGTGGCCCAGGAAGGCGGGCAGTTCATCCCCTGCTCCGTCGAGCACCTGACCTTCGAATTGGCAGGTGCCGCCGCCCAGCAGGTCGACCCTGAATGGATGCGCCAGGCGGCCGCCGGCGTGCTCCACTATTTCAAGGAGGAACTGGGCAAGAGCCACGTCACCGTGGCGGAGTTCACGGCCGCGCTGTCCAAGGTCTTCCAGGGACTCGGCCTGACGGCCGAGGTGCAGTCGATCGAACCACAACCGCCATCCGGGGCGGCGCAACCCCAGGCCATCTCCGCCCCGCAAGACTCCACCGGGGACACGGGGACTCCCTCCGGGCCGGTGACTTCCCCGGCGGTGTGGCGGGGCGACCTGCGGGCCATCGCCGTCGACTCGGTCCAACTCGGTGAACTGGCCTTCCAGCAGGCCCTGCTGTCGCAGTTGGCCACGGCGCTGGAGACGGGCCCGCAGACCGTGGAATTCTCCGGGCTCAGGAGCTGCGTCAAGATGATCACCGGCCGCAAGATCTGGTGTCCGGAGTGCCGCCGCTGGTCGGACTGGATCGTCGACCTGCTGCGGGTGTGGTTGAGCGAAAAGGCCGCCGACCGCCAGGTCGCGCTGGTGGTGCATTGACCCGTCCCGCCCCCGCCCCGATGACCGCCCCCGGCCCCGACACCCCCGTGCCCGACTCGACGGGCGAACCGCCCTCCGATATCACGCGCTGGAAGCAACTCCCCCTCGGACTCATGAACGAATACCGGGTCCAATTCGACGTCTTCGAAGGGCCGCTCGACCTGCTCCTCCACCTGGTCAAGAAGCAGGAGGTCGACATCTACCAGGTCAACCTCACGCGCATCGCCTCGGAATTCGTCGCCTACATCGACCAGATGCGGGAACTCGACCTGGAGGTCGCCGGAGAGTTCCTGGTGATGGCGGCCACACTCATCTACATCAAGAGCCGCGAACTGCTCCCGGCCGACCAGAAGCCCGTCTCACAGGCCGACGACGAGGACGACGAGGATCCCCGCTTCGAGCTCATTCGGCGGTTGGTGGAGTACAAGAAGTTCAAGGATGCCGCCGCCGAGCTCCAGGGCCTCGAGCACCGGATGGACCAGGTCTACGGGCACCGATCGGTGGTCCTGGTCCCGGAGGAGGCCGGTCCGCGTCGTCGCGAGCCCGTCTCGGTCTTCGACCTGATCCAGGCCGTCAGCGTCCTGCTCAAGCGCTTCAACGAACGGGACGACGTCCGAGAGATCCAGGCAGATCCCTTCACGGTCTCGGAGAAGATGGCCGAGCTTCGGGTGCTGCTCGAGGAGCGCGGGCGGTTCCGCTTCAGCGAACTCTTCGCCAGCGCCCGCAGCCGCAGCGAGGTGGTCGTCACCTTCCTGGCGCTGCTGGAACTCACCCGCCTCCACCAACTGCGACTGTCCCAGACCGACGACTTCAGCGAAATCGAGATCGAACCCATGGGGGCGGCCCTTCCGATCGACGCCGACACCGCCCCAGCCGACACCGCCCCAGCCGACACCGCCCCGGCCATCCCGCCCCCACCCGACGGGGTCTCGCCCGAGACTTGAGCCGGCGGGCCGCCGTTGGCCGACTGCCGGGCGAAGTTTCCGGGCTGAAACCCGTCGCCGGCACTCAAAACAGGGGACATCCAACATTTGCGCAGGGATACCACGGCTGGTAGAGTGCCCCGAATTACATGTCCGAAGACTTCACTCCGCAGGGGAACCGAGGCAACCGGCCCGGGGAACCCAAGGTTCCTAACCAGAACTGGCTGATCTGGCCCGCACTGGTGCTCCTGGGTCTTGGCTTGGTCTTCTGGCGAAGCCAAAGCCGCAGCATCGGCGAAAAGGTCCTGACCCCCCAGGAGTTCTTCCAACTGGTGGCGACCAACCAGGTCCGCGGCGGTCTCATCGAGATCAACCCGCCGCCCCAGGCATTGCAGACGATCCGGGGCCTGTATCAGGCCAACCCCAACTCCACCAACCTGACCGCCTTCCGCGTGGAGATGCTCGTCACCGACCAGGACCTCCGCGACCTGTACAAGGTGCACGGGTTCCGATCCGTCGAGCGCACCGGCAGCTGGACGACCTTCCTGATGAGCGCGGCCCCCCTGATCCTCGGCGGGGTGCTCATCTGGTTCATTTTCCTGCGCCAGATCAAGGCCGCCGGCAAGGGAGCCCTGAGCTTTGGCAAATCCAAGGCCCGGCTGCTCACCAAGGATCGCAACAAGACCACCTTCAAGGACGTGGCCGGTGTCGAGGAGGCCAAGGACGAGGTCTCCGAGCTGGTCGAATTCCTCCGGGATCCGAAGAAATTCCAGAAGCTGGGTGGCCGGATCCCCAAGGGCATCCTGATGGTCGGCCCGCCTGGAACCGGCAAGACCCTCTTGGCCAAGGCGATCGCCGGCGAGGCCGACGCGAGCTTCTTCAGCATCAGCGGCTCGGACTTCGTGGAGATGTTCGTCGGCGTGGGCGCCAGCCGGGTGCGCGACATGTTCGAGCAGGCCCGCAAGAACACCCCGTGCCTCATCTTCATCGACGAGATCGACGCCGTGGGCCGGAGCCGGGGCCACGGCCTCGGCGGCGGCAACGACGAGCGCGAGCAGACGCTCAATGCGCTGCTCGTCGAGATGGACGGTTTCGACACCCAGGAGGGCATCATCATCATCGCCGCCACCAACCGGCCCGACGTGCTGGACCCCGCCCTGCTCCGCCCGGGTCGCTTCGACCGCCAGGTGACGGTCAACCTGCCCGATGTCCGCGGACGCGAGGCCATCCTCAAGGTGCACGCCAAGAACGTGAAGCTCGACGGCGTGGTCGACCTCTCGGTGATCGCCCGGGGCACGCCCGGGTTCTCCGGGGCCGAACTGGCGAACCTGCTCAACGAGGCGGCCCTCCTGGCCGCGCGCACCGGCAAGAAGGCCATCGGCATGGCCGAGCTCGAGGAAGCCCGCGACAAGGTCCGCTGGGGCCGCGAGCGGCGCAGCATGGCGATGTCCGAGGAGGAAAAGAAGGGCACCGCCTGGCACGAGGCGGGCCATGCGATCGTCAACGTGGTGCTCAAGCACACCCATCCGCTGCACAAGGTGACCATCATCCCCCGTGGCCAGGCCCTCGGGGCGACCATGTACCTGCCGAAGGAGGACATCCACAACCGCAAGCGCAAGGAACTCAACGACCTGATCGCCGTGATGATGGCCGGTCGCATCGCCGAGCAGATGATCACCGACGACATCTCCACCGGTGCCTCCGGCGACATCCAGCAGGCGACCTCCATGGCCAAGGCCATGGTCATGCATTGGGGCATGAGCGACCAGTTGGGCATGGTGCTCTACGGGGAATCCCAGGAGTACGTCTTCCTCGGCCGCGACATGATGCGCTCGAAAGACTACAGCGAGGACACCGCCCAGCGGATCGACGCCGAGGTCAAGCGCATCATCGACGCCGGCTTCAAGACGGCGTCGGACATCCTCAACGAGCACCGCGACAAGGTGGAACTCGTCGCCCAGGCCCTGCTTGAGCACGAGACCCTCGAAGGGGCCCAGGTCGAGGAGATTGTCCGCACGGGCACCTTCACCCCGCATTCGTCCGGACCCGGGAAATCGGATCCCCCGAGCGGCGCGCAGGCCTCGACACCGCTGCCCGAGGTCATCAAGCCCGTGCCCCCGAAGCTCCCCGGCTTCGGCAGCCCGGCGCCGGCGGCAGCCTGACGGTCGTGCCGGTCGTGCAGGTCCCGGCGGGTCGGATCAGGACCCGTCCGCGGTCCCGTCCGACCCACGGCCATCGGCACCGCATCGCGGCGGCCGGTGCCGATGGCTGTTGTTTGGGTTCAGGCCCCCGGATCGGCCCGAGGGTTTAGGCTCGCACCTGGCCGGTCCCGATCCCCTGCCACTTGTAGCTGCAGAGTTCCTCGAGGCCCATCGGGCCCCGGGCCCCGATCTTGTCGGTGCTGATGCCGATCTCGGCACCCATGCCGTACTCGCCTCCGTCGGTGAACCGCGTCGAGGCGTTCCAATACACGGCCGCCGAATCCACCTCGGCGAGGAACCGCTCGGCCATCAACGGGTCGGAGGTGACGATGGCGTCGCTGTGACCGGAGCCGTGGCGATGGATGTGGGCGATGGCCGCGTCCAGTCCATCGACCACGGCCACATTGACGACATAGTTGTTGTACTCCGTCTCCCAATCCTGCGGTTCGGCCGGCCGCGCCAAGCTGGAGGTGCCGGCGATGGCCGCGCGGATCCCCGGGAGTGACGCCGCGTCGGCATGGAATTCCACCGCCTTGGTGGCCAACCGGGCCGCCAGGCGCGGCAGGAAGGCACCCGCCACCGACCGGTCGACCAGCACCGTCTCCGCCGCGTTGCAGGTCGACGGCCGCTGGCACTTGGCATTGAAGGCGATCTCCTCCGCCATCCCCAGGTCGGCCGCCGCGTGCACGTAGACGTGACACACCCCCTTGTAGTGCTTGATGACCGGCACCTTGCTGCATTCGGTGACCGCCCGGATGAGCCCCTCGCCCCCGCGCGGCATGCACAGGTCCACATACTGCGTGAGGGACAGGAGCGCCGGGATGGCCTCGCGGTCGGCCGTGGGCACCACCTGGATGGCGTGCTCGGGAAACCCTGGCAGGACCGACTTGGCCGAGGCGATCAGGAGGTCGGCGATGAGCCGGTTGGAATTCAGCGCCTCCTTGCCACCCCGCAGGATGGTGGCATTGCCTGTCTTGAAACACAGGGACGCCGCGTCGGCGGTCACGTTCGGCCGGGATTCATAGATGATCACCACCACACCGATCGGCGTGCTGACCTTGCGCAGCAGGAGGCCGTTGGGGCGCTTCCGGGTGTCGAGCACCCGGCCAAGGACATCGGGAAGGGCGGCCACCTCGCGCAACCCCCGGGCCATCGCCTCGATGCGGCCCGCGTCGAGGGCCAAACGGTCCATCATGGCACCGCTCAGGCCGAGACCGCGGCCGACCTCGAGGTCCTTCGCATTGGCCTCGATGAGCGCCGACGTGGCCGTCACCAGACCATCGGCCATCGCCTCGAGGCAGCGGTTCTTGTCCGCGGCGGACACCTTTGCCAACTCCCGCGAGGCGGCCTTGGCCCGCCGGGCCAACTCCGTCATGTCATCCATCAACGCCATGGGGACAGGCTAACTTCGGGCGGCAGAGGACGGAAAACCAAAACGCTTCGGGCGTCGGCGCCTGGATGGGACGCACGGGACGGGCGACGTGCGTCTCACCACGTGCCCAAGGGACTGGCCGGCAGGTTCCGCCCCTCGGGCCAGACGACGTACGCCGTCCGGTGCGATGCCTCCCAGGACGACAGGAAGGCGGACACCGGGAACTCCCGATGCACCCGGCTTCGTCGGACCCCGGGGTCGTTGACGATGACCGTGGGCCCCGGGATGCCGCAGACCACGATCAGATGACCGTCGCCCTTCTCGGGCCTCGCCCCGCCCTTCAGCACCGCATACGACACCGAGGTGGCCACGGGAATGCCCGCATCGATCAACGCCTGAAGGTCGGCAAGCCCCCCGAGCCGGACCGCCGCCGCCTGGAGACCGGGTCGGCTCCCGGCGTAGGCGGCGTTGAAGGCCCAGTTGCCCGTGCCGGGCCACCCGGGGTCGTGGACGCCGGCGGCCACCGTCCGCACATCCAGGTCCCACTCGGGCCTCCCCGACCGGCCCGCCCAGTATGCCAGGAGCATCGACAGGCTCGTCGGGCTGCACCATCGGGTGACGCCCTCGGGATCATCGGCCTGGGACCTCCGCGGCACTTCCAGGGGCGCCGGGGCAACCCCGGCTCCGGCCCGAGGCTGGGTGCTGCCGGTCCCCTTCCGATCCGTGGGGCCATCCGGGGACCAGAACGCCAGATCGATCCGCTTCAGCAGGGCCGGGGTGCGGGAAGGTTCCTGGAACCGCACCCTCAGGCGGATCGCCTCCGCCGGCGCGGCCAGCATCAGGGTGTCGGTGTCCACCGATCCCGAGCCGTCCCGCTGGCCTGCGACGCTGGTGCGCCACGGCGAGGACGGCGATCCGGACCAGCGCCCCAGATGCCACCAGCGGCCCAGGACACCCCCCGTCCGCGCCTGCACCTCGACCTCCAGGTCCACCGGTTCGCGAAGGTTCCACGACACGACCAACTCGCGGAACGGGATCGGGGACGGCATCTCGGGCGACACCCAGGCGGAGCCCTCGGGCGATTCGCGCCGGAATGACCCCGGGTCCGTGATCTGGGACCATCGGGCATCGGCGCAGACCAGCAGCGTGCCCAGCCAGCCAAGGCACCAGGAGAGGCGCGACATCATCACCCGAGTGTGGACCTTTGGCGGGCGTTGTCGCCTCCGGACTGGCCGCCATGCGGCGACTCCTTCCCGGGATTCCCCCCGACCTCGACCATGCCGGGTTTTGCCATTGCGGCCGGATTCCTGCGGCGGTTCGATGGGGGGCAGATCCCCGAATCCCCGCCATGAATCCAACGGCATCCCCCCGCACCTCGCGCCTCGCGTTCACCTTGATCGAACTGCTGGTCGTGGTGGCCATCATCGCCATCCTCGCGGGCATGCTCCTGCCCGCCCTCGCCAAGGGGAAGACCAAGGCCCTGCAGGCCCGATGCACCTCCAACCTGCGGCAGATCGGCATGACCTTCGCCATGTACACCGGCGACTCGAACGACCAGTTCCCCTACTCCGGGCGCGACTGGCCGCAGATGGGATTCGTGGATTTCCTCAAGCTGATGAACCCCTACATCAGCACCAACGCGCGGTCGTTCTATTTCTGCCCGTCGGAGAAAGGCCGTGGCTTCAACCTCGAGTGGACGATGGCCAACAACTACCCGATCAAGACGAACGAACTGCTCTTTCCCTGCTCGTACTACTACTACAACCAGTTCTACCACAACAACGACAGCTCCGCCCTGCAGGTGCGCAAGGTCTCCGAGGTGAAGTCACCCACCAAGAAAGCCATCTCGCCCTGCTTCTCGAGCAACAAGGGCAAGTGGAACGACATCTACAAGGGCACGGGCGCCGCGGCGCATGGGCCCCGCGGCATGTCCCTTCTCTTCGTCGATGGGCACAGCGAGTTCGCGTTGTACGACCGGCTCAACGCCCCGTTCAAGGACGGGGCGAAACTGATCTACAATCTCGACTGGACGGTGGGCGGCCTCGCCGGCGAGGACCTCAAGTAGGGTCGCCCCGCGACTGGCGGATCGGCCGGAACCGGTGGATGATCCGACGCGTGCACCGGGATGCCCGGCGCCCGGGTCCATGCCCATCACCGACCACATCCGCAACAAGCTGTCCACGGTGCCGCACCGGCCCGGCGTGTACCTGCACAAGGACCGCTTCGGCACGGTCATCTACATCGGCAAGGCGCGCGACCTGCGCAAACGGGTCTCCCAGTACTTCCACCCGTCCCGCCGCATGGGCTGGGACCTGAAGTTCAACGCGCTGGTCGATGCCATCCACGACTTCGACTGGCACACGGTGAAGAACGAGGCCGAGTCGCTGCTGCTCGAGAGCCGGCTGGTCAAGGAGTTCCAGCCGCGCTTCAACATCGACCTCAAGGACGACAAGCGGTTCCTGCTGCTGAAGGTCAACCTCAACGACCCCATCCCGCGCTTCACGCTGACCCGGCTGCGCAAGGACGACGGCTGCCTCTACTTCGGCCCCTTCGCCCACTCGGGCAGCGTCCGCCGCGCCCTGACCCTCATGCGGCGCAAGTTCAAGCTGCGGGGGTGCCGCCCCCTGCACCCGAACGAGTCGGACTACCGGCACTGCCTCTACGGCAATCTCCAGCACTGCACGGCCCCGTGCATCGGCAACGTGAGCCGCGAGCAGTACCTCGAGCAGGTCCGTGCCGGCATCGGGTTCCTCGAGGGACAGACCGAGGAGTTGCGCGACGAACTCGAGGAGGAGATGCGCAAGGCCGCCGCGAACCTGGAGTTCGAGAAGGCCGCCCAGCTCCGGGACGCGCTGGAGGACCTGAAGCGCACGACGCTCAAGACCGAGAAGTTCGAGCGCATTCCCTACACGCTGCCCGTGGCGGTGCACCCGGAGTCCGACCTCCGCGAACTGGGCCGATTGCTGGGCCTGGCCGAGCCCCCGGCCCGGATCGAAGGCTTCGACATCTCCAACATCAGCGGCACCTTCATCGTCTCGTCGATGGTGAGCTTCTGGCACGGCCGACCCGACCGCGCCAACTACCGCCGCTTCCGGATGAAGGAAGTGACCTCGCAGGACGATTTCGCCTCGATGGCCGAGACCATCCGACGGCGCTACAGCCGCCTGCAGCGCGAGGTGGGCGAGGCCTCGAAGGATGTCCCCCGGTCGGCGGAAACGGCCGCCGGCGATCCGGACGATCCTTCTCCGGGCGAATCGATGGTCCCCGGAGACCTCATCGCGGCGGAGTCTCCCGAGCGCCCCTGGCTCCCCAAGGTCGCCCCGGGCCCCCGACTGCCGGACCTGATCCTGATCGACGGTGGCAAGGGCCAGCTCAATGCCGCCTGTGCCGAGTTGGCCAAGCTGGGCCTGTCCCGCATTCCCATCCTGGGATTGGCCAAGGAATTCGAGGAGATCCACCTGCCGGGCGAGCGGGATCCGCTGAGGCCCGGCCTCGACAGTCCCGCGGTCAAACTGCTCCAGCGCGTCCGGGATGAAGCCCACCGATTCGCCAACACCTACAACGCCCAACTCCGGCTCAAGAAGATCAGCGAGAGCATCCTCGACGAATTCCCGGGCATCGGGGAGGCGCGCAAGAAGGCCCTGCTGCGGCGGTTTGGTTCGATCCAGCGCCTGCGCCTCGCACCCATCCACGAGATCGAGCAGGTGGACGGCTTCGGCGGCACCATGGCCCAGGCGCTCAAGCGCTTCCTCGAGGCGCGCAAGGAGTCTTAGCCCGCCGGGATGGAACGGGTCGCCTCAGGGTCGCCTCAGGAACCGGGAGGTCCGGCCAGCGACTCGCCGTCCATCTGGTAGATGCCCACCAGATAGCCGTTCTCACGCATGGCCCCCACCTTGAGGGTGCCGTACAAGGTCACCGCCTGGTCCATCACGGGCTTCACCCCGGACGAGGTCATCTTGACCGCGATCCACTCGTTGATCTTGGGCACGGTGCCGAAGCAGCACATGGACTGGTCGCGCATGAGCAGCAGCTCGGTCACCAGTCCGCCCTCGACCTTCAGGGGCAGCATGAAACCCTTCACCGCGACCTTCTTGCCGCTGAAGGCCTTCACCGTGGCGGGGATCTGGGTGTCCGGATCGGCGGCCGGGGCGTTGGTCTTCGTCGCGGGAGCATCCTCGGGCACCTCGTACTTGAAGGTGGCGAGCACATCGAACCCGACCGAGGCGAAGCCGGGACGCGCTGTGGGGGCGTTGGTGCCCGCCGCGGCCGATCCGGGCACGGTGGACGGGGCCGTCGGGGAGGCCGCGGCGTTGGCCGAATCCGTCGCGGCCGGCTTCGGGTCGCCGACCTTGGGCTCACCGGGCTTGGCGGCACCGGTCAGGGGCTTGATCGGCTTGCCCCGCGGCACCGTCGCCGGAGCCTGGGGTTGGGCCGAAACGCTCGGCGGGAACCCGGGCAGCGAGGCGATCCAAGCCATCGCCAGGAACCCGGCGACACACCGCGCTCCCCGCCTCAGACCGCCGCGCGTGCGAACCTCACGTCCCATTCCTCCGGTGGACTCTCCCAGGTGCATGACCGGACGATAGTCAGGGGACCCCGCCGACGCCAGTCCGAGCCTGCGGTGTTTTCCCGCCTTGACGCCCGTTGGACCGGCCATCGACGTTCGATCCTCAACGTACCCGTCCGCTCCGACCGAACCCTGCCCCGATGCTCCGATTCCCTGCCTTGATGGACCGTCTTTCGCGCGGACTGTGGCGTGCCCTCGGCGCCGCCTGCCTGCAGGCGTCCCTCGTGTCGGCCATGGCCGACAGCACGGTGGTCTTCAACGAGCTCCACTACCACCCGGCCGACCAGGAGGCCCGCCTCGAATGGGTGGAACTTCACAACCAGATGGCCGTGAACATGGACCTGTCCGGGTGGAGCCTCTCGGGCGGGATCGACTACCGCTTCCCGGAGGGAACCGTGCTCCGGGGCGGGGCCCAGCTCGTGGTCGCGGCCGACCCGGCGGCCCTGCGGGCGCTGGGCGTCACCAACGTGGTCGGGCCGTTCGCGGGTCGGCTCTCCAACGCGGGCGAGCGCCTGGAATTGCGGAACAACAACCTTCGGCGGATGGACCTGATCGCCTACGGCACCGACGGGGACTGGCCCGTGGCCCCGGATGGCCATGGCCCGAGCCTGGCCAAACGGGACGAGACGCTGGCCACCGGGCCGACCGCCCATTGGAGACCCAGCGCCCAACCTGGCGGGACCCCCGGCCAGCCAAACTTCCCGAGCCTGGACATCGCCACCCAGGCCCCGCTGGTGGGTGGTTCGCAGCGCTGGGAGTTCCGGACCGGTGCCCCCGAGGGCGGAACCGCATGGACCGGGACCGTGGGCGGCGCCTCCGGGGACGGCGGATGGGCCATCTCCAGCGCCCCCTTCTTCGGCGGGGACGCCTCGCCGCCGGCCGGGGAGGAACGCCCCATCCCCACCCTCTTCGCGACCGGAGTGTCCGACGCCAGGCAACCGTTGCCCCCCGGCACACGCGACCCCCACTACACCGTGGTGGCCTCGGCCCAGGCCATCACCCCGCCGCCGCCGGCGCCGGCGCTGGTCATCGAGGGCCATCCGGCCTGGTTGGCCAACGACTCGACCTCCCGATGGCTGGGCCCGGTGAACCCCGGCACCGCCAACGTGGCCGCCGGCCCCTACCGCTACCGGACCCAGTTCGACCTGTCGCCGTTCGTGCCGGAGACCGCGCGCCTGCAATTGCGGGTCGCCGCCGACAACCGCGTGCAATCCGTCCTGCTCAATGGCCGCAGTGTGGGCATCAGCTTCGAGGGCTTCCAGGCCTTGAGCCCGGCCTTCGCGATCACCAACGGGTTCCTCCCGGGGACGAACACCCTGGAGTTCCAGTGGGCCAACGACAGCTCGTCCCCGAATCCGGCCGGCTTCCGGGCCATCCTCCAGGGCACCGCCCGAAGCCGTTTCCGTGAAGAGAGCCGCCTGGTTCCCTCGTTGACGCACGCCGCCTGCTTCCGGACGGCATTCCTCGCGGCCCCCGGACTCACCGGAGCCCGGCTGCGCCTGAGGGTCACCTGCGACGATGGCGCCGCGCTGTTCCTCAACGGCCGGGAGATCCACCGCATCAACCTCCCGGCAGGCCCGCTCGCCCCCGACACGCCGGCCCTGGCCGCGATCCCCGGCGTGCCCGGGCCCGTGGACCTCGTCCTGCCGCCGGGATCGCTGCGGGCGGGCACCAACGTGCTGGCCGCCCAGGTCCACCAGGCGGTGGCCGGGGCCGGCGACCTTTGGTTCGACGCCGAACTGTCGGTCATCGAGGTGCCCGATCCGGCGCGGGAGGGCCTGCGCTTCAACGAGGTGGCTGTGCCTGGCGTCGGCTTCTTCGTCGAGGTCGCCAATCCCACCTCGGACATCCTGCCATTGGACGCGGCGAGGATCCGCGGTGTCGGCAAGGCCACGGGAACCTACGC
>Ga0068872_10001198_pt1 | contig 20921 bp, 19 predicted proteins | sample NOAtaG_7_FD_66441 | JGI IMG/M metagenome (GOLD analysis project Ga0068872, IMG submission 66441) | Freshwater lake microbial communities from Lake Erie, under a cyanobacterial bloom - NOAA_Erie_Diel1S_2200h metaG | ecosystem: Environmental > Aquatic > Freshwater > Lake | place: USA: Ohio, Lake...
TCTTTGTCAGTGTAATTTTGTATTGGTGTAATGGTCATGTCAAATTGCGGCTAACTACCGTATAAGCGAAACCCTTCCCGATCTATTCACCTTCTTCTCCGTACTCTTCTCTGTACTTTCTATTTTGTACACGTAAATGTCTTCTTCGCACAGGTTACCTTTAAAGCGGCCGTCCCATTTACCATTGGTGCTATTGGTAGTATAAATTTGGTTGCCCCACTTATCAAAAATGGTAAAGGAGTAATAACTGTAATCGCATTGCAGTACAGGGTAAAAATAATCGTTCTTATTGTCTTCGTTGGGTGTAAATGAGTTTGGTATCATCATTTCACAATCACAGGCTTTTAAAATTACTTTCACGCTGTCAAATCGTGTGCCGCACACTTTGCTTTCGGTCTTTACCCAATATCTTCCTTCTTTGGTGGCGTTAATGGAATTTGTTGTGGCGCCTGTATTCCACAATACTTTTGTGCCTGTTGGAATTTTTACGCTCAGTGGTTTTTGTTCATCTGCCAAACAAAAGGTGATCTCATTTTGAAAAGATACTTGTATGCCCGGCGCAACGTTTACTCGAAAGGTATCCGTATACATACAGCCTTTATTATTGGCAGTTACCCAATATTTCCCTGTATTATCTATTCGTAAGCGGGGACTATTCTCGCCGGTGTTCCAACTGTATTTGTATCGCGTATCTTTTGGGTCGGCCAAATAACTTACGCCTTTGCAAACAACCGTATCGCGAATATTAAAGTTTGGCTTTTGCATTAGCATCACCACGGTACTATCCTTGGTTACTTTTGTGCCTTCAACAACAGTAACAATGTATTTTCCGGTGTATTTACTGGCATTGATGCGCTTAGTGTTATATTCAATGTTTCTTGGAGTGATCCAAGTGATCTTTGCTTTTTTATCAATGGATGCAGGGAGATTTAAGAATATACTATCGCCGCTACAAATACCTGTTGTGTCTGCAAAGTAACCTTTTTGACCGAACACCAATCCGGCTAAAACAATAAATACATATGTGAGCTTCTTTCCTATTCTTGCTAATTTAGCTAATTCATGCTTACGTTTTTGTCAAAATCGACCTAATTATGAGACTCTTAGTCTTTATAATTCCAATTCTAACGTTATTATTGTGCCATTTTTTCCTTCTCCCAATGTTGATTTATCTACCATGGATACCACCTGTGTTTTACCTGTTAATTTTGAGTTAAGCTCCAAAATATTTTTAATGGTGGCTGTGCCTAAACTCTTATGTCCGGTTTTTGAATGTTCTTTGGCTTTTATCAAACCAATACCATCGTCTTCAATGGTGATCAATAATTTTCCTGTATCTGTTTTCTTAAAGGTGATGTCTAGTTTTCCATGCTCTAATTTTGGTAAAATGCCATGAATGATACAATTCTCGGCATGTGGCTGAATGATCATATTTGGAATGGAAACCATATTGGCATCCAATTTTTCATCTACTGTAATGGTGTAATCAAATTTGTTCTTAAACCGCTCTTTCTCCAATTCCAAATAATAACTTAAGCGTTTGATCTCATCGCTTAGTAATATTTCGCTTTGCGCTGCTTTTTCAATGATCATACGAATAAGGCGCGAGAATTTTGCAAGGTATTCGCTGGCTTTTAAACTATTGTTGGAGTTAATGTAATTTTGAATAGAAGTTAAGGAGTTAAAAATAAAATGCGGACTCAACAAGGAGTTCATGGCTTGGTGTTTTAAAATATTCACCTGTTGTTCGTCGGCTATTCGCTTCAAAGCTCTTTTTTTAACGCGCTTAATTAAAAAATAACTAATCACAGAGGCGATCATGATCGAAAGCGCAATGATAATGATGTACGAGTATTTTGATTCAGTGAACTTCTCTTCTTTATTGAATTCAACAACCGTAGGTGTGCTCCAATTGATATTATCCGTAGAAACTTGAATTGATATTTTGTGTTTCATGCCACCGTCGAGTGCCGGAATGTTGAAGGCTGTATTTTCTAAAGGGGCCCAATTGTTATTGTCTAATTTGTAACGGTAATATTGTTTGTTAGGTCGGCTAAAATAGGGGCTATTAAAAAATACGGTAACGTCATTATCGTTTGCGGCAAGTTCAATTCGTTTTCCGTCGTAATATTTGGTGCGATCATTGATCTTGATCATGTCAATAGAAACCGCGGCTCTTGTGGTTGGGCGTTGAATGATCTCGTTGGTTTGCGCTATAGAAATTCCTTTGGAGGTGGAGATGCAAGTGTATTGATCGTTAAAAGAAATATCGTTGATGAAACTCGCAAGGATACCGTTTGATTTGTTGTATATTTTTAAGGGATTCAATTGCTTATCGCAAATAAATAATCCATCGGTAGTAACGATCCAAATAACGTCATTTTTGTGTCGGATCTTTTTTACACCGTTCAAAGGTTTGCTTCCAAGGGTCTTTAGTTCTTCACCGGTATTTAAAAACTCTATACCATCATCGTGGCAAATCACCAACTGACCATTAATGATGTTAATGTCGTTTACTTTTTTGTCGGGATTTTTTGAAGTTTTACTGGTTTGTTTGGTTTTAAAATTGTGATAGTACAAACCTTTATTGGTTCCTATCAGTAAAGTGTCGTTGTGTGTGTAAAGTGAAGCTACACTCAATGAAAAATCAGGAAATGGAATGATGGTATCTAGCGTTTTAGAAGCATCGCTATTGGTGTGTAAAACGTTGGCCATCCAATCGCACAAAATAAGACTGCCATCGGGTAATTTGTGTATTAGCTTGCCCAAAATTGGTTTGAACTTGTAAGAATTACTTCCTGACACTATAATGCTTCCTGAAAGATCTAGTTGACTGCGTTTGGTGTAGTAGATCATATTGCCCATATCCTTTATGTCGAATATCGGTTCATTTAAAATGTTGTCAGGCGCAGAGATCGTTTTTACTTCATTTAAAATGTAATTGTAAGCGTAAAAACCATTGCCGGTTGCTGTTAATATCAGATCGTTCTTAAAGTGAATCTTATTTACGCTTAATGGTTTGTCGTCAGGATTAATAGAGATGTTATCAAAAAATGTATTCTGAAATACATAGATCCCATCATCCATAGTTCCTATCCAAATATTCTCGTCGCGATCTTTATAAAGGCAATTGATCAGGATAGGGGTAATGTTCAATTCGTTAAAGAGATCGTGGGTTACACCATTGTAGTACACGTAAACATTCTCATTGGGGTATGATGAGAACCAAATGCGATTGAAATTATCGCAAACAATTTTATTGATGCTTTTTTCTCCACCGATAGAGAAGGTTGTTGTTTTGGTTTTGTAGGTTGGAACTATTTCTCTAAGTAATTTATCTTCTTTTGCGATAAATATCTTAGAAGCTGAACCGATCAGTAATTCTCCTTTATTGTTTTCGGTAATGGCATAAGCGGGTAAATTCTTAATAAGATCTAATTTTTTGGGCGTGCTTCCATTCATCTCATACAAACCATCGCTTCGCCCAACTAATATTCTACCATCTTTCGTTTTATAAATACAGTGTGCTTGGTTGTTCTTTTCTTTTTCTTTTATAACATCGTTAATAAGTTGATTGGTTTTTAGGTCGATGATCTCTAAGCGTATGGAAGTGCTAAGTAGATACATGTAATTTTCGGTCACCAATATTTTATCGGCCTGTCCGTTTAATTTGGTAGGACCAATTTGTTTTTGTTGACGTAACTTGTAATTAACTTCTGTAATTCCACTTTCTCTGGTAGAAAGATAAATGGTAGAATTATCCTTAATAAAAGAAGTTTCGATGGTAGGGTTTGGGAGATCATTTTTTACCAAGGAAAAGCTATAACCATTATAAAGGTAAACACCGTTATCGGTAGTAACGTGCATTAAACCATTTGAATCTTGTTGTAAGTTAAAAACGTTGAGGCTATTCATACCTTCTTCCGTTCCAACTTTGTAGTAATTGAAATTAAGATTTTGCGAATGGTAAATTTGGCTGATGAGTACAACTACGCATAGCCAAAAAATCTTAAGGTTTAATCCCGATCGATAGTATCGGGACTTTTTTGATGGCATATGGAGCACCGCTTATTTAGGAGAAACTGATTTCGATTTAATAAAATCGGCAAACTCGTGTATCCTTGCTTTGCTAACGGTTACATGTGTTCCTTCGCTTAAGATAACACCACCTTCGTTGTGGCTGTATTCTTTCACAAAAGAAACGTTTATTAAAGCTGAACGATGAATGCGGAAGAATATCGTGTCAGGTAAAATGGTTTCAAATTCTTTTAGGGTTTTGCTGGCAACAATTTTTTTACCGCCTACTAAAAATAAATTGGTGTAATTATCGCTGGCTTCTAACCAAACAATATCCTTATAGTCAACTAATGTAAATCCCTTGCTATGATTGATCAGTACAAGATTTTTGTCTTGCTCTGTTTTTCCCGGAGTGGCTTTTCCTGCCGTTTCGTAATGCTGAACCACTTTTTTTATGGCGCCTTGCAATTCGCTCAGCATAAGTGGCTTTAAAAGATAATCTACTGCACCTGCCTTTACCGCAGTAATTCCGTGCTCGCTATAAGCGGTTAAAAATATCACACAAAAATCACGGTTATAAATACCTTCCAACATTTGGAAACCGTTCATTCCCGGCATATTGATATCCAAAAATACCACATGAGGTTTTAAATCCTGGATCTTAACTTTGCCATCCATACCATTGGCGGCTTCGCCAACAACTTCAATTTCGGGACAATAATTCTCGAGCATACTTTTAGTATTGCTGCGGCTATCCTCTTCATCATCTATAATTACAGCGCGATATTTTTGCATGATTCTTATTTTTCTACTAATCTAACAATTTATTTTTCTAAAAGGGTAGTAATTGTTGATATTTCTTGCAAATATTGAGTAAAACTATCAATTTTACGGGTAAATGGCTATATTCACGGGGTAAAAATAAACATCAAATACCATGTGTTTAAGGACTGTAATACTTTAACACTTTAAAAATATAACGTCAATACTATGAAAAAGCTACTCCTGATCCTTGCTCTCTTAACATCATTTAATGGTAATTCTCAGCGAATTACTTTGGAAGACGTTTGGTCGAAAAGCACTTTTGGCGCCAAAGGTATTCAAGGCTTTAACGCAATGAATGATGGTTTAACTTATACTGATGTAAATGAAAAGGATGGTTATTATGAGATCTCTAAATTCACTATTAAAAACGGTACAAAGGTAGCTGATCTTGTTAGTGCAAAAGATGTAAAATACCAAGCCAAATCAATAGAGATATCTGATTATCAATTTAGCCCTGACGAAAAAAAATTATTATTCACCGAAAATTACGAATCCATTTATCGTCGTTCAGGTAAAGCTGATTATTACGTATTTGATATCAAAGAAAAAACAACTTTCCCTGTAAGCGAATCAGGTAAGATCATGTTCCCAACGTTTTCGCCTGATGGAAGAAAGATAGCTTTTGTGCGCGACAATAATTTATTTGTAAAGGATCTTGTTACTCAAAAAGAAATTACCATTACAAAAGATGGTGCAATGAACAAGATCAAGAATGGTTGGGGTGATTGGGTTTACGAAGAGGAATTTAGCAAGGCGAATTATTTTTGCTGGAGCAACAATTCGCAATATCTAGCTTATGTAAAATTTGACGAAACAAAAGTGAAAGATTTTACCATGGATTATTACAAGGGAGAGTTATATCCGGAGAAATACAATTACAAGTATCCAAAGGCAGGCGAAGACAATTCAATTGTAACATGCCACATTTACGATGTGAATTCGTTTCAAACAAACAAAACGGTGAATGTTGATCTTGGTACAAATACTGATATTTATATTCCGCGTTTACAGTTCACTAATAATGACGAAGTTCTTTCGGTTCAGCGTTTAAATCGCTTACAAAATAAATTAGAATTGCTTTTTGTAAATGCACAAAATGGTTCGGCTAAAGTGATCTATGCTGACTCGGCAAAAACCTATGTTGATGTTACCGATGATCTAACTTTTGTTAGCGATAAAGGATTTATTATTTCAAGTGAGCGAGATGAATATAATCACTTGTATGCGTATGACCTTACCGGTAAATTGATCAAACAGTTAACAAGTGGTCCTTGGGATGTGATCGCGTTTAAAGGATACGATCCAAAAACGAACAATTTGTTTTATACCTCTACTGAGAATGGCGCTATTAACCGCGATCTTTATTCAGTAAAGTTAGATGGAAAGAATAAAAAGCGCATGAGCACCATGGTTGGCTTTAATGATGCGGAATTTATTACAGGGTTTAAATATTACATCTCATCGTGGAGCGATGCAAATACACCGCCGGTTTTTGAATTAAGAGATGTGGATGGTAAGCCGGTAAAAATGCTTGAGAATAATATTGCATTAAAAGAAAAATTAAAGGAATACAGTTTAGGTAAGAAAGAATTTTTTACCGTAAAGAATGCTGAAGGTGTTGAATTGAATGGGTTTATGATCAAGCCTTCCAATTTTGATGCAGGAAGAAAATATCCGGTGTATATGTATGCCTACAATGGACCGGGAGCAAACGAGTGTAACAATAATTGGGAAGGTTCTGAATTTATGTGGCATCAGTTGTTAGCGCAAGAAGGTTACATTGTTGTGTGCGTGGATGGACGAGGAACTTTAGGAAGAGGTAGGCAGTTTAAACATTGCACTTATTTACATCTTGGGAAATATGAAACTTCCGATCAAATTGATGTGGCTAAATGGTTGAGCGAACAAGCATACGTTGACAAAGGGCGTATAGGTTTTCAGGGTTGGAGTTACGGAGGTTATATGGCATGTTTAATGATCACCAAAGGTGCTGAATTCATTAAAGCAGCCATTGCAGTTGCTCCTGTTACAAATTGGAAATATTATGATAATATTTACACGGAGCGTTTTATGCGCAAGCCAAAGGATAATAAAAAAGGATATGAGGAAAATTCTCCTGTAAATTTTGTAGATAAGATCAAGCATCCTTTTTTGATTATTCACGGATCATTTGATGATAATGTGCATGTGCAAAATAGCATGGAAATAATAAAAGCTATGGTTGCTAAAAACATTCCATTTGATATGATGGTGTATCCAAATAAGAATCATGGTATTTATGGCGGACCAACTCGTTACCATGTGTACAATAAAATATTGAAGTTTGTAAAGGATAATTTGTAAGGTGGCTAGAAAAAAGCTGATCATATTTACCGGTGCAGGTATGAGTGCAGAAAGTGGAATAAAAACATTCCGCGACAGTGGTGGATTATGGGAAGAATACAAAATAGAAGATGTTGCTACGCTTGAGGCCTGGGAAAGGAATAAAGAATTAGTAACTCAGTTTTACAATCAACGAAGAAAGCAAGTGATGGAAGCGCAACCAAATGAAGCGCACAAAATAATTGCCGATCTTCAAAAAACATTTGATGTGACTGTCATTACTCAAAACGTTGATAATTTGCACGAACGAGCAGGGAGTAAGAATGTGATCCATTTGCATGGTGAGCTCGTTAAAGCACAAAGTTCAGTTGACCCATCTAAAATATACAACCTAAAGAATTGGGAAATAAAAATTGGAGATACCTGTGAACTAGGTTCTCAATTACGTCCTTACATTGTTTGGTTTGGCGAAATGGTTCCAATGATGGAACCTGCCATTGATATGGTAGGAAAGGCCGATCTGTTTACGGTTATTGGAACTTCGCTAAATGTTTATCCTGCTGCAGGACTAGTTAATTATACGCCGGCTTCTATTCCGAAATGGTTAGTTGATCCGGGTGATTTTAACTTAGAGCATATTCAAAACATCGATCACATTAAGGATAGGGCAGTGAACGGCGTAAAAAAGTTAAGAGATGTACTTTTAAAACTGAAGTAAGGGTTTCAAGGTGGAAGTTTTTATTGAGTGTGCTTATTATGTTCAGATATTAATTAAACAGAACTAAAACAAGCGTACCTGCTGCAAAACCCGCTAAAGCAAGCCAACTTATCTTTTTCAGATACCACATGAATGTAATGTTTTCCATTCCCATAACCGCAACTCCTGCAGCTGAACCAATAATTAAAGCACTACCGCCAGTTCCGGTTGTATAGGCTAGCAATTGCCAAAATGAATGGTCGGTTGGATATTGATCAATTGAATACATTCCCATGGCGGCCGCTACTAAAGGCACGTTGTCAACCACAGAACTGATGAGGCCTAAAACAACAGCTATTAATTTTTCATTACCTAATGTTGATGTAAGATTTTGAGCTAATTGGTTTAGCACGCCTGTGTTTTGCATAACAGAAATGGAAAGTAAAATGCCAAGAAAGAATAGAATACTTGAGGTATCTATCTTTTCTAAAGCATGAGATACACTATAAACACTTTTTTCATCATCATTTTTTTTCTTGTGTAGAATACTTGTTATGATCCACAGTAATCCAATACCAAATAAGATCCCCATAAAAGGAGGTAGGTGTGTGATTGTTTTAAAAAATGGAACAAAAAGTAAAACACCTATTCCGGAGTAGAAAATTATATTCCTTTCCTTCTTCAATCTCATAGTAGGGCCTTTTTCCGTTGTAATGTTAGGTGTAAGTTCTCCTTTTAAACTAGGACTTACTAAAAGTAACGGAACAATTAAACAAACCAGTGAAGGAATTAGTAAACTCGTAATAACACTTCCTGCCGTTAGCTGACCACCAATCCATAGCATTGTGGTGGTAACATCCCCAATAGGTGACCAAGCTCCGCCGGCATTAGCTGAAATGACGATCAAGCCAATGTACTTTAATCGAGTTTCAGATTGTGGTACGATCTTTCTTACCATAGAGGTCATTACAATGGCCGTAGTTAAATTATCTAAGGCGGCAGATAAAAAAAACGTGATGATCGAAATGGTCCAAGCAAGTTTTAATACACTTTTTGTTTTGATCAACCTTGTAACAATATCAAAACCGTCGTGAACATCTATTAATTCTACAATGGTCATAGCGCCCAATAGAAAAAACAAAATTCCTGATACTTCTCCTAGGTTTTCGGTTAATTGCTCTACAATGTGATGTTGATCGCTTGCTCCATCAACGTTTAAAATATAAACAACCCACATAACAACGGCTGTTAGTAAAGCCGCCGCCGCCTTATTGATGCCAATTGAGTGCTCAATGGCAATAAATAGGTATCCTATTATAAATATAACTATGAGGGCTGTGATCATTACTTAGCTTTAAAAAGCTAAGTTAACGATATTTGGTAGATAATAGTAGACAAGAAATCCTTAAAGAGAATTGTGATAAAGTAGAAAACTACTGTGGTCTATAATATTTCTTCGCCTCAGGCATGAATTTCTTAAGGTCAGCAATACGTCTTTCATCACTTGGGTGAGTGCTTAATAATTCAGGAGGTTTTTGTCCGCCACCTGAAGCCATGCGTTGCCAAAATGCGATTGCTGCTTCCGGATCATAACCAGCCATGGCTGCAAATATCAATCCCATTTTATCGGCCTCTGATTCGTGTTTGCGACTATATTTTAATACGGTGATACCTGTTGTAATACCATACGATTGTAAAAATAGATCATGAACAATAGCGGGTTTTTGAGATAAAGCTACCGAAAGCATAGCGCCTCCAAATTGAACCAATAATCCCTGGCTCATGCGTTGGTTACCATGGCGAGCAACAGCATGTGCAACTTCGTGGCCCATAACAACCGCTAATCCATTCTCATCTAGTGTTACCGGTAATATCCCCGTATAAAAAACCACTTTTCCGCCGGGCATACACCAAGCGTTAATGGTTGCTTCATCAACTACATTGAACTCCCATTTATAAGATGCTAATTCATTAGCTAAACCTTTTTGCTTGTAGTATTGCTCAACTGCTTTTTGAATGCGCTCTCCACAAGCTCTTACCGTTTGAACTCGACTATCTGATTCGCTGAGCGGAGGATGCTCTGATAAAAATTTACCATATTCAGCCGAACTCATTTGCATAAGATCTGCTTCCGGCACTAGATTCAATCCCACACGACCAGTTACCGCATTTTTATGACAAGCGTAAAAAATAATTCCGCTTAACAGAACGAAGATGCTTAGTATTCTTTTTAAATAAGGCATATTAATTAGCATATTCAATTTTTGCTGTTAGCCCTTTTTCTAAAAGCGCTTCGCAAATGGGTTTGAGTTGTTTGTATGAACCATTCTTAACGGCGCACTGTCCTTTGTAATGTATTAAATAAGTGCACTGTGTTGCTTGTTCCGGTTCGTGGCCACAATATTTGATCAATGATTCAATAACAAAATCAAATGTGTTGAAATCGTCGTTATATACAACAAGCGATCTTTGTTTTTGTTCTACAACTAAAACATCTTCTTGTTCTTGTATTTCTGTATCAAATAGATTCATAATGTAAATTTAAAAAATTATTTCGCCGGAAGTAAAGTGCCTGCGCACTCGCCAAAGCCTACGCGAATTCCGTCTTTTTTACAATAGCCTCTTATAGTAACTGTATCGTGATCGTTGATGAATTTACGCTCGCTGCCATCTTTTAATTTAATTGGCTTCGTTCCGCGCCAAGTCAATTCCATCATGCTTCCAAATTCTCCTGGTTGCGGACCGCTGATCGTACCACTCGCCATCATATCGCCAACATTAATGTTACAACCATTTACTGTGTGATGCGCCAATTGTTGCTCCATGGTATAATACATGTATTTGTAATTACTTCCAATGATATGAGTCTCTTCTCCGTTTTGTGGTTTGATATAAACGTCCAAATGAATATCTAAGTTTCTATCTCCTTTATATTGCAAATAGGGTAGAAGTGGAGGATCTTGAACATAACCTTTTACTCTAAATGGCTCTAACGCTTCTAGTGTTACGATCCATGGAGAAATTGTACTTGCGAAATTCTTTGATAAGAACGGACCTAATGGAATGTACTCCCAGGTTTGAATATCGCGTGCGCTCCAATCATTAAATAAAACCATTCCAAAAATGTGATCATCTGCTTTATCAGAAGAAACTGTGTCGCCCATTTGTGTTTGCTTACCAATTACAAAAGCAGTTTCTAATTCAATATCTAATAATTTACTTGGGCCGTAAACCGGAACTTCAGCATCCGCAGGTTTTTGTTGTCCTTTTGGGCGGTAAAAACTGTGACCGCTCACGCAAATGCTACTTGCTCTTCCGTGATAACCTACAGGCAAATGTTTCCAATTTGGCATCAATGCATTTTTCGGATCGCGGATCATGGTGCCAATATTTGTGGCGTGATCAATGCTGCTGTAAAAATCGGTGTAGTCGCCAACCTTTACCGGCATCAACATTTTTACATCGCTTTGCTTTTTAAATACTTTCCCAAAAAATGCTGTATCTGTTTTTAAAAACGAATTCTCAACACAAAGTATCTCTTGTAATTTTTCACGCACTTTGTTGGTGATCGGTTTTCCCAACTCAATGAAATCATTCAGATATTGTTTTTCAAATACCGAACGGTTGATGTCGAATACATCTTTGCTTTCTAATTCAAACAGATCAATGATGTATTCTCCAATAGCACTGCACACGCGGTGTTTTACGTTAGCATCGCTGTAGATCCCAAACGGGATATTGTAAATAGAGAAATCAGAATCTTCTTTAACGGGTATCCAGGTGTTTAATTTTTTCATTTTATAATCCTCTTGAGATAATGTTTGACTTTAGGTCTTCTAAAATTTGTTTTTGGCCGTTCTTACATTCTTCTATCATCAAAATAGCTTTTGTAAGGATAGCTTCATCTCTTACGTTCTCAATATTCTCTGCTACAGTGAAAGCTTCCAATGCAACACGAAAATCAGGATCGCAAGAATATTCAACAAAAAACAAGAAGTGTTCCATGAAATCTAATCCACTCTCCCAGCAAATGCTAAGTAGATTGGCGCGGTCTTCATCATTTTCTGCCTCTTGAACAGATTTAATTAATAAGTGATGTAACTTATGATCTTTAACGTATGCTAATTGCTCTTCTTTGTCTTCACGTGTTATATTTGGATCAAGAAGCCCAATGATCACATCAATATCTTTTTCTTTGTATTGCTCTTTACCATTATTAAGAGCAATAGTTAAGGTGTTGTAATTTTCCTTATCAAATAATTTTTCGGGTTTAAATGCACCCTCGTCTAATATTTCTTCAATTACCATGTTAAAGAAGTTGGTTAATAATATCTTCTATGCGAATTCCTTCTGCTTCTGCTTTGTAATTTTTTACAATACGGTGACGAAGAATTGGAGTTGCTATAGCCTTTACGTCTTCTATGTCGGGACTAAATTTTCCGTTAATGGCAGCGTGACATTTAGCGCCAATGATCAAATATTGAGAAGCACGCGGACCGGCACCCCATGATAAATATTTTTTCGCAACATCGGAGCTGAATTCAGAATTCATACGCGTTTTGTTTACAAGCTTAACGGCGTATTCAATAACATTATCGGCCACAGGAATTTTACGGATCAAGTTTTGGAAGAACAAGATCTCTTGCGCTGATAAAATATGATTGAGTTTGGTGTTTTGAGTGGTAGTAGTTTGTTTAACCACTTGCATCTCTTCTTTAAATGAAGGATAATCCAACCAGATGTTGAACATGAAACGGTCTAATTGTGCTTCCGGTAAAGGGTAAGTTCCTTCTTGTTCAATTGGGTTTTGAGTTGCAAGTACAAAAAATGGTTTATCAAGGTCATATCTTTTTCCTGCCGTAGTAACTTGTCGTTCTTGCATAGCCTCTAATAAAGCAGCTTGCGTTTTTGGAGGCGTACGATTGATCTCATCGGCCAAAATAATATTGGAAAAAATTGGCCCTTTAATGAATTTAAAATTGCGGCTCTCATCCAATATCTCGCTACCAATGATATCGCTTGGCATAAGATCGGGCGTGAATTGAATACGATTAAAGCTTAATCCAAGCGCATCTGAAATAGTGCTTACTAATAATGTTTTTGCTAATCCCGGAACTCCAACTAACAAACAATGTCCGTTACTGAAAATAGAAATGAGCACATTTTTAATTGTGTCTTCTTGACCCACAATCACCTTAGATATCTCCTTATTTAATTCGTTGTATTTTACAACAAACGCTTGAATTGCTTCGGTATCGCTTTTAAATTCCATACTCAAAAATTAGACCCCTAATTTACATAAATTAAGGGCAAAAAATGAATAAATAATGGCTAATAAATGTTATTGAACGATCACCTTTACAGGGTGGTTGATCCCCTGCGAGAGAAGGTTGCAGATATAAACTCCGGGTGCAAGTCTATCCTTTGGAGCAACTTTAATAGTGCTGTTTTGCATGGAAGACCCAATTGAGTTTCTGTAAACGATCTTCCCGTTTATATCAATAACAGTAAGTTCCACCTCGTTGTTTTGCTCGATTCCTGAAAGATCTATTGTGAATTCGCCTTTGTTTGGATTTGGATAAATTGAAATGGAAATACTTTGCACTTTATCATTATTGATACTTATGATCGGATGATATTTAAAGGTTGTGTTAATATCAGTTTGTTTTAGTCTGTAATATAGTGTTCCAGATTGAGGCGATAGATCTTTTGCTTCATAGCTCAAAGGTTTTTTACTATTACCGTTTTTTGCTTTGGTTTTCACCATCTCAACTTGCGAAAAGTTAATTCCATCTTTGCTCTTTTCTATATCAAAAAAATCATTGTTGATCTCGGTAGAAGTGGTCCAGGTTAATACAACATGGTTACCTTGCTTTTGCGCTTTGAAACTTAAGAGTTCTATTGGTAAAAAACCTCCAATGGGACTTAAAATTCCAGAACCGTTGGTTCCGCCGGCACTTCCGGCAGTGTTGTTGCAAGGAACGCTATTGTTATTACAACCCGGGATGCCATTATTTGTTTGACTGGTAACATTACTTGTAGGCTGAGCAATTGAATAAACAATCACGCCTTGTCCACCGGCACCACCACCTGCATGAGTTGAAGTATTAACAGTACCCCCATTAGCGCCATTGGCCGTTACGCTTAATTGACAAGTGCTTAATACGTTAAAGCTTGAAATTTGAAGAATGATACTACCCGCGGCACCACCTCCACCTTGGCCGTCATAACTGGCAACAAGCGGTGCCGCTCCATTTGCGCTGATTATACGTGGAGATGCACAAGTGCCAGAGGTAACAAGGGTACCGGCTTTTACAATAATAACGCCACCACCGTTGCCACCAGCACTTGAAGCACTGTTGTTTTGTTGACCACCACCACCACCACCACCCATAAAAATTCTGTTTAGTGGTATAATAGTTGATAAAGAAATTCCACCACGTCCTGCACCGCCAGGACCTGCGCATCCTGCCGCTGTCGAATTCCATCCTGGGCCACCATTACCGCCTGCGCTCCAATTGCCACCACCACCACCACCAGCATTAATATTACATCCACCGCCACCACCATTCAAGCATTTGGCCTTACCATGTTGATAGTTTGCATCAGTGATTTTATAAATACTTTCCCCTTTTTGACCTCTTCTATTTGAAACTTGTCGCCACGTGTTTGCAACAGTATCGCAAGTAGTGCCTCCTGGATAGTAGTTTGCTGAAACTGTTCCACCTCTAAATCCCAAAGCATTTGCTGATATATTATTATTCAAAGTTAATATGGTACCAACTTCAAAAGCAACTACACCACCAATGCTACCTGTCCATGCAGTTCCAGAGATATTTGCGCTTGTTGTGTATGCTGCAGCATTTAACAATGGAAATGAAATGATCTGGGCAGAGGAATTAGCCCCTGTATTATAACTATTCACCAAGGCTGTTGTTAATACAATTGTCGCCGTTGTTCCCGATCGTGTGATTGAGGAAACAGTCTTTTGTTCCCATAATCCAACGCTGGCATTTGTACCTAGATCTCCAAAAGTTGACGCATTGGTTGTATTTGCACCGATCACATCATCTTGCATTTGCATGATCAAAACGTTACCAGATGCCGCAAATGAAAATGAAACAGGTTCTGTAAGATTGGTTACAGTCATTGTAGTACCCGAAATATTGGAAATCCGAGCATAAGAATTATAGGTTACCTGAGCGGTAGTGTTTTTAAAAAAAAACAACATAAATAATAGCCCCAGAATAAATCTCATAATTAGTTTTATTTACAGACCATGAAGGTAATAAAAATTGAGGGTTTTATAAAACACAAAAAAGACCCGTATCTTACGAGTCTTTTCCGGTTAATCTTTTAGTAACTCTCTGGCTATAACTAGCTTTTGGATCTCACTAGTGCCCTCACCAATAGTACAAAGTTTACTATCGCGGTAAAATTTCTCTACCGGGAAATCTTTTGTATAACCATAACCACCAAAAATTTGTACAGCTTCTGTGCTAACTCTTACAGCAACTTCACTCGCGTAATATTTAGCATAAGCACTTTCTTTGGTCATTTTTTTATGCTTATTTTTTAGATCGGCAGCTTGGAATGTTAGTAATTCGGCAGCCTCAAATTCGGTTGCCATATCAGCCAATTTAAAGGCTATGGCTTGAAAATTTGCAATTGGTTGTCCGAACTGCTGACGCTCTTTTGCATACTTTATACTTGCATTTAAAGCGCCTTTTGCAATTCCTAAGCTTAATGCGGCGATACTGATACGTCCGCCATCTAATACTTTCATGGCTTGTACAAATCCATCGCCCACATTTCCTAATACTTGCGATTTGTGAACGCGGCAATTATCAAATATCAATTCGGCAGTTTCGCTGGCACGCATGCCTAGTTTATTTTCTTTTTTACCTCCTGAAAATCCAGGTGTTGTTCTTTCAACTATAAATGCAGTAATACCATGGCTATCTAATAATTCGCCAGTACGAGCCAATACAACAGCAACGTTTCCGCTAATACCGTGTGTGATCCAATTCTTCGTTCCATTCAATACCCAATAATCGCCATCTTGCTTCGCAACACATTTCATGCGCATCGCATCACTTCCGGTGTTTGCTTCTGTTAATCCCCAAGCGCCGATCCATTCGGCAGTTGCTAATTTTGGTAAATATTTTTTCTTTTGTTCTTCGTTACCAAAGGCTAAAATGTGTCCTGTACATAAACTATTGTGCGCAGCCATTGATAAAGCGATGGATCCGCAAATAGCGCCAAGCTCAGTAATTGCGGTTACATATTCAGTATAACTAAGTCCTGATCCGCCATATTCGGTTGGAACCAGAACGCCCATCAATCCAAGCTCTCCTAATTTTTTGAAGACCTCAATAGGGAATTCTTGACTTTCGTCCCATTCCATCATTTTAGGTAAGATATGATCTTTCCCGAATTTGCGTATCATATCAGCGATCGCCACTTGGTTCTCACTTAATTGAAAACTCATTCCTGCTTGTGTATCTAATAATTGACCAGACATATTATATTTTTTGAATGTTTATTTAATTTTTCTTTTCCGTTTAAAAAGTCGAGCCCAACAACAAAGTTAAAGCCTATTACATTAGCACCAATTTGTTTTACCAATTGAGCAGCTGCTTCGGCAGTTCCTCCAGTAGCCAAAAGATCGTCGTGAATGATCACTTTCCAATCTTTCTGTAAGGCATCCTCGTGAATTTCAATTTTTGAGGTGCCGTACTCTAGGTCGTATTCAAAGCCGATCTTTTTATACGGCAATTTACCTGCTTTTCTTATTAAAACAAAAGGTTTATTCAATTTATTTGCCATTAAAAAGCCAAACAAGAATCCTCTGCTTTCAATTCCAATGATCGCATCAGGAATTACTTCCATTTGCTCAATAAATCCATCAACGATTTTTGAGCATAATTTTTGATCGTAAAAAAGAGGGGTTATATCTTTAAAATTAATACCTGGTTTAGGAAAGTCAGGTACATCCCTGATGGTTTGTTTTATCTCAGTAACAAGACTCACGATTTTTTTCGGTTGTTCAGTTCGTCTCTGATCTTAGAGGCTAATTCGTATTTTTCTTCGTCTAATGCGTTTTGTAAAAGCCCTTTTAACTCTTCAGTACTCTTGCTTTTATATTCGCCTTTTTCTCCTGTAGTGCTAACTTCTTTTGACTTTGATTTGGTTTCTGTTTTTGCTTCCGTAGCTTCTTGCTCGGGTGGAGCAGAACTTTCGTCATCTAAAACAATACCTGCACTCTTTAAAATGAATTCGTAGGTATAAATTGGACATTTAAATCGAATGGCTAATGCTATGGCATCGCTTGTACGTGCATCAATTTCCACATCTCGACTTCCGTCATTACATAAAAGTTTAGCGTAAAAAATACCTTCTACTAAATTGTAAATAAGAACTTCGGTAACGTTAATATCAAATACTTCGGCAAATGAACGAAATAAGTCGTGAGTTAAAGGGCGACTTGGACTCATTTTTTCGAGTTCAATGGCGATGGCCTGGGCTTCAAATCCTCCAATAATGATAGGTAGGCGTCTACTGCCCGCGCTTTCTCCCAAAACTAAGGCATAAGCCCCGCTTTGTGTTTGGCTGTAGCTCAATCCAACTATCTCTAACTGCACCTTTTTCATTTCGAAGTGTCTAATTTAAGAAAAAATACCGAATTAATTTTGGTGAGCTTTAAACTTTTTGACTGCTTCGGTTAGTTTAGGTAGTATGCTAAAGGCATCACCAACAATTCCATAATCAGCCGATTTAAAGAACGGTGCTTCTTTGTCGTTGTTGATCACCACAATCGTTTTGCTTCCGTTAACTCCTGCCAAATGCTGAATTGCTCCAGATATTCCTATGGCAATATATAAATTCGGGCGAATTGCAACACCTGTTTGCCCTACATGTTCGTGATGCGGACGCCAGTGCATATCGGCAACCGGACGAGAGCACGCTGTTGTTGCGCCTAATGAGTTTGCAAGATCTTCTACAATTTTCCAATTCTCTGGTCCTTTTAAACCGCGTCCTGCACTTACTACTAATTCTGCTTCAGGCAATGGTATCATTCCTCCACTTGAATTTGAACGTGTTTCTTTTACCGTAATACGTGATGCAGGAAGTTCAACGCTAAGATCACTAGTTGTGGCAGCGCCTCCAGAAAGTTGAACCGGGAAACTATTTGGTAATAATGAAATTATTTTGATGTCTGAATGAATCACATAAGTTGCATTCGCTTTTCCTGAGAATACATTTTTCTTTACTTCAAATGTGTTTCCGTTGATCACAGGAACATCAATAGCCCCTGCAACTAAACCTGCTTTTAATTTAGCAGATAAACGTGGAGCAGCTGCTTTGCCAGTAACATCAAATGCAAAGATCACTACTTTACTTCCTTCTGCTTTAGCAGCTTGTTCAACAACAGCTGTGATCAACATGGAATCAGAATTGATCTTGTCATTCTTTAAGGTTAGTATCTTGTTAGCACCCGCCTTTCCTAATTCTTCAAGGTGTGCTGCTTCTGCATTATTTACAACGGCAGTTACGGTTGTGCCCAACTGCTTGGCAATATTTGCGGCGTAATTTACGCATTCAAGGGAAGATTTTTTTACTCTTCCTTTTGCAACTTCGGTATAGACTAGAACTGACATATTAATTCAATTTTATAATTCGTAATTAGATAACTTTTGCTTCAGTATGGAGTAAATTCACTAATTCATCCATGTTGTCTTCTGTGATCATTTTACAGGTTGTTCTTCCCGGATTCAATGCGTAAGACTTTATAGTAGTTAGTGATGCTGAGCTATTTCCTTCAACAACAGTTAACGGTTTAGTACGAGCCGCCATGATCCCGCGCATATTTGGTATACGTTGTTCTGCCATTCCTTTGGCGCAGCTAATTACTAATGGAAGGTCACATTCTACAATTTGAACACCGCCATCCAGCTCTTGTTCAACTGTAGTTTTGTTACCCGCTACATCTAATTTAGTTGCCAATGAAATAAATGGAAGATCCATTAATCCGGCAACGATAGCGCCAACCGATGAGCCATTGTAATTGATGGTTTCTTTTCCAACAAGAACCAAGTCGTAAGCATTTGCTTTTGCATAATTGGCAATTTGCTCTGCTACAAAATAAGCGTCAGGGCCTTCTGCATTAACACGAACAGCATCATCCGCTCCAAGCGATAGGCCTTTACGAATAGTAGCTTCGCTGTCGGCCAAGCCTACGTGTATTAGCGTAACTTTTTCGGCAAGATTAGCTTCTTTTAATTCTAAAGCACGCACTAAAGCATACCACTCATCGTAAGGATTGATAACAAAAGTTACTCCTTGAGAGTTGAATTTACTATCACCATCGGTGAACTGAATTTTAGTAGTTGTATCAGGAACATTACTAATTGCAACCAGGATCTTCATAATGAATAAATAAGGTTTGCAAAGTTAACATTATAAGGATTTTTAGCAAACCAATATAAGCGATTAATTTGCACAAAAACGAGGCTTTTTTAACAATGCTGAAAACGGGAGAGTGAACTAGCTATTAACGTGGAGTTTATCTAACAAGCTATTTAGTGTTTTGATATCTTGATCGTTGAGGTTCTTGAACAGATCTAAAAATGATTCATTAATATGATCGAGCGATGAAAGAAGTTTTAAGCCTTTATCAGTGATGATCAGGTCAACGTTTCGCCTGTCAGATTTACATTCTTTTCTTTCTACAAATTGTTTAATTATTAACTTGTCTACTATGCGAGAAACATCGCTCATTCTGTCAATGATGCGCTCTTTTATTAATTTTAAGTTACAAGGTTCAGGATATTGTCCTCTAAGTATACGAAGGACATTGTACTGTTGGTGCGTTATTTCAAGATCTTTGAACTGCTGATGCAAAAGATAGCTGATGAGATGACTTGTATAGAGCAAGTTAACACCCAACTTATGTTGAGGCGTTTTAAATTTCGATTGTAACTTGCTTTCTAAGGTCATAAAAAAAGAGGCTGAAGTTTTTCAGCCTCTAATATATATAAATTTATTATTGTGCTTTATTTAATTCTATAGTAACGTCTATTTTAACTTCCTCGCTTACTACAACTCCACCTGCTTCTAATGCTGCATTCCAATTCAAGCCAAAGTCCTTACGGTTAATTTTACCGATCACTTTAAATGCATATTTGGTATTTCCCCATGGATCTTTTACAGTTTTGCCGGCTCCAACAGCGGTTAACGTAACTTTTTTGGTAACACCCTTCATTGTAAGATCACCCACTAATGTATAGGTAGTTTTTACTTTACCCGGCTTCATGCTTGTTGATTTGAACGTGATCTTTGGATGATTTGCAGCATCAAAGAAATCAGGACTCTTTAAATGCCCGTCGCGTTTTTCGTCATCAGTATTAATTGAATTCACATCAGCGCTAAATTCAATTTTCGCATCCGTAAAATCCATGTCGCTTTTTGAAGAAACTGTTCCTTCATATATTTTGAATTTACCTTCTGTTTCACTTACCATTAAGTGAGTTACCATAAATCCAAGTTTAGAGTGCGAATTATCAAGCTTCCAGTTAGTTTGAGCCATAGAGCCAAAACTTGTAATGGCTAAAGTGGCGATGTTTAAAATAATGTTTTTCATGTGTGTGGTTTTAAGATTATATCACAAATATATGTTATAACATCTAATGTTATAACATATTATCTTTTTTTAACACCTCAAAAACACCAACAGATTGATTATCAATGTTAATTTTATCTATCCGGGTTCTTTTTAAATAGACCACTTGCTTGCCTAACGACTTACACATCCGCCGGATCTGTTTATTCTTTCCTTCCGTTAGCACTATTCCAAACGTAGTTTGATCAATGATCCAGCACCTGCACGGCTTTGTAAAATAAAAGCCAATATCAACACCTGCACTCATTTCATCCACAAACGAATTATCAATGGCTGAATCAACTTTTACAATATATTCTTTCTCTTTGTTGTTTTTAGGATCCGTAATTTTTTTGGCCCATTTTCCATTATTGGTGAGTATAAGCAATCCTTCAGAAG